>ERZ724520.1549-NODE-1549-length-11352-cov-6.626007_pt1 | contig 11352 bp, 7 predicted proteins | sample MGYA00376053_ERZ724520 | MGnify/ENA primary metagenome ERZ724520 (study PRJEB28724, sample SAMN07190886) | activated sludge metagenome | isolation source: activated sludge of sewage treatment plant in Hong Hong | place: USA: Christiansburg, Virginia | collected... | reverse complement strand
GTCTACGGCCGAGCCTTCAATGCCAAATGCACCACCGGTCAACCAATCAGGTCCGCTGAGTTCGGTAACCAACAAACCCGCTTTCACCTCGTGGCCGGACACCGCCAACGAGAACACGCCATCTTGAAAGAAGTTCCAGCCTGCATGCAGGGCCGCACACAACCACAGACGTCCCGTCAGCAAAAAGGCCGCGGCGAAGAAAACACCCGCTAACGCGATGTTGGCGATGGCCAGCACGGAGATGTTGTCGTTGATCATGTGCATGGCACCAAACACCAGGCCCGACGCGAGTAGCGCCAGCCAACTCCCCACAGACTCCTGCAGAACCCGAAAGAAGATGCCGCGCATCGCCATTTCCTCAATCAGCCCCACGGTGATGTGCATCAGCAGCGGCAAGGCGATGACGCTACCGGACGCAAGGGACAGCGTGCGCACCCCCCCAAACGCCGCGATAGCCGCCACGGAGAGGCAAACCATCAGCCCGCCCAGCACAAAACCTGCGCTGTACTCCCGCAAGGCACCCGGCAACGCCAGTTCGGACACCGCACGCTTTTCTATCTTGACGACGTAAAAGGCATACGACAGGCAACCCATGCAGGCCCCAAAAAACTGACCCAGGCGCGAGAACAGTTTTTCTTCGAAAAAATGGGTGGCTCCAGCCTGGATCAGCAGGAAAGGCACCATAAAAAAAACCAAAGCCAGCACGATGCGGGTCAGCGTAAAGCGCAGGATACGGTGTGCTAGCGGTACGCCCGTGGCGCCGCCCAAGTCAATGGCAGTGGTCATATTTTCCTTACGTGAAACATGGGACGGCATCGGTGCGGATGCAATCGGGTGGGCTCGACTGTATTGCGGTCAGCCGGGCGATACCAACACCATGTGACGAAGCGTTGAAAACGGGGCATGGTCTGCACCAACAACTCCCGCTGGCAAAATCCCCCCATGCATGCCCCCCAGGAAAGTCCCGCCCCCATTACCCATTACGAAAATTTTCCGGTGGCTTCCCTGCTGTGCCCTGCACACTTGCGAGCACCCATCGCCGCCATCTACCACTTTGCCCGCACCGCAGACGACATTGCCGACGAGGGCGACGCCACGGCACCGCAACGCCTGGATGAACTGAATGCCTATCGGCAAGCCCTCATCTCTATCAGCAACAGCAGCCCGCTCGGTAGTTTCGATACCAACACCAACGCGACCGACGCCCGATGGACCCAGGTGTTCAGCCCACTGCAAGTGGTGCTGCAAACCCACCACCTGCCCACCCAACTGCTGCACGACCTGCTCGACGCTTTTGTCCAAGACACCCGCAAGTCGGCCGCAGCGCAGGGCTACGCAACGCAGGCTGAGCTGATGGACTACTGCCGCCGCTCGGCCAACCCGGTGGGCCGCCTGTTGCTGCACCTGTATGGCGTGACCGATGCGCTGGCCTTGCAGCGCAGCGACGCCATTTGCAGCGCCCTGCAACTGATCAACTTCTGGCAGGACCTGAGTGTGGACATTCCCCGGGGCCGGTACTATCTGCCGCTTGAAGACTGCAAGCGTTTTGGTGTGACTTCACACGACATTCTGGCTCGGAACCAAACCCCAGCCGCTACTCAATTGATAGCTGCTTGCGCAGACTCTGCGAGGGCTAGCATGCAATTTGGCTTACCACTTGTGCACCAGATACCGGGTCGCGCGGGTTGGGAACTGCGCCTGGTTGTGCAGGGCGGCCTGCGCATTCTGGACAAGATAGCGGCCCTGAAATTCGCGACCTTGAACCAGCGCCCCACGCTACGATGGTGGGACCTCCCGGTGATGGTATGGCGAGCGATCTGGATGTAAGTCAAACCACCTGTGACTGCGGGTGCTGCGCCTCCCAGCTCTGTACCCAGCCGGGAAACTCACTGAATATCATCGGCTTGCTCATGAAGTAGCCCTGGGCCTCGTCACACTGCAGTTCCGCCAGCAGTGCATAGATGTTAGCGTTTTCCACCCCTTCGGCCACTACAGAAAGGCCCAGGTTGTGCGCCAGTTCAATGGTGGAGCGCACGATCTTGGCGTCACTTTCGTCCTTCTCCATGCCCATCACGAAGGACTTGTCAATTTTGAGCTCACCCACCGGCAAACGCTTGAGGTAGGCCAGGGACGAATACCCGGTCCCAAAGTCGTCGATAGAGAGTTTGTAGCCGCTGGCAGCAAGCTGGTTCAATGTGGCTTCAGCTCGCTGGGGGTCATCCATGATGGCGCTCTCGGTGATTTCCAGGCAGAAACCCGTACGTGGAACACCATATCGGTCCAGCAAGGCATCAATCTTGCGCGGAAAGTCCAAATCCATCAGGTCACGCGTGGACAGATTGATGGCAATGCGCAAGCTGCCGCCTGCCGGCTGCAGCTTCTTCCACTCGCGTGCCGCAGCCTCCAGCATCCACAGGGTCAAGAACCGCACAAAACCGGTTTGCTCGGCAAACGGGATGAACTGCATGGGCTGCACCATGCCTCTGACAGGATGATTCCAGCGCACCAGCGCTTCTGCCGCCACAACGCGGTGGTCACGCAAGCTGATCTTGGGCTGAAGGAACAGATTGAGTTCGTTGCCATCTATCGCCTGACGCAGCTCCGACAAAAGGGACAAGGTCTGGGCACTGGCGGAGTCCAGCGAGGGGTCGTAAACCTGGATATCCAGGCTCTTGCGCTTGGCCACATACATAGCGACTTCGGCACGACCGAGCAGCACATCCACATCGCTGGAGTGCTCGGGCCAACAGGCCACACCCATCGCGGCACTGAGGTCCACTGTCTGGCCCTCAAGCGACACGGGCTCGAGCAATGCCTGGCTGATTTGCTCCGCCAGCGCGGTCGCCTGCTCTGCCTGTGCGCCTTCAGCCAGTAGCGCGAACTCGCCACCACCCAGCCGCGCAGCCAGTGCCGGGTGGGTATTGCCCAGTCGCTCCAAACGCAGGGCGACAATTTGCAGAACCCGGTCACCAAACGCATAGCCCAGCACATCGTTAATGTGCTTAAAACGGTCGAGGTCCAGAATAATCACGGCAAACGATGCGTGGTTGGCCCCCGAGCGCCTTTGTGCCTCGTGCAGTGCTTCACGGAACTGTGCACGGTTGGGCAGGCCGGTCAGCCGGTCCCAATAGGCCAATTGACGAATCTCGGCCTGACTGGCCTGGATGTTCAGGCGCATACGGTCAAACGAGCGGGCCAGGTTGCCGACCTCGTCCCGGCGACCAAAATCCTGCACCGCCTGGCTGTAGTCACCACGGCCCAGGCGCTCGGTGTCGGCCACCAGCAGGTCCAGCGGGCGGGACACCCGACGCGCCAGAGCCGTACTACCCAACGCAAACAAGACCACACCCGCAACGGTGATGACCAGCAGCACCACCTTCATGCGTTCAAAATCGGCCCGGGCCCTTGCCGAGGAACGCAACAGGTAAGTCTGGAGATCGGGCGATGACGCGTCCAACGCGACACGGCGAACCGCGTACTCGTCGTCACCCAGAGGCGCCAGCGCAACACCGTCCGTCCGACCCAAGAGACTTGCAAGGTCCGGCGCCTGCAGTGTGGAGTGCACAATCTGCGCCGACGATGCCGCCGACCGGTTGGCAATGACCACATGGGCACCCGACAGTACGTGCAACTCCGATGCCAAGGCCTGGTCCACCGCAAACCCCATCAGCACCCAGCCGACGACCAGGGGAGCTTTGACAGGCACCAGAACAAATTGATGGACGCGACCACGCACCAGAGCCACTCGCCCCTGCTGAGCGCCCCGGGCCATCGACTGGGCCAGTGCGGTCATGTCGGGAGGCAACAGGGCTGCGTCCTGCGGATTGGCAACCGCTTGCACCGCAAACAGTGTGTCCAGCGAGGCAGAAATGGTGGCACCGATGCGAGCGCCACTGTTTTCAAGCGCTGACTCGATGGTTTGCCCGTCGCCCGAGGTCACGGCCTCGCGGAAGCCAAAGTCGGACGCAAGCACCGACGCACCCGCGGACAGGCGTTGGGCGTTTTGCTTTACCAACTGGGCCCACACTTTTTCATCAGCGTCGAGTTCTCGCTGCAAGTTTTGCTGAACGCTGCTTTCAATGCTGGTGCGCACCACCACCTGCACAGCGAGTTGAATCAGCAGCAGCAAACCGACCGACAACAGCACAATGCGCCGGACCATGCCACGGCTTTGAAGCAGGGCGCGCATGCGCTGCACAAAAGTCAAGGTTTGGCACCCTTCAAGTCAACCACTACCACGGCGGTATCCGTGGCACCGACGGTCAGACTTTGCTCCAGCGCAGCGGCACCAACCGGCAAGCTGGTATGCCAAGCACGCAACTTGTAACTTCCAGGGGCAACATTCGCCAATGTCACCTCACCAGCCTCGGTGGACTTGCCAAAATAAGGCGTCTCCACCACCACCACCCAAGCGGTCATGTGGTCGTGAATATTGCAGCCCAGCACCACAATGCCGGGGCGGTCAAATAAAACCGGACTGGCCGCTGTACCGGTGTAGAGCTTGAGCTCGAAGGTCTTGGCCGGTGAAAACGAATACACATGGTGGCGCACCGTGTCACGGTTTGGGAATTGCACCAGAGAGCCCACCGGAACCACCGTAACGGACGGCACAAATTGCTTACCGACCTGGGCAATTTCAGAACCGCTGGCCGATTTAACCAGGGATTTGGCCGCCGCCGACTCCAGAAACACCACGGCATCCGTCAGCGAGCGCCCGGTACCGTCTTGCACCCGAACCCGCACATTGCCTGCCTGCGTCACCTGGAACAGGCACAGGCTCAGAGTCAGAAACAGAGCAAATTTCCGCATTGCGTGCACCATCTCAGGGAATCACGGCGATGCCGACCAAGGCGGCACCCGTGCCGACCGTGCCCAACACATCCGCCTTGCCAGATTCCAGGTTCACAAGGTAAAGGCGTGTCGGACCTTGCGCCACACTGCGCAACGCGGCGAAGGCTGCACCGCTGGTGTCTGCGATATCCATAGACGCATCCTGCACCGAGCCGGTGCCCAGCGCTCCCACTGTAACCAGCCGCCCGGTGTTGGGCGATACAGCAGGTTGTGCGCCCTCCGCAGAACCCTGGCGCACCAGGGTGCCCGTGCGGCCATCAATGGCAAAGTTGGTCGTGATTTTTTCGTCTTTTTTGTTGTAGGTGTAGGCCGCAGCCAGCAATTGGGGCTTTTGACCGGCTTGAGAATCGCCAAGATCGAAGGTGAGTGGGGCGTCTACAGCAACCAGTGCGCCCGTGTCGGGATGCAGGCGCAAGTTTTGGCCGGTATTGCTGACCAACCGAATGCGGTCTGCGGCGGGATTGAAATCGAATCCAAATGCAGCACCCTCCATGGCGGAGGCAATCGGCGTGCCCCCCACCGGCGCCAGCGCCCCGCTTTCCGTGTTGATGGTGTAGACGCGGCCACTGCGCGACAAAGTGAACAAGACCCCTTTGGACACCCGGTAGTCAATACCCACCAGCGCCTCACCAGCTGGCAAGCCCTTGAGAGCCACGCGTTGCAAGACCCGTTCGGGCTGGCCCGCGTTGAGTGTCAAAAGCTCCAAGGCCTGGGTCAGCGCATGGACAGTTTCTTTGCGTGGCGTCCCCACCAATGCCGTATCGGTACTGCAACCGGTCACCCACAATGCGGCTGCAATGACTGTCAAGGCCAAAGGGCAATTCAGTTTCTTCATCAATATATTCCTGCGCAAGAGTTGAGACTGCCCGCCACACTATACTGCGGCGAACATTTTTACACTGTTTTCTGGACAAGCTGCTCCGCCTGGACCCACAAGCCGCGCCCCCGCGCCTTGTAGAGCAACGATCCATGCTATCTGCTGCGTCCCGTCGCCCATCGTGACCGATTTATTGACTCAATCTTTAGCGCTATGACCCCTGCGCAATACGTCCAACAAAAGGCCGCCGCCTCGGGCAGCAGCTTCTACTACGCCTTTTTGTTCCTGCCCGCCCCCAAACGTGCAGCTATCACCGCGTTTTATGCCTTTTGCCGCGAAGTCGATGATGTGGTTGACGACATGGTGGACGCCAGCGTGGCCCAGACCAAACTGGCCTGGTGGCAATCCGAGGTGGCCAAATCGTTTGCCGGCCAGCCTAGCCACCCCGTTATGCAGGCGCTGATGCCACAGACGGTGACATTCGGCATCGAGCAGCGCCATTTGCAGGCCGTCATCGAGGGTTGCCAGATGGACCTGGAACAGACCCGCTACCTGGACTTCATCGGCCTGCAGCGTTACTGCCATCTGGTGGCAGGTGTCGTGGGCGAGGTAGCGGCCCGCATCTTTGGCCAGACCCAGGCGCAGACCACCGAATATGCCCACACCCTGGGCCAGGCCCTGCAACTCACCAACATCATTCGGGATGTGGGTGAAGACGCGATGCGCGGGCGCATTTACCTGCCGGTCAATGAACTCAAGCAGTTTGATGTCAAAGCCCATGAGGTCTTGAAGCGCAGCTATTCGGACCGCTTTACGGCCCTGATGCGCTTTCAGGCCGAGCGGGCCCACGGCCTCTACGACCAGGCCCTGGCACTATTGCCCGCCGAAGACCGCCGTGCGCAAAAGCCAGGGCTGATGATGGCCAGCATTTACCGCGCGCTGTTGCGCGAAATCGAGGCAGACAACTTCCAGGTGCTGCACCAACGCATCCACCTCACCCCGCTGCGCAAGATGTGGCTGGCGTGGAAGGTGCAAGCCCTGGGGAAGATGTGACCCCCACGCTTGTCACTGCGTGTACTGCGCTGCCCCCCGAGGGGGTGCGTTTTGCCTTGGGGCGGCCCGGCGGCAAAACTGCCTGCCGCAGGCTGGCTTTCGCGGCATGCGTGTAGGCATCGTTGGTGGCGGCTGGGCGGGGATGGCGGCGGCTGTGGCGGCTTGTCAGGCGGGGCATGCCGTCACCGTTTTTGAAGCATCCCGCACGCTGGGTGGACGGGCACGGGCAGTGGAAGCTAGCTTGCCCGACGGCACGCCGGTCATGCTGGACAACGGCCAGCACATTCTGATTGGGGCCTACACCGAAACGCTGCGTGTGATGCGTTTGGTGGGTATGGACCCTGAATCCACGTTGTTGCGCCGCCCGCTGGCACTGCCGTTTGCCGACGGCACCGGGCTGCAAACGCCAGCCATTGCCGCCCACTGGCCTGCCCCACTGGACGCCATTGCCGCGATAGCCACAGCCCGGGGCTGGAGCTGGGCTGAGCGCCTGTCTCTGGTGAAGGCCTCGCTGGGTTGGCAATGGCGGGGTTTTCGCTGCGCGCCTGAGCTGTCGGTCGCGCGTTTGTGCAGTGGCATGGCGCCCCGTGTGGTCCACGAACTCATAGATCCGCTGTGTGTGTCGGCCTTGAACACACCGGCCGAGCAGGCCAGTGCACAGGTTTTCTTACGGGTCATGCAGGACTCTCTGTTCGGTGTACGCGGCGGTTCTCACCTGTTGCTGCCCCGCACGGACCTGACGGCGCTGTTTCCGGCTGCCGCAGCGGATTGGCTGACGCGCCAAGGCGGGCACATCCACCTGGGGCAACGCATCACCCAAGTGCGTTGGCAAGATCTCTATTGGGTACTGGACGGGCAAGCATTTGACCGCGTCATCTGGGCAAGTTCATCATCAAATGCGGCCCTAGCCCTCGTGAAATGTGCGCAGAGCGCTCCTGAATCAATAGCGACTCCATTACAGGCCTGGTCCACCACCGCGTCCAGCCTGCGCTTTGAGGCCATTGCCACCGTGTATGCCTGGGCGCCGCAGGCCAGGCTGCCCCACCCCATGCTGGCCCTGCGCAACACAGCGGTAGCGCCGGCCCAGTTTGTGTTCGACCGGGGCCAATTGGGCGGCCCAGCGGGCTTGTTGGCCTTTGTCGTCAGCGCCAGCGATGGCTCGCGCGAGGCGCTCCAGACGGCCGTGTTGGCGCAAGCCGCCACCGAGTTGGCGGCCTTGGGCCTGTCGGGCCTGCAAGCCGTGCAAACCGTGGTAGAAAAAAATGCCACGTTTGCCTGTACTCCCGCCTTGGTGCGACCGCCACAGGCCATCGCGCCCGGCTTGGTGGCCGCCGGTGATTACGTGCAGGGGCCCTACCCAGCCACGCTGGAGGGTGCGGTCCGCAGCGGATGGGCTGCAGGTAACTTGCCTTAAGTCAATTGTTTGCAAGGTGCGGCTGGTATCGCGACACCTGCTGGACTACGATGGACCTGTAGCCCGAGGCAATCCACCGGCCACCCGGTTTGTGGGATGGTGGGTTACAACAACTCGTCGGAGGCAACCCCATGGAAAGTTATGACTTACCCGCACTCTTGAAAATGGTCGTGGAGTGTGATGCGTCGGATCTGTTCTTGACCACCGGTGCCCCGCCCCACGTCAAGGTGGATGGCATTGTGCAGGCCTTGCCATTGCCGCCCTTGCTGGTGGGCCAAACCAAGCGCCTGGCCTATTCGGCCATGGGTCCTGCAGCGGTTGCCGAATTTGAACGCAGCCTGGAATGCAATATGTCCTATGCGCTGGACGGCATTGGCCGCTTTCGCATTAATGTCTACCAGCAACGGCACGAAACCGGCATGGTGGCGCGCATGGTGCGCGGGCAGATTCCCAGTTTTGAGAGCCTGGGTTTGCCAGAGGTGCTGCGCGAACTGGCCCTGCGCCCGCGCGGTCTGGTGTTGGTCATTGGCGCTGCGGGTTCGGGCAAAACCACCACCCTGGCCGCCATGGTGGACTACCGCGCGATTCACCACGCCGGCCATATCCTGACCGTGGAAGACCCCATTGAATACCTGTTCCGGCACGGGGCCTCCACCGTAGACCAGCGCGAGGTGGGCGTGGACACGCTGAGTTTTTCCGAAGCGCTGCGCAACGCCATGCGCCAGGCACCCGACATGATCATGATCGGTGAAATTCGTGACCGCGAGACCATGCAGCACGCCATTGCTTATGCCGAAACCGGGCACCTGTGTGTCTCGACGATGCACGCCAGCAATGCCAGCCAGGCGGTCAAGCGCATCCTCAATTTCTTTCCTGAAAGCAACCATGCCCAACTGCGCATGGACTTGTCGCTGAACCTGCAGGCCATCGTGTCGCAACGCCTGCTGCCTGGCATTGGCGGCAAACGTGCGCTGGCAACAGAAGTGTTGCTGCAGTCGGCCCATGTGTCAGACCTGATCCAACGCGGTGCTGTTGACGAATTGCGCCAGTCACTGGAAAAAACCAGCGTCATGGGCACCCACAGCTTTGACCAGTCTCTGCTGGAGCTGTACCAGCGCGGGTTGATCGAGCAAGAGGTCGCCTTGGCCAATGCCGACTCGCGCACCGATCTAGGCCTGCGCATGCGGCTGCATTCCTCAAACGACCCGCATTGACCCACCCCGACAAGGCCCACCATGACCGTGAACCGCCTCATCCGATCCGAACTTCGCTTATCCATTGACGGCGCAAGCCTGGGCTTTTCCGATACGTCGGAGCTGGCGCAGGAAACCCTTCCCTGGGTCGGCCAGGAGCGCGCCCAACAGGCCGCTCACTTTGGTTTGGCCATGGAACAGCCCGACTACAACCTGTTTGTGCTGGGTGAAGTGGGCAGCGGGCGCTCGTCGCTGCTGATGCAAAGCATGGTATCGGTAGCGGCTGATCGGGCGGTACCACCCGACCTGTGTTACCTGCACAATTTTGATGCCCCCGAGAGGCCACGCGCCTTGCGCATGCCCGCAGGCCAAGGCCGCCAATTGCGCCAGTTAATGCTGACCCTGGCCCACACGCTGCAAATCGAGATTCCGCTGCGTCTGAACAGCGAAGATTTCAAAGCCGAGAGTGAACGCATTCGCGACGCCTACAAAGTCGAGGAATCCAAGGCTTACGCCGAGCTGGACCGTTTTGCCGAAGACCGCCACTTCACGCTGTTCCGTGAGTCTGGCCATCTGGTCTTCACGCTGATTGGCGACGCAGGACACGCCCTGACCGAGGGCGAGGCACGGGCCTTGCCCAAGGAGCGTCGAGCCGAGATTGACCAGGCGGAGCAGGAACTGCGTACCGAAATCGCACGTTTTCTGGAGAAAACGCGGCCGCTGGAACGTGTCATGAATGAAGCCCTGGCCGCGCTGCGCCGCCAAAGTGTGAAACCCTTTCTGGAGCATGAGCTGCAGGCCATACGGGTCAGCCTGAAAAAGCAGATCAAGGACTCGGTCAAACTCGGCGCCTACCTGGACCAGGTGGCGCATGACGTGTTGGAACACCTGGAACTGTTTTCTCCTGCGAATGAGGACGAAGACGAACTGGAACGTCGCGAAGCCCTGGTGCAATTGCTGGCGTGTTACGCCGTCAATGTGGTGGTGGACAACGCCGGGCGCACCGGCGCGCCCGTCATCGTGGAGCAGAACCCGGTTTTTCGCGCCCTGTTTGGCAGCATTGAATACCAGGCCGAGGAAGACGTGTTGATGACCGACTTCTCGCGCATTCGTGCGGGCAGCCTGCTCAAGGCCCATGGTGGCTTTCTGATGCTGCACCTTCGCGACCTGCTGGCCGACGAACTGGTGTGGGAAAAACTGCGCCGTTACCTGCGCAGCGGACGCGTCCAGATCGAAGAACCCGGCACCGGCATGATGCCCATGGCCGCCATGTCGCTGGAGCCCGAAGCGGTGGATGCCGATGTCAAGATCATCCTCATAGGTTCGGTGGAGCACTACTACGCGCTGCAGGAAGGTGACCCCGAATTCGCCCGCCGCTTTCGCGTCAAGGTCGACTTTGCCGAGAGTTTTCTGGCCAACGACGACACCCGCAACGGCACCGCCATCTTTGTCGGCAACACCTGCCGCAAGCTGGGTCTGCCGCATTTCTCCAGCGCTGCCGTGGCGCGTTTGCTGGAAGACACCCACCGCGAAGTCGACGACCAGACCCGCCAAAGCGCCATCTTCGCCCGCACCGAAACCCTGGTGGCGGAAAGCGCCTCGATTCGCCGCGCACGTGCGGGCAATGCCGTGGGGATTGCCGGGATGCTGGTCGAGGCCGCCGACGTAAACCAGGCTCTGGCGGCACGCCGCCTGCGCCACGACTACCCGGAGCAGCGCCTGCGCGATTCCATTGCCGAGGGCGACCACCTGATCTCGGTTCAGGGCGCCCGCGTCGGCCAGATCAATGGCCTGACGCAAATCGACCTCGGCGACTGGCGCTTCGGGCTGCCGGTACGCGTGACGGCACGCACCCACGCGGGCACCAGTGGCCTGCTCAATATCGAACGCGAAGTGGACATGTCGGGACCGATCCATGACAAAGGTGTGCTGATACTGCACAGCTACCTCAGCGCCCTGTTCGCCCACATTGCGCCCTTGGCGTTGAACGCCTCCGTCGTGTTTGAACAGGAGTACCAGGGGGT
>ERZ724520.1540-NODE-1540-length-11382-cov-4.638210_pt1 | contig 11382 bp, 11 predicted proteins | sample MGYA00376053_ERZ724520 | MGnify/ENA primary metagenome ERZ724520 (study PRJEB28724, sample SAMN07190886) | activated sludge metagenome | isolation source: activated sludge of sewage treatment plant in Hong Hong | place: USA: Christiansburg, Virginia | collected... | reverse complement strand
TTCAAAACAAATACAGCTATTACTTTTAAAGTAGATACATACAACTACTCAAATGTATTAATAAATAACTATGTTGATAGTAGTGGTTTAACCACAGCAGCAGGTTATGTTCAATGCAATATTGGTAGTGCAGCCATCAATACTTTGTTTGGCTCGAGTGTGGTAAATGATGGTGTAAAATACTATGATGTTTGGTTTAATAGCTTGGATAAAATACGTGTGTATTTAGAATGTAATCCAAAGTATGACGCTTACAACCTGCATTTTATTAATGCATGGGGAATGTATGATAGTGCAAGGTTTGATTTAGTGAGTAAACTAAGCATGGATATTGAACGTAAAACATTTATGCAGCGTGATTACTCATTTGGTGCTGGTGGTGTAAGCTACGAAACTGATAACGTGTATAATGAAAGCAAGGTTAACTATCTCAATAAAAAAGACTTTACCCAAAAGTTAACCATGAATGCACCGAGTGATGCAGAATGGGAGTGGTTAGCTGAGTTGGTTACCTCACCAAAGATATTTTTTGAAAAGGATGGTTACTTCTACCCTGTAACAATTAAGGCTACAAATTATGAGTTTAAGAAATATGTAAACAATCGTTTACAAGTATTTGAAGTTGAATTAGAATTATCTCAAACACGTTATTCACACTTAAGATAATGACAAGAATATTCATAGAAAATAATGAGTTGGATTTAACGCAAGGATTAAGTAACCAAATTACTTACGCCATTGATGATTTGCAAAACTTAGATAGTAAGTCAACCGCATTTAGCAAAACAATTATTTTGCCTGGAACTACTCGAAACAACTCTTTGTTAGGTAATATCTTTGAGTTTACCAATGCCAACTTTAGCAATGATAATGCAGCCAATGTAAACTATAATTTTAATGCTTCACGAAGTGCCGTTTGCAGAATTGAAGTTGATGGCATGCAAATTATTAAAGGGGTATTTCGGTTACTTGAAATTATTAGAGATGGCAGATACATTGAGTATGAATGTGCAGTATTTGGTGAGCTTGGCGGTTTTGTTAATGCTTTAGGAAATAGTAGGTTAGAAGACTTAGATTTTTCAGCTTACAACCATAACTACACTTACGCAAATATTACAAATAGTTGGAGCTTTACCGCTGGTAGTGGTTATGTATATCCATTGGTTGATTATGGGAACTATTCAACCAATAAGAAAGACTTTCAATATAAAACTTTTAGACCTGCTTTATTTTTACGTGAATACATTGATAAGATAATTACTAATGCAGGTTATACATGGGAGAGTAATTTTTTCAATACTGCATTTTTTAAACGTATAATAATTCCTTGTAATCAGAAGGTATTATCTACAAAAAGTAGCATACTACTTGACGTAAGGCAAACAACAACAATAAGCTATACAGGAGTTGATACAGGAACTTTTATAACTTTCAATAACCTTATAAAACTTGGGGATTTTACTCCGAGTAGCAACCAATTTTTTGTAAATGGCGGTGCTTCAAAAACATTTCCTATACAGGTTTATGTTTATATATCAGATAGCTTTGTTACAACAAGTGGCGAAAATTGGGTAATAGAGTTAAGAGTTGGGGGCAGCCCTGTTGCTTCACAAACTATACCTGCTAATATCGCAGGTTATGCAGTAGAATTTAATCAAACAATAACTGTTAATACAACGCAAGATATTAGTGTTGCCGTTGTTCGCCCCTCAAGCGGTTTATTAGCAGACTACATAGATATTGATAATAGCACAATATTATTTTCAAACCCAATTGCTTTACAAGATGTACCGATTAATTTAGGTGAACCAATAGAAATAAACGATACTATCCCTCGTGGTATCTTTCAAAAAGATTTCTTTACATCTATACTAAAAATGTTTAACTTATTGGTAACAGAAGATAAGTTCCAAACAAAGCATTTAGTAATTGAGCCATACGTTGATTTCTATACAGGCAGCCGAGTTGATTGGAGTGATAAGGTAGACCGTTCAAAGCCTATCAGATTAAAGCCAATGAGTGAAGCCAATGCAAGGTATTATGAATTGAAATGGAAGCAAGACAATGACTTTTACAATGAGGATTACCGCAAAAAATACAATGAAGGTTATGGCGATAGAATTTACGATAATGGTTTAGAGTTTGCAAAAGATAAAGAAACGGTTGAAGTAATATTTGCAGCTTCGCCTTTGTATGGAACCACAGGCGAAGATAAAATATTCCCTGCCATTTATAAGAAGTCCGACAACAACACCAAAGAAGACCAGATTGAGCATGTTGTTCGTATCATGCAAATTAAGCTAGTTACAGGCGTTGCAAGTTGGGATATTAAAGATGGACCAGGAAACTTAGGCAGTCAAACAGAATATTTATATGCAGGTCATTTTGATGACCCAGACGCACCCAATGCCGACCTTAATTTTGGTGCAACCAAAGAACTATACTTTGAGTTGGTAGCAGGTAATTTAAGCAACAACTTATTCAATGCTTACTATTCACCTTACTTATCAGAAATAACAGATAAAGATAGCAGGTTATTGACTGCTCAATTCAAGTTAACCGACTTAGATATTTACAACCTCGACTTTGCAAAATTTATATATATAGATGGGGCGTTATATAGATTGGCAAAAATTATTGATTATACACCTAACTCAAATGATACTACAAAAGTAGAATTGTTACGAGTAATAAATACCGTTTACTAATGGCAGAGAAAACAGTTATAGCAGCCGAGATTAAAGTTGATACAGGCAATAGTGCAAAGACCGTAGGGGACTTGAAAACAGAGATACAAGGTGTAACCGATGGTGCAACAAGTGCAGGTGTCAAAGGTTCACAGGGTATAGGTAAATTAACAGATAGTTTTAGTTCACTTTCACCAGCTGCAAAGAAAGCAAGCGAGGGTGCAGGAATGTTAACCAATGCTTTAAATGTATTAAAAGCACATCCTATTATTGCAGTATTTGCAGGGCTTGTTGGTATAGTGGTTGCACTATTTCAACGCTTCAAAAATATGGAAGCAGTAAGTGATAGCTTGGGTAAAGCATGGGGAACGCTTAGCGGAATATTTAACAAGTTTATCAATGGCATTTTAACTCCTTTAATTGAAGGGTTTACAAAATTAGTTGATTTATTTTGGTTGGATGTTGCTGTATTAGATAAATTAGGCATAACAAGTAAGGCAACGGCTGATAGATTTGGCGAGATTACTGAAGCCTTAGACGATTTAGAAGATGCTGAAAAAGATGCAGCACTTGCAATGGCTGAAAGCAATCGTAAGCTACAAGAAGCAAGGGAGATAGCAGGGGATGCCAATGTACCAATTAAAGAAAGGATTGCAGCACTAAAAGAAGCTGGAAGGATTGAAAAAGAAGAGTTGGATAAGGTTGTTAAAATGAACCAATTAAAGGCTCAATTAACTATGGAAAGTATTGCTATGGAGTTGGGAGCAAGGCAGGGTTTAATTGACATGATTAAAAGCGGTTCATTGGAGCAGTTGAAAGCTGCAAGGGCTGAATTGGCAAGCCTAAAAAATGTTGATAAGGAAAAACTTTATGCCATTGACCAAATGATTATTGCAGCAGAAGATGCAGGGGCAAAGAGTGCTAAGGTTGGCAAGAAAACACAATCAGCCATTACTTCATTGGAGAAAGAAGAAGAAGATAAACGTGAAGCAGAAAGAAAGGCTGCAAGTGATCGGGCAAAGGCTGCAAGAGATAAAGCCAATGAGGAAAGGTACCAACAAGAAGTTGAAGCACAAAGAAAGCTAAAAGAAATTTATGTTGCAGGTGCAAAGGCTATTGACGATGCATTAAAAGAATTAAGAAAAAATACAAGAGAAGAAGATTTAAAACAATTAGAGATACAATTTAAGCAGGCTATTGATGCAGCACAAAAAGCAGGTTTTAGCGTTACCGCAATTAGAGATGCTTATAGAAAAAAACAAGATGAAATAAATGCAACCTATGATGAAAAGGAAAAGAAATCAGCCGATGAAAAATTTGCTAAAGATGAAACTGATAGATTAGCCAAACAACAAAAAGTATTAGGCACTTTACAAAATGGTTTAGTTACTGAATTTGAAGCAAGGGAAGCAGCACGTAAAGCAAAGGAAATACAAGATGAAGCTGAATGGCAAGGAACTAAAAACAAGTATGATATTATTGCCAATGCTGCTCAAACATTTTCAGATATTATTGGCAAGCAAACAGCCGTTGGTAAAGCGTTGGGTATTGCCACAGCTTTAATTAATACTTATACCGGTGCAAGTGAGGTAATACGTGCAAAAACAGTTTTACCAGAACCATTTGGAACTATACAAAAAATAGCTTCAGTAGCTGCCATTATTGCCAATGGTATTAAAACAGTTAAAGCAATTACAGCCGTTCAAGTTCCAGGCGGTGGCGGTGCAGGTGGCTCGGCTCCATCAATATCAGCCCCAGTATTACCACAGGCAGCAACCACAACTTTAAATCAAGGGCAAATTAATCAAATAGGCAATACAGCCGCAAGGGCTTTTGTTTTAGAAACAGATGTTAGTGGTAATCAAGAAAGGATTAAAAGATTAAATAGGGCTGCACGAATAAACTAAAAGTACCCTAACTGCCAAAATTATATTTATTAGGTATGGAGTTACCTATTTACGAGTTACGAATACAAGAAGATTTAGCAGATGATGCAGAAGTTTCTTTTGTGGCATTGGTTGATAAACCAGCCATTCAAAAAGATTTCTTAGTATTCAATGAGCAAAAGTTAGCATTCGCCATTCAAGATGATGAACAGCATATTATTTCGGGCCCGTTAATGTTAGCCGATGAACCCATCATTCGAAATAATGCAAAGTATGGTCAGCACTTCATAAAATTTTCAGCCGAAACAATTAAGGAAATAGCCATTAAGTTTTCAAAGAAGGGCTACCAAAAGAATGTGAATTTAATGCATGATGATAATATGCAATTAGATGGTTTGGTAATGTTTGAAAGTTTTATTGTTGATAGCAAGCGTGGCATTAAGCCAATGAATGGTTTTGAAGATGTAAAAGATGGTAGTTGGTTTGGCTCTTTTTATGTAGAAAATCCACAAGCATGGGACTTAATCAAACAAGGAAAAGTGAAAGGCTTTTCGGTTGAAGGAATGTTTGACTATGTACTACCAACTAAAACACCCGAACAGCAATTACAAGAACTTGCTGCTTTACTAAAAGTACCTTTTTTATCAAATTAATATATACTACTATGACAGCGAAAGAAATTTTGGATAGAACAGCACAATTCTTTACTGAATTAATGCAACCTGCACAAGATGCAAGCGGTACAACAGCAGCTCCACAGAAAATGATGGAAGCTAAATTAAAAGATGGTACTGTGGTTGAAGTTAGCGAAATGGCAGTTGGTGGTGTTGTTACAATTGCTGGTACACCTGCACCTGTTGGCGAGCATGAATTAGAAGATGGTACTAAAATAGTTTTAGTTGATAACGGTGTTATCTCTGAAATAATTATGCCACAAGCTGCACCTGCACCAGCTATGCCACCAATGGAAGATATGAGTGCAAAATTTGCAGCATTTGAAAGTGCAACAAATGAAAAGTTTGCAGCATACGAAAACAAGTTTGCAGAATATGAAGTAAAATTATCACAAGCCAATAAAGTAATACAAGGGTTGATGGATATTTCTAAACTATTGGTTGAAGCACCACAAGGTAAAGCTGATAGTGCAGTACCTGTAAGCAACAATTTTGCAGCAGTTACACCGGAAGATCCAAAAGAAAAATGGAATTTATTATCAAAACAACTTTGTTCATAACAATTAAATCAATAATACAATGAGCTTATCATTAGGCAGCTTAACAGCGTATACAAGGCAAGAAATTGCACCATTACTAACCGAAGCAGTATTGGGTGCTAAAACCCAAATGCTTATTAAGCAAGGTGGTATTTTGTTACCAAAAACAAAATCTTCTGTTGCTATTCCTAAGCTAACAACTGATGCGTTTTTTCAAACTGACGCATGTGGTTGGAGTGCAAGCGGTACAACTACTGTTTCACAAAGAACAGTTACAGTAGGTAAAATAAAATTAGAAGAAGCAATTTGTCCTAAAGACTTTGAAGCATACTTTACGCAAGAAGCGTTAAAAGCTGGCAGCACATACGAAGATTATGGCTGGGCTGAGTTCAAAACAAAGTTTGCTGAACTTAAAAATATGTACATGGCAAAGCAATTGGAACTTGCAATTTGGCAAGGTGATACCAATAGCGGTACAAGTTATTTGAGCAAGTTTGATGGATTGAAAAAATTGATTGATGCAGGTTCTCCAGTTGATGCTAACGTAAGTGGTTACACAGGTGCAACAGGTACAATTACAGCTATTACAGCCGCTAACGTTGTAAGTGTGTTACAAGGAATTTATAAAGCTATCCCTACCGAAATAGTAGATGCTGATGACTTACATATTTTCTGTGGAAATGACGTATATCGTTTAGCAGTATTGGCTTACACAAACTTGAACTTATTTAACTACACAAGAGATGCAGACAAAGACCAATCATTTGTTATTCCCGGCACTAACGTTAAGCTAACTGCTGTGAATGGTTTGAATGGTTTAGGTGATTTGTATGCAATGCGTTTAAGCAACATTGCTTTAGCTTTTGATTTAGAAGCCGAAGAAGAAAACTTCAAGATTTGGTACAGCCAGGATAACAACGAGGTTCGTTTTAGAGTGGCGTTCAAATTAGGTGTGAACGTTGCTTATACCAATGAGTGTGTGAAGTTTGTAAGTACGATCTAATCCAAATTAATAATTAACCGAAAAAGGCTGCTGCTATGGTGGCAGCTTTTTTTATAAATACTCATAATCATGGCATGTGCAATATCAGCAGGTTATACAATTGATTGCAGGGAAAATGTAGGTGGTGTAAAAGCCGTTTACATTGCCGAATTTGGTAACATTACCGTTAATGAAGTTAGTGGTTTAGTTACAGGTATAACTAAAGCAACAGGTAAAAAGTTTTACAAGTTTGAAGTACCAAGAGCAACTGCAAATACTTCAAGCAATGCAACAGCAAGCGAAGAAAACGGATCATTATTCTTTACCCATCAAGTGGTATTTCCTTTGAACAAAAGAGATGCAACCACTCGTAACATTATCACTACTTTGGCAAAGGCAAAAATTGTTGCAGTTACTGAAGATAATGATGGTAAGTTTAGAATGTTTGGTAAAGGGCAAGGCTTGTATTTAGCTTCAACAGAAGCTGGTAGTGGTACTGCAATGGCTGATAGAAATGGTTACAACATTACCTTAACAGGAATGGAAACAGAGGACTTTTTAGAAGTATCAGCAAGCGTTGGTGCAACCTTAGAAACAGCAGGTTAGTAAATTTGTATATTAGTTTTAGTTTTACCCCTACCTACCTTGTGTGGTAGGGGTTTTTTAATTAACAGTCATGCTTCATTTAACAAAAGATAGTACCGACATATTATATTTTACTGCAATTGAAAATGCTATATTAACCAATCCAAATTATTTACTCGTTTTTACGAGTAGTAACAATGATATAGTTAAATTTGTTAAAGCAAATGAGAGTACAAATGACCGTTACCAAAAAGCAACTGTTGTAACAAATACTTACTTTACCAATTATGATGCTGGTATGTGGCGTTACAAGATAAGAGAGCAAGCAAGCAGCAGCAATACCGATGAAGATTTAAGCGGCTCAATAGTAGAAGAAGGGTTTATGTACTTGCATGAAGCAGAAGGATTTACACCAACGGTATATGATGAACAAGATAACACATTTATAACTTACAACGTAGAATAATGAGCCAATATAGAAACCTTATAACTATTCAATTCGACCAAGCACAACAGCCAAAGTTTGAGGAAAAGAAAGCTGCTGGTTATGTTGAATTTGGCGAAAAGAACGATTACCCAAATTATCTTATTGACTTATACAATGAAAGCCCAAAGCATGGTGCAATTATTAAAGGAAAGATTAATTATATATTTGGTAAAGGCTTTAAAGATGTTCCTAAAACAGCCAATACAGAAGGTGAAAGTTGGAATGTATTATTAAAGCGTTGCGTACAAGATGGGCAGTTGTTTGGTGGTTATTACATGCAAATAGTTTATAATGCACTAGGCAATATTGCAAATGTTTTTCACATTCCTTTTCAAAAAGTTAGGGTGTCAAAAGACCTAAGAAAGTTTTATGTAAAAAACGATTGGCAAGCAAGCAACTACAAAGAAAAGCCAAGACCTTACGATGCTTACAATCCTAATGAAAAAACAGGTTCACAAATATTGTACATCAAGCAATATAATCCTTCGAGTGAAATATACCCCAAGCCCGACTACTTCCAATGTTTAAATTACATCGAAAGTGATATACAAATAAGTAGACATATTTTAGGCAATGCAAAGCACAACTTCGTTGCAACCAAGTTAATCAATTTTAACAATGGTATGCCACAAGAAGAAGAACAAGAACAGGTTGAATTGGATATGAAAAAGAAGTTTGCAAACCATGATGGAGATAGGTTTGTATTATCTTTTAATCCATCAAAAGAGAACGCAATTGATATTGTTGATCTTGGGCAAACATCTTTAACCAAAGAAGATTTTACCAATGTAAATAATTTAGTGCAGCAGGAAATATTTGCAGGGCATCAAATTACTTCACCTATGCTATTTGGCATTAAAACTGAAGGGCAGTTAGGTGGTAGAAGTGAGATAAGAGATGCTTATGAAATATTCAACAATACCTTTGTAAACGAAAGGCAGCAAGCACATGAAGCAGTATTTAACAAGCTAATGAATTTGGCAGGTGTTCCTGGGGATTGGAAAATTATACCTGTTGAACCTTTGGGATTTGAGTTTGGCGAATTAATTATGAGCCAAAATTTATCTAAAGATGAGATACGTGAAATGATGGGCAAAGCACCATTAGACCAAAATGTAAAAACACAAGCACAAATAATAAGTGATAACATAAACTCATTATCTCCGTTGGTTGCTAACAAAGTTTTAGAAAGCATGACACCAGATGAGATAAGAAGTTTAGCAGGGTTAGTACCTAAAACAGCGACGCAAACAACTGCTGATGGTAGTATGCCTTTGCCTAACCAAACTTCTATGCAAGGTAATGATGCACTTGTAAATATTACAGGCAGGCAGCAACAGGCTTTACTTAGAATTAGCCGATTATTTACTAATGGTAAACTAACCAAGCAGCAAGCAGCTATTCAACTTAGAGCATTTGGATTTACCGATGAACAAATAAACGCTTATTTAGGCGTTGATGATAACCCATTGACCAATGACTTTGCAGCCATTGAAGATGATATTTTATTGAATGAATTTGCTGCATGTGGCGATGACGTAAATGAGTTTACAATAGTTGAAAAAAAAAGCTATGAGAAGTTTAAAGAATTAGAAGCACCAACAAAATTGGAAGCGAATATTTTAGGTTTAATGAATAAAGATAAACGTATTACCAATGAAACTATAGCATCAACTTTAAAAGTGCCTTTAGAAATAGTAAGCAAAACTATATCTGATTTAATTGCATTAGGTGTTATTTCTGTTGCAACTGCTGCACTCGGAACAGTTGAACGTTCATTAACAAAACCTATTGAAAAGATTATAGGCAATATCAAACCAAGTATTACACAAGTTCTTTTGCGTTATACTTATGATGGCCCAGAAGATAGTAGGAATAGACCTTTCTGTGCAAAGATGATGCAGCTATCAAAAACAAAACTTTGGAGCAGACAGGATATTGAGAATATCAGTTTAAGATTAGGTTATTCAGTTTGGGATAGACGTGGTGGTTGGTGGACTATGCCAGATGGGCAACATTCACCATCATGCAGGCACGAATGGAAAACAGTAATTGTTACCAAGAAAAAATAATATTATGAGTTTAAATGTAAGTTTTATAACAGTTGAATTTATTCGAGAACGTTACCCTATATCAAAAGCAATTGATGATAGGCAAGTAACACCTTTAATAAAACTTGCACAAGATAAATACATTATGCCAGCATTGGGTAGTGGGTTATACAATAGGTTGCAACAAGGCAAACAAGCAGGTAATTTAACAAATGATGAAAAAGCATTATTAAATATTTACATAAGTGATACTTTACTTTGGTTTACATTAAGTGAAATGGTAACGCTTACCAGCTATCAATTTTTTAGTAAAGGTGTACTGCAGAAGTCAGCAGAAGAAAGCCAAAACCCAAGCAAAGGAACGTTTGAACTATTAGAAAGAAAGTTTGCCAGCAACGCTGAATTTTATAAGCAAAGGTTAGTTGATTACTTAATTGAAAACAGAAATTTATTTTACACTTATCTTAATCCTGGAACTGGAATTGATACAATATTTCCACAAGAAAAAGCTTATACTTCACCTATCTATTTAGGGCGTGGCAGTTATAGCCGTAGGCAAGCAATTGTTCGTAGTGGTGGTGCAAATGTAAGTGGTGAAAATACGATTACTTATGTTGTTACAGGTAGCGGAGATACTGCACAATTTACGTTATCAGTATTGGCAGGTAAAACATTGTTAACATGTGCAAGAAGTGGATTGGCAAAGGTTATTAGCAATACAGCAGTAACCGATACCAACTACATACAAATAAGTAATGGTGTAGTATATGCACCTACTGGAGATGTTTTTCAAATTGGTGAAACATTTATAATAACCTATAAATAATATGGCAAAGCAAAGAAGCTACAAAAAAGAATTTATTGAAAAAGTAAAGCAAAAATTTTACCATGACTTACAACCAAATAGTAACGGAACTGCGAAAAATAATGCAAAGCCATGCAATGATAAAGCAAGTAAAGTTTGCAACACCGGTGGAGTGGTTAAGCAGGGATGAACAACCAACTTATCCAGTAGCATGTTATGCCATTAATGCAGGGCAATTAAACAAAGGAAGAGAGCAGGTTTTTAATGTGCAATTATGGTTCTTAGATAAGAGCGGTGCTGAAGCAGAATTTGAAACAGATGTAGTTTCCGATCAAATGCAAATTGCTGCTGATATTGTTTCTAAATTAAGAATAGAAAGTAATGATTGGTTTATAGATAACAATATTAATTTTGATGTAATATCTGATAAGTTTGAAGATTATTTAGCCGGTGTACAATTAACATTTAACATATTTACAATTTCAAATTATGATGCGTGTGATATTCCTGCTGCTAGTTAGTAGCATAGCCTTACAAAGTAAAAGCCAAACATGGAACAACTATTTGCAAAAGCGGTTTAAAAGTTATGGCATTTGGGCTGATAGTATTTTATTAGTGCCCAATGATACATCTTTAAACAAAACAGGGTTTGCAATAAAAGGATCCACAGCCTACATAGGCGATGG
>ERZ724520.1537-NODE-1537-length-11394-cov-6.842579_pt1 | contig 11394 bp, 8 predicted proteins | sample MGYA00376053_ERZ724520 | MGnify/ENA primary metagenome ERZ724520 (study PRJEB28724, sample SAMN07190886) | activated sludge metagenome | isolation source: activated sludge of sewage treatment plant in Hong Hong | place: USA: Christiansburg, Virginia | collected... | reverse complement strand
TATAATTGTTCTATACACAGATGAGAAAAATATCTTCAGTCATATGCCAGATCGAAATTCCATCCAAGCATATTGCACTCTTCCTACCCTCAGCAAATTAGAGGGAAAGCGGCAGCTAAATCCAATAATCTGATCACCTGAGATTGATGTATGTGAAGCGCTTCTCCATTTAATTATCACTCTCGTAGCTCAATAGAATCTCATGGAAGTTGGCACATCAGGCATACTTTCTACAAATACTAATAAATAGGGATAGAAAGTGATTAATAAAGCGATATCACTTCACTCTTAGTTAGTCATGTTCGTTTCCTTCTCCTTATCCGTCTGCAAACTACTCCATTTGTCGTAAAAATTTGCAATTGTCGGTGAAGGACTGATGGTCAGCCACTTAAACAACCGACTCAGCTCCTCAGGCCCCCCTCCTCCACAAAGCATCTACCGAGCCAAGCTAATGCTTATCTATTTTCGTTGGAAAATCGGAAGATCCCTTTTTGACTTGAGCAAAGCGTTCACCTTCCGCGAAAGTAGGTAAGACAAAGTATGCCTCTGGTGCGGCAGCTTTCCTATCCTCTTAGTCTTATTCTCACCGCCCCGACGACCACAACTCCTCCTTTTGTAGCCGTTCGTTGAACTGGAAGTCTGTTTGGTGGGGGGTTATTGTTCTGGTGTTTTAGGAATAGCTATCAATCTATACTTATTTAGCAAATTTCTAACAAATCGCTCCCGCTGTTAGCGAGAGTACTTAAGGAAGGGGAGGTGTGCATTCTGCTCGGCAGAGACTGACTATGATTATTCCTATTGAAGGGATTCCTCCTGTTAATTGACAATGGGCAACGGCAGTTGCAAATTCTCTTATAAGAGAGTTGTTTGATTGGTTGGTGATTGCAATAATTATTTTTAGTTGAGGGGTACGACTTCAACTGGCGGCAGAGGGGTCACCGCAGAGACCACAGTGGGGCCTTACTGCTCGAGAGCTTCATCCGCAGCGCCGATCGCCTTCCGGAGACCCTTGGTCATATGTGCGTGCATATCGATATTGTGGCGTCTGGTTTGGTATTTTTCGATTTTGGGAAAGGATAGGAAGGCACTGGATAGTAACAGTAGTACTGTGTGTTGTCGCTGAAGAAATCAACCCGAAACTGAGAGTTGTCATCCTCTGGCACTTGCGTTATTTTTGCAGGCCACCAAGGAAAACCAGTTATTTTTGCCCACACTATTTAGTTTAGATTGAATTAAACTTCCTCCTACTCCTCTTCTCGCAGGTACTCCATTTGAATACTCTTTCAATATTATTTATATTATACGCTCAACACCTCGAAACTAACACCGCACCACCCCCACCCCGCGAAAACAGTCATCAGCCACCTCCTATCATCTAAACAACTCAAACCCGCACTGTCCTGCTCTTCGCAGCCACACATTTCGAGCACCATGAAAATCATGAACATATCTAAAACTCTCACATCTCCGCATCCACCCCTCCCCCCGTAATAACCTCCCACCGGCAAAATCTAGAAGCAGGAAGCGATCGACTGGAAGCAAGTGACCCAAAATACTGCAACACGAAGGCATATCATAACCAATCGGCAGTAATGGCGACCCAAGAGGACAGTGATAGTCGTATAACTTTGTGAAAAGTATTATTACAGTAACAGCAGTAGATCCGTAAAGCGCAGCCGTCACTGGACCGGCCTACAACATCCACATTTTCCATGCATATCAAACCAAAATGTCACCCAAATCACTTAAAAATGCCATAAATGACATCGAGTAGTCGTCAAACTCTCCCCATATTAAAATCAGAAAATACTTATTTTAATCCGGAAACTTGACCTCATACTTGCTATAAGTTAGCAACAAAATTAATAAAGCTCAAAACTACTAATTCGTTCCAGAAAAATTTAAATCTCAAACCGTCACAAATGGACCATCATTCAAAATTCCAAGAACAAAAACTGTACAGATCGAAGGCAAGTATGGTATCAGGTTAAAGTTTCTCCTTTTTTATTGTGCTGTATTTGAGGAGGCAATGAATTGGATTGATGGGTTAAAGGTATGGTGATAATCGTATATTAACATGATCAACGCACTACGCCGACTGTCCCGCAACAAACAATTTCGAGAGGGAGCACTAATAAACCAGGAAGACTTCAATCTCCCCTTCAAACAGAACCTCAACCTCTTAGGCTACATGTTCGAAGTCAGGAAATGGTTCATCTTCAACACCCCCCACAAACACTACGCAGAGAAGTACACCAACGAAATGACCCACCTCCATAACGAAATCAACTACCAACAGTCCCTCCTCATGCTCAGAAGGGCAGTCCTCGTATTCGGACTTCTCTATGGCTACTTCTGGTTCCTCAGCGAACCCGACGCCATCGACTGGAAAGACACCTTTGACATCAAGTTCAACGAAAAAACATACGGCACACTCGTCTCCTCCGCCGGTGAGGGAGGCTCCAGTATCGATGAGTGATCAATAACCACATACCACTCTACATCGAGTTTCAATGATTGCAAAGGCTGTCTTACCTCGAGAGTACCTTAAATGGATTACTGGGAAAGATATGAGAGTAGGGTTGTGTTGGATATGCAAAAAAGAAGATCACAAAAAGTCTCTGTATTTTGTCCTGCTCTCGATAGTTTTATCCTTGATCTGATCGAGCGTCCGTTTGTGATGATTCCTGTCAGCTCTTGTTAAGTAATGCACCGACCCTCCAGTTATTTTCTAACTCTTTACCCTCAGCAACACATTTTGGTAGCAACACAGCTAAAGGAAAGCAGTCCTGCCTTACTTAGGTTATTTCGAATACTCCTCCAGTGTTATGTTGATGAATCCAAACATCTCCTCGCTGTAAAGAGTCAGCTCCAATGAACTCGTGCTGTCCATCACCTCAGATACGAATTGATAGCGTTTCATCACCTTTTACACCCTCTTGCACGCATAACAGTAGGCTCGAGGACTGTGATCGCATTTGATATCACGGTGGCAGGTAACACAAGCAAAAAACTCTCTTTTCTCAATGATATTCGCGATATTACAGCTGTATCTAAATATTAGTACTCGATTTAAGAATAGCAATGGTCATGCTACACCATCCTTGAAAGTAAATCTTTGAGCTCTCCAATAGAACGAGAAATGTAGTTAATCTAGCTTAAATTCTTGAATGTTATTGTCTTCCAACTATTTTTTGCTAAAGATTACTTCAAATCTGCAAAATAAGAGTGCAAATTATTGTTCTCAACGAGATAATAACTTTTTTTAGAACACTAAAGCTTGAAAGTACGTTTGTTTTCGATAACTTTCATGTTATGGAGACTGATAATAGCTCCTTCATTGGGAAAATTAACCAATTAATCCACAAAAAGGACAAAACTGATAGATTTTTAATTCTCAGGGTCGCAAACAATACCAGTAACCCTGAATTGATTGTTGACTAATTTTGGTTCTTACCTCTTGCCTAAATAGATACCACAAATATTAATTTATTTCGACAAAGCTCGACGATTCTTAGTTGAGTTAGCATTATTATTATTTGTTGGTTTGTCAATAAAGTTTACTGAAGAAAAGCTTTCAACTTGTCCAACCCTATACATTTTATTCGGATGAAAATTGGGCAGAATAGTCTTAGTCTCAATAATCCCGCTCCAAGGCACAGTGATTTGCTATTGCCCCGTTTCATCCAAGTCAACTTCCCCATTTTCAAATATATAAGTTCTCCCCTTCAGTAATTTCAAAGATCCATCTCCATATTTTTCTATATAGATAAATCATTACAAGATGCCCTTTCGAGGAGACGGCATACTATCTAATCTCCATTTTCATCAATGAGAACCATTTTAGTGCAAGGATTGCCCTTCATAGTTGTGTAATGAGTTAAATGATTGATCCTACATAAAATCCTAAATCGATGCATCCTTTCGTAAAGATTACTGATTAAATTAGTGCCTTAGACCTGACTTTGAATCGCAGTTGAATTTTAAGGAACAATTGTTTTCCTGGATGGTTGAGTTACTTTTGTAGGCTAATCTTTCAAAAGATTAATAATCTGAAATTTCTATTTCTTTGATTTTGGCTGCTATATAATCATACATTCATTCTATTACTATTCTTCGAACAATCTTTGTATCAAACTTGAAGGTTTGAATATTTTTTGAGTCAAATCTTATTACTGATTATTTTGAATTTTCACTTAAGGCTTTTTTTGATAAATCACCTCACTTTAAGGATTAATTTGTTATCTTTACTATTGCTCTCGTGACTCCGAATTACCCTCGATGACTTGCTGCAGGCATATTTCTCTTGACTGAACGTTACCTTATAAAGCCATTTCATTTTGAGGTTGAACAGAGTTGAATTTAGGAGTATTGCTACTGGCTTCGATTTCAATTTATTGATTTTGTTCTGGTAAAGGGTTGCTTTTCTATATTGTCTCCTTCTCAGATGAAACATCAAACTGAGGTTCCGGAACTATTTCGTTAGACTCATTAGATTTAAAATGTTTGCTAGGTTTACTCGACTCATCATCCTTGTCCTCATCAATCTTAACACTGGGAACAAATCGTCTCCGCTTCATGTACTACTCCAATGTAATGATCTCTCTTCCCAACACTTAAAAAAGCCCTGTCTCCAATATTTCAAGCTCAGTAATGGCTCTTAATCGAAAAACAAATACAAAGGCTAGTTTTTTGAAAGTAACTCAGCGTTGACTTTGACAATGTCAAATCGGATTGGCAATTTAATTTGCCTCGAGGCTAAATTATTTTCAGAAAATTAAACGCTCGAACACAATTAATTGATCGGTTTCAGCTTTAGTCTTTTCAATTGCTGTATTATCCTAAAAATACCAAAGAGTAGTCGTATCTTGCACCAGCATATACAGTTCCATCATACACTACCAACTCCATAGACTGACTGCTACCCGGTCGAAGTTCGATGATTTGAAGAGTGCTTGTCTGGCGGAAGCCCAGTGATATGTACAAGATGGCATTATGAGTGAGAGGATGTGTCATACTCTTTCCTGGAATTAAATTAAAGTTAAAATTAAAGATTACCCTCCAACATTATTATCTCGTTTGTAAAAGAGAAAATAAATTGATAATCAAGACTCTCCAATAATCCAAGACCGCTAAAAAAGCGATATGATATTATTGTTAGTTGAGACAAAATAGAAAGATATAGAGTGGATAGCAATATCATTTATATTAATGGGAAAAGAATTCAACAACTCTGAAAGAGGCGGTTTTAGTGGAGGACGCGGAGGGCGGGGTGGCGACCGTGGAAGAGGTGGTCGCGGAGGAGGTCGTGGCAGACCCGGAGGTGCAGGATTTAGAGGTGCGCCTAAGGTATTCGTACAACCCCATCGTCTTCCCGGAGTCTTCGTAGCAAGAGGAGGCCAAGACTGCCTCGTCACTAAAAACTTAGTGCCCGGAGAATCAGTTTATAACGAAAAGCGCATCAGTGTTGAAGTCAACGGGGAGAAAGTCGAGTATCGTGTCTGGAACCCCTATCGCTCCAAAATCGCAGCCTCAGTCGCTGGAGGTATCTCCGAAACCGGAATCGTCCCCGGAGGCCGCATTTTGTATTTGGGTGGTGCTTCTGGAACCACTGTCTCCCATGTTTCGGACATCATCGGTCCAACTGGAGTCGTTTACGCAGTCTAATTCTCGCACAGAGTCGGAAGAGATTTAGTGAATATGGCTAAAAAGCGCACTAACATTATTCCCATCATTCATGACGCTAGAAAACCTCAAGACTATAGATTCTTGGTAGGAATGGTTGATGTTGTCTTCGCTGACGTCGCCCAGCCCGACCAGGCCAGAATCATGGCCGAAAACGTTCATCTGTACCTTAAAAACGGAGGAAAGTTCTTGATCTCTCTTAAAGCCAACTGTATCGACTCCACCAACGAGCCTGAAGTTGTCTTCGCTAATGAGGTAATTCTTTTCTGATTTAGGTCAATAAACTCAAAGAATACGGATTAAAACCTTGTGAGCAACTCAGTCTTGAACCCTATGAGAGAGACCACGCTATGATTCTTGGTACTTATCGTGCTTGATTGTTGTCTATTGTCAACTTTTACTACATCTATTATAACTAGTCACCATTACAACTAAACATCGAATCTTCAATAAAAGAAGTAGTAGATTGTTTAAATAGGGATAAATCATTTCAATTTTTGTGGAAAGGCTTTCCTCCTCTAAAATTATTTCCTCCTCTTCCACGGAAACCTCCACGGCTTCCTCCCTCGTTTCTATTACCGAAGTTTCTATTTCCACCTCTGAATCCTCCTCTTCCTCCCTCACGGTTGCCTCCGTGTCCTCCATCACGATGTCCACCGTGTCCTCCTTCACGATGTCCACCATGTCCACCTTGTCCTCCTTGGTTACCTTTCCAGTTGTTTCCGCCCTTGTTTTCCCAAGGCTTTCCTCCTTGCTCTCTCTGTTGGAAAGCAGGCTTTCCACCTTGCTGAGCTTGTCCGAAAGGTTTTCCTTGTCCTCCTTGGTTTCCACCTTGATGTCCACCTTGGGGCTTGTTGTGTTGTTGCTGGGGCTTGGGTGCATCGGGTTTAACTTGTTTTTGAGGTTTTCCATTCTCTTCCTCATCCTCATCATCCTCATCATCTTCACCATCATCTTCCTCGAGGTCATCATCAAGATCCTCATCATCCTCAACTTCTTCCTCAGCCTCATCTTCGAAATCATCATCATCTTCCTCATCTTCCTCAACCTCAGCTGCCTTCTTCACTGGCTGGGCGGGTTTAACTGGGGCAGTTTTGGCAGGTTGGGCGGGCTTGGCTGGTTGAACCTGAGCCTTTTGTTGAGGGGATTGGGGTTTTTGTTGAGGTGAAGCAGCAGACTTGGCAGCTGGTGCAGTATGCTTAGTAGCAGGGGCAACAGGTTTTTATTATTCCTCTGACTCTTCTTCTTCGCTTTCTTCATCAAGATCATGATCTCCGAGGAGGTCTGCTTGTTGATCGGGCTCAAAGAATCCAGTGACATGGAGGGATCCTTTTCCTTTGGCGACGAGAGTGACCTCATCCAAAAGGGAGATGAAGGTGTTGATGGAAACCTGGGATTTTTCTTTAGTGAGGTGGGCGATCAAGAATTATTCAGTTCCCTTCTTGATGAATAATGAAGCTCCTTCTTGGGAGTTGGGAGCAAGGACAATGTTGGTAAGTGAAAGAACCTCTCCTTGAGTTTCATCAGCTTAGGCAGCACTGAAGTGATAAGGGGTAGCTTGAGTCAAGATTTTACCAAAGAACATTTTTGATTGTTGATATTATATTGGTTAGGCAATCTTAGTTTGGATGTAAAGCCTTGATATCGTAAATCATTATAACGTGCCTAAATATATATATGCTCTCGCAATTCTCTTAACAACACCCTCCAGCCCCTCTTGATCCAACCATATATTATTCTCTAAAATACTATTTTAATTTTAACAAAAATCAGGCAAATCTCACCAAATAAAAACAATAACGACAAAATTCAATTGATTAGATCATGGAAGAAGAATTTGATAATGTTACGAGCCGCTTTCAAAAAATATATCAAATAGCAAGAAAATAATAGAAAAAACACCAAAAGGAATCGAATTAAATTTATTTAGACTTTATTAATAAATAAAACGAATTCTATAATAAAAACTAAGAGACCTCAAGAACTTATCACAACCTAAGCCAACTCTAGAAATATCTTTTGTGATAATATTGTTATAAACTTAAATTTAGCTATTAATATTTGATTTGTGATACTAGCATGTAAGGAGGCAATTCTTAAGAGATTATCACCTACCAATAGGAACACAAGTAGATGGCAAAGTAGTTTGTAAAAAGAGTACCGATAAACGAATTCAAACAAATCAATCCAAGCAGAATCAAAAATTAATTTATCGTATCCAACCATTCATACAGATCATTCAAAATTCATACACCCCCAACTACAACACCGCCTTCCACCTAGAGCCCAAAGGCAAAGACCGCTACAGCGACATCAAAGTCTGTACAATACTGGCTATTTAGACAAACACAACAGAATTTAAATCGAACACATCAATAACTTCTACATCAACGCGAGCTTCATGCGCTCAGTCCTAGACAACCAAACCTACGCAATTTTTGCCCAAGCACCAGTCAAAAAAGTAGTTGAACACTTTTGGTACGCCCTCTATCATTATAACATCAAAAAAATCGTAATGCTCTGCGCTTTTTAAGACCCCAACCGAGGAGTAATCCTATTTTTACAAAGGTCCAAGCAGAAAAGTACTGGCCCGAACCCAACCTATAAGTCAAATTTACAAATGTCAATTTATCGATTCGGTGCGTTTCAGAAAAAAAGGAAGATCAATAATACATAAAGACGATCATCCTGCTGAAGGGAGAAGAGGGCTAAAAAATAGTAGAGCACATTCATGTAGAAATGAATGAATATAGTGGACAGGCTGGGGCGATATGAGAAAACCATTGGGTGAAAAGAGTGAACAGTTGTTTCAGGGACTAGTCAAAGAATGTCTGCAATTAGTCGACAAAAAATAACTATTTTTGTTGCACTGCAGTGCAGGAATCGGAAGAACTGGAACTTTAGGTACCATGATCGAAGCCCTAAGATGCGCACAACTCAATAAGTAACTATCAGTGTTCTAAATTGTTGATAACATGCGGAAAAATAGAATGGGCTGTGTCCAAACATTCGAACAGTACTCTTTCATCTATCAACAACTCCAGAAAATGTTGTGATTCAGTAAAACTTGTATTTTTATTGCAATTAATTGCCTGTACATTTTTTTTAAGATAAAACACAAGTAAATATTATAATTTTTGTATCTAAGATGCTAATCGGACAGCAAAGTGGCCTTATTTAATACGGAGAAAAATACTAAAAATAAGTTGAACTTTACTTAAAACGAATGCCTATCCAAGAATTCAAGTAAATTGATGAAAAAAGAATCAGTTCCTAATTCTAAGTATCTAATCCTCTACAGAGGTATTTGAAAATGCTGACACACCCATAAACAGTGACGTCCTTTACTTTAATAAAGAATACAAAGATCGTTACAGCGGTATTGTGCCATGTAAAGCATTTAGTATTAAGACAAATACAATCGAGTCAAAATTGAGGGTATACATAACTTCTATATAAACGCTAGTTTTATGAAATCTGTTATTGATCATCAAATTTTTGCTATTTTCGCACAAGCACCTCTCCAATAAACATTCTAGCATTTTTGGTTTGCAATTTATCACTTTGATGTGGAAAAAATATTTATGCTCTGTGGATTAGGAGTACTTAATCTATCATTTAGCATCAAGCAGATAAATACTGGCCAAATGCCAATACTTAGCTGGATTTTCCTAATCTTAAGTTTAAGGTCACCTGTGTATCTGAAAATTTGTAAAATCCCCATTGCTAGGTCAGAAAAATTAGTATTACAGGGGAAAAAGGATAGAAAGTAGTTGAACAAGTGCATGTAAGTTTGGATATATTTAGTGGAAAGCATGGGGAGATATGGGTATACCGAACAACTAAACGCAGGTGAACATTTTTTGGTAATTAATCCAAGAGACTTTAAAACTAATCGAAAATAGTTAGCTTTTCCTCGTCCATTGTAGTGCTGGAATAGGCAGAACAGGGACATTTGGGGCTGCAATCTAAGCAGTTCGCTGTTTTACTAAAACCAATGAACTTTCATTGTTTGAAATTGTGGACAACCTACGCTGCAACAGAAGCGGAAGTGTCTAAACTTTCAAACAGTATGCCTTTCTTTACTAACAAATAAAGAAAATACTTTGATCGATGGGTTTATTAAAAATTATTTATATCAAATAAAAATTAATCATAACAAATTTGGGTAGGCTTGCATCCTGGTTCTTAACAATAACTGCCCTTAAGGTATTATCGCCCAATAAGTTGTTTAGCAACATTTTCAGAGGGGGAGTTGAGGTTATTTGAAGTTAAATAATTTTAAGAGTGTGATATTATATTTATTAAAATTATGCGAGAGTGCAATAGAAGCGGAGACTTGGATTTGGGCAGAGACCTCTCCTAGAGTTTGTTTCTACTAAAAAAATCTAGCTCAAGTTCAACCGCTTCAATCCAAGTCGACTTCTCTCCCCTCGGCAAACCAGAATGCAATCAGTCATCTCCTTCTAAGACTTTGCCGACGTTCAATACCGATCGAAATTACTACACTCCTTCTTTTATACTGGAAGTCGATCAAGTAAGCCCTGTCTCATTTAGTAAAAATACGAAGAAAATTTATAGATTTATCTAAATATCCACAATCGAAAAAGTTTGTAAATATCAGAATAAAAAGCAGAATTAGTATAATTTAAATTTATTATAGTTTGTTCCCAAACCTTCCAAGAATAACAGCTACTGCTGCGTCTGCAAAATTCCGTTTGATGACTACCTCACCGTACCCCCTAATTTATTCAGCATCTCAGCTTCCCGAAACATCAATATCTCATCAAAAAATCAGATTATGAACAAAAAATCAAGGATCTTTGCTAAACTTTCAAATAACCGGAAATTTAAAATAAAACACCCAAAAAAAGAGGAAGACCAACCAAACAAAAAACAAGACAGATCAAGAAACCTAAGCTTGCCAAGAGTGTAAGCGCAAAATAGACTTGCGAATAAGACAGTAGCAAGGACCAGATTATTCCTATTTAAAAAATGGAATGATTTATTGTTTTAATCATTTTTCAGATGTATTTACCTTACTAGATTTAATTATTTAGAACAATAAGAATAATGAACTCGAATCATCAGTCTTCAAAATACAGAGAATCTTCAGATGTATCTTGAGGCTGGAAGGTGGAACGTCTGTTTATGATTCTTTCCTCGCTTACCATGTCCTCCTACAAATCTTCCACTCCGAAAACCTATTCAAAAATGTGATTTGGGTTGTTCTTGCTTATAGCATATGTATCTCTTGAACTTGAACTTTTCTATTTTTCAATCGTTTCATTTGATGCCTCCACAAAATCTTCTTCGCTTGAATTTTTTGAACAGCTTTAACTTTCTTCCAGTTCATTGGTTAGTAAGGAGCTTAAATTGCACAATAGTTTTTTTTCGATTGATTTGTTTCTTTATTTTGATAGGAAAAGCTGAACCAAAGCGTATTGTGAATTCAAATGTTAAGCCTGTAAGATTTAATTGATCAGCTCGTCATTTATGTTAAAATTTGGTGAATTACCTCGATTTGTGCGCAGTGAAGTTTTTAGTTTTATTAAACCCCGATGAATTATTCGCTTAATCCAAAATTAAACATTTTATTTGGAAAAACGCTTGAGCAATCCATATTTCGTTAACAGAAAATCAACTATTTTTTAGACATTGTAAAATTAAAGAAAGGCTTCAGCCACAACTCGAAGCAAATCATTCTAA
>ERZ724520.1533-NODE-1533-length-11409-cov-4.627004_pt1 | contig 11409 bp, 6 predicted proteins | sample MGYA00376053_ERZ724520 | MGnify/ENA primary metagenome ERZ724520 (study PRJEB28724, sample SAMN07190886) | activated sludge metagenome | isolation source: activated sludge of sewage treatment plant in Hong Hong | place: USA: Christiansburg, Virginia | collected... | reverse complement strand
CCTCAAAACATATATAAAATTTTTTTTGAATGGTTTAAAGCGTTCATATAAATATTCAAATAAAGTCTCTTTGTTGCTATATTTTTTAAAGTCGATGTACATTTCTTCTTTAATAAATATTTTTTCTAAAGAGGCAAAATGCCATTTTTCTTCTAATTCGTGTTGTTCAATTTCTAACTCACGCTTAATTAATGCTAGCGTTTGTTGAGTTGAAATTCTTAATATTTCGCTTACACCAACAAAACGAGGTTTTTCGTTTTCAATAATACAAGCATTTGGAGAAATACTTAATTCGCAATTTGTAAATGCATAAAGTGCATCAATTGTTTTATCAGGAGAAATACCAGGTTGTAAATGAATTAAAATTTCAACATTTTCAGCAGTATTATCTTCAACTTTTTTAATCTTAATTTTCCCCTTATCATTTGCTGCAATAATTGAATCAATTAAAGAGCTCGTTGTAGTGCTAAAAGGAATTTCAGAAATTATTAAGGTTTTGGGATTTAACTCTTTAACTCTTGCTCTAATTTTAATTTTCCCACCACGTAAACCATCCTTATAATCACTAAAATCGGCAATACCACCAGTAACAAAATCGGGATAAATTGCTACCTTTTTACCTCTTAATATTTGTATAGATGCATCTATTAATTCACAAAAGTTATGTGGTAAAATTTTAGTTGCTAAACCAACTGCAATCCCTTCTACACCTTGAGCTAAAACTAATGGAAACTTTACTGGTAAGGTAATTGGTTCTTTATTTCTACCATCGTAACTTAATCCCCAATTAGTTGTTTTTGGGTTAAATACTACTTCCTGTCCAAATTTAGATAAACGTGCTTCAATATAACGTGGTGCAGCGGCGCTATCACCTGTATAAATATTACCCCAGTTTCCTTGGCAATCTATTAATAAATCTTTTTGACCAATTGCCACTAATGCATCACCAATACTAGCATCACCATGAGGGTGATATTTCATAGTATTACCAATTAAATTGGCAACTTTATTATATCGCCCATCTTCTAGTTCCCACATGCTATGTAAAATACGACGTTGCACGGGCTTTAACCCATCTTCCATTGCAGGAACTGCACGTTCTAAAATCACATATGATGCGTAATCAACAAACCAATTTTTAAACATGCCCGAAACATGCTTAACTGTACTTAATTCATTATGACTGTCTGTAGTATTCTCTTCCATTGTTATTTATTCAACTAGGAGGCAAATATACATTAAGCAAAGGGTTATTTTTGCATCAATTTTAAGTATTAGGGCATGAGATATTCACAACTAAAAAGTTAAAAAATAATTTAAAACAAAAAAGGAGTGGTAAATTACCACTCCTTTTACTGTTAATTTATAAAATTCTAATATTCAACTTGAACATATCCTGTATAAATTTTCTTAATACCATCTCCAAAATCGAACAAAACGTAATAGGTTCCAGCTGGTAACTGCTCTTTTCCTGTTCCAGTATTTACATTTGATTTTCCATCCCAATCATTATTATACTTTTCTTTTTGAAAAACCATAGCACCCCATCTGTTATAAATTGTAAGTTTATTATTAGGGAAATTGTAAATTCCCTTTATTTCAAACTTATCGTTTAAATTATCACCATTAGGTGAAAATATTTCAGGAATGAATAATTCTGTAAAACAATCTAGTTGGTAATCAAACTGAACAGTACAATTATTTGCATCACTTACAACAACCGTATAACTACCACTTGTAATATTATTATTTATAGCAGAGGTAACACCGTTATTCCATAAATAAGTGTAACTAGGAGTACCACCTGTTACGCCAATTTCCACTGTACCATTCACAAAGTTTCCGCAATCAGGTCGTATTGTATCTTTTATAAATACATTTAAAGGGGTAGATACACCTAAAATTTGAACTGTTGTTGAATTAGTACATAAGTTAACATCACTAACAGAAACAGTATAAATTGCTTGTGACAAATTAATTCCTACACTTGAAGTACCACCAGCAGGCAACCAATTGAAAGTATAAGCTGGTGTTCCTCCTAAAACTGTAATTGATGCCGAACCTGTAGAGGCATTAGCGCATAAAACACTAGTAGTTCCAACAACATTTAATGTCATATTTGTTACAGCAATATCTACCAATACATATGAGCCTGGCAAATTTGAACAACCAATTGCATCACTTCCATTAATTGTATATTGCGTAGAAGCAGAAGGTGCTACAGTAAAACTGGTTCCTGTAATTCCACCTGGCATTAAAGTATAATTAACTGCACCACTTGGTGTTAAAACAGAATTATTACCATTGCAAATTACAGATGAACTAATAGAAGCAATGCCAATTGTAGGTGATGCATTTACATAAATAGTTGTTACAACATTTGAAGAGCTTATACAACCACTTACATTTTCACCAGAAATGGTATACGTAGTAGTTGCAGCCGGACTAACACTAAAACTTGTTCCTGTTAATGAACCAGGACTTAATGTGTAATTTGATGCGCCACTTGGTGTAATTACTGAAGTACCACCAATACAAATAGTACTTGGTGAAACTGAACTTAAACTTATTGTTGGATTTGAAATTACAGTAATAGTTGCTGTTAAATTAGAAGCGCTTGTGCTTATACAACCCAAACTGCTTGTTCCACTTATTGTATATATTGTAGTTGAAATTGGATTAACAGTAAAACTAGTTCCTGAAGATGCACCTGGATTAATTGTATAAGTAGCAGCACCACTAGGTGTAATTATACTGCTATTTCCATTACATATGGTATTTGAACTAATTGTACCCAATGCAATTGTTGGAGAAGTATTAACAGTTATTGTAGTTGTTAAATTGCCAGAACCTGAACTTATACATCCAAAAGAATTTGTTCCGCTAATGGTATAAACAGTAGTTGCTATTGGACTAACAGTAAAACTTGAACCTGTTAAGCCACCAGGAATTAGTGTATATGATGATGCTCCTGAAGGCGCAATAACTGAACTGTTTCCACTACATATTGTACTAGAACTTATGCTACCAAGTGCAATTGTTGGTGAAGCGCGCACGGTAATAGTAGTTGTTAAATTTGTAGTTGAAGAACTCACACATCCAAAACTATTAGTACCACTGATAGTATATACTGTTGTTGCAGTTGGGCTAACTGTAAAACTAGTTCCAATCATAGAACCAGGAATTAGAGTGTATGAAGTTGCACCACTAGGTGTAATGACAGAATTATTTCCTAAACAAATAGTGTTTGAACTTACTGAACCTAATCCAATTGTTGGAGTTGCACGCACTGTTATTGTAACTGTTAAATTTGAAGTTGGAGAACTTACACATCCAAAAGCACCTGTTCCACTTATTGTATATATTGTAGTTGCTAATGGGCTCACTGTAAAACTAGTTCCTGCAATAGATCCAGGCATTAGCGTGTATGTTGATGCACCAGTTGGTGTAATAATTGAAGTACTACCTTTACATATTGTATTTGAACTAACAGAACCAAGTGCTACTGTGGGAGTAGATCCAACATTTATAGTAAGAGTTGCATTTGCTGCGGAAGTGCTTACACAGCCAGTTGCATTAGTTCCACTCACTGTATAAATAGTAGTACTAATTGGAGAAACTGTAAAACTAGTGCCAGTTAATGATCCAGGCATTAATGTATAGGTACTTGCACCATTTGGAGTAATAATAGAACTTCCACCATTACAAATTGTACTTGAACTTGCTGATGTTAAACCTATAGTTGGAGAAGGACTCACTGTGATAGTTCTAATTAAATTTGATGTGCTAGAACATCCAGAAACATTAGATCCACTAATTGTATAGGTTGTAGTAATTAATGGACTTACTGTAAAACTAGTTCCAGTAATGGCACCAGGCATTAAGGTGTAATTTGTAGCACCGGCAGGAGTAATAATAGAACTATTACCTGCACAAATTGTATTAGCCGAAATTGAACCTAAAGTAATTGTTGGAGATGGACTTACAGTGATTGTAAACATATATGGACTACTAACACAAGGCACAGCACTACTTCCGGATAAGGTATAAACTGTAGTAACAGATGGAGTTACAACTATACTATTTGAAGTAGTAGCAGGACTAACCCATGTGTATGTAACAGCACCTGAAGCTGTAATTGTTGTTGTTACTCCTTTACATATAGATGTTGAGCCAGAAACAGAAATGGTAGGAGTTGGATTAGCAGTAATTGTAATATTATCAACTAAGGTACATCCAGCACCATAATTAACATTAACACTATAAGTACCACCTGAATTTACAGCAAGTGTGCTAGCAGTAGATCCACCTGTCCACAAAAATTGAGTAAATGGATTTGGATAAAAAGCAGTTGTATTTAAAGTTACAGGTAATGCTGAGGCACACATTGTCATATCTGGACCTAATCCAGATAATGCAACGGTAGTTGTTGGAGCAAAACTCCAATTAGTGTTATTACCAGCATTGCTACTATGACCTGCAGCATTTAATGTTGTATAACTTGGAGTTGCATTTATATCTCTAATATTAACAAAATCGTAATTTACATTACCAGCTCTAACGTTTAAACTTGCTTGAGACGCAGGTGTCAAAGATTGTATAAATGTTATAAAACAAGGATTACCACTTGCATACATAATATTATTTACAGTTTGTGTAACTGCAGCATTTAATTTATAGGTATTTCCTGCACTAAAAATTAAAGTATCTGTCATATTTGAACCATAAATATTAGCACTATTAAAAAAACTTAAAAACCTAAAAATGTTGGAGCTTGTTGATGCGCTTGGATACGGCTGAATATAAGTAGCACCTGTAGTTCCTGTAAACAAAGCTCTACCATAAGTGTGCCCCGTTTGAGAATAAAAATATGCACCAGCTGTTGGGAATATAACTTGAGAAGTTGGCGTAGAATTTAAATAAGCATTTGTGCCTCTATGATACCAAAAATAATTTGTTACAGTTATGGATGAAGTGCCTATTGACAAAGTCCGCGAACTTGCAGATGGAAGACCAGAAGATGAAGGTAGAAAATGATCCCTTAATGTGGAAATAACTATATTTTTATTATTTGTATTTAAATGACCACGTAAAAGCCATATCTCCCTATTTAAATTTAAGTTATCATTTAAAGTCCAACTTCCTCCTCCATCAAAATAAAAACCAGGGTATGGATATCCTGAAATTGCTGCCATAATATTACCGTTTGAGGTGATTGTTTGACCAGCAACATCAGATTTAAAATAAACGCCATAAGTATTAAAACGCATAACAGGTTGTAAAACTAATGATCCAAAAATAGAAAGTGGATTTCCAACAGTTGCAGTAATCATAGGATTATTTGCAATAGTAACACTCCAAGTCATATTTCTACAATAATGACCTGATGAGTTTAATGTTACAGTATTACTTAATGCAGTAAAAGCTGAACCACCATCAAATACCACATCAATAATTGGAGTAGGAACACAAAATGCAGGTGGTCCTCCAGATGTAAATGACCAATGTGAGCCATCAGTCCAGTTTCCACTACCGCCTATCCAATATAAAGTGCTACCAAGAGAAGCTGGGAAAACAATACCAATATTGTTACCTAAATCAATTGATGTTGTTGCAGTAACAGGAGCTAAAGACCCAACCACTTTAATATCTTTTATAATTGAATTAGAAATATTACAAGCAGTTGCAGATGGGTTAAAACTAAATGTTGCTTGCGAACCGCCTAATCGAGAGGAAATTTCTCCGTTTCCAGAACATGCTGCAGTTGTGGCTGTTAATGTACCAAGGATATTATAGGTTACAACATCAAAAATATATTTCCTATTTGGTGCCAAAAACAAATTATTAATTGTATGAGAATAATTAATTGTTGCTGCTCCATTAAATCTCAAATTATTAAATGTTACTCCTGTACCACCCGAAAATCTGGTTAACAGCATATTAATTGAAGATGGATTTGTAAAAACAACATCATTATAAACTAAGCCTGTGCCATACGACTCAAAGCCAGCTGTATTATTAAAGTTGGAGGTTACATTAATAGTACTTGTTCCGGCATTTAATAAAGTTGTAAATCCTAAATTCCTATAATAAAAATAATTAGCAACATTTATTATTGATGCACCAAGAGATAATGTTCGTGAACTGGTAGAATTTAAAAAAACACTAAATTTTTCTTCAACATTAAAAACATCAACTTGTTTTCCATTAGTATTTACATGTCCTTGATTAAAAAATATATTTTGTAGTGAGTTAAAATTATCTTGTAATACCCAGCCCCCTGGTCCATTAAAAATATAATCTCCTCTTATAATTGTACCATTAGTGGTTATACTTCTACTTGGTGATGTTGTTTTCATGTATGTATCTTGCACACTGTATGTCATAGATGGGTTCAAGGTAATTGAACCAAATACATTCAAATATCTTTCAGCTATTCCTTTTAATGCAGGTGTTGTAGTTGCTCCAGTCCAATTCATATCATTACAAAATTGGTTTATTTGGCTGAGTGTAACTGTATTACTTCCTGCCGTAAATGAAGGACCATTAAAAAATACATTATCTACTGGGGTTGGAATACAGGCTCCTCCTGCTCCACCAGAGGCAAGAGACCAATGCGCAGGATCATTCCAATTTCCTAAACCACCTACCCAAAACAAATTACGAGAAGCAGGAGTTGTAAATAAAATATTGGTATTGCCTCCTAAATCAAATGAATTAATAGCATTTAATGTTCCAATTGAACCAGTTATGTTTAATTTTTGAATAACGGCACCATTAACATTTGCTGTTGCACCAGTGCTAAAGGTAATAGTAGTTTGTGTTGTTAAATCAGATGAACTTATTTCGGTAACACCATTACATAAATTTGTTGTAGCTGTTAAAGACGCTACAATTGTTTGTGTGCGTCCTGCCAACAAGTCATATTTTTGACCTCCAGAAAATATTAAACTATCATAAATACAACTACCAGAAACTCTTGCAGAACCAATAAATTTTAAGGTTCTAATTGTCATGGTTGCATTACCCAAATTAAAGTTTGTTCCTTGATTTGTAGGATTTGTATATGTAATTCTATAGTATTTATGCCCAGTTTTACCAAAAAAATTCTCAAATTGCAAATAAGGCCAAGCACTTGATGTACCATTAAACTTAATGTGACTGGTACCAGCATTTAAAGTATTTCCAGTATATTTATATGAAGGTGTTGCTGCATTGTTAATATTAATTTCAGACGACCCAAGTGTTAATGTTCTTGTTGGAGTACCACCAGTATAGGCCTCTACAAAGGTGCTTACGTTAATTGTAACATTATTAGTATTAAAGTTTCCATCTTCAAAATTTATACTTCCAGTAAGTGTTAAATTATCTTGTAATATCCAACCACCAGCACTTTGAAAAGTAAAATATCCATTTATAGTTATACCATTAGTTGTAATTGTTTGTCCCAGTGTTGGGGACCTAAAAACAGTTGAACTAACAACATACGCCATTAATGGTTGTAAAGTAAGTGATCCATATATTTCTAAAAATCCACTTCCAGAATTTGTTATAGTTGGGGTATTGGTAGCTCCAGCCCAATTCATATTTCTGCATGTTGCAGTTGTATTAACGGTAACGATTTTACTTACCGCCGTAAAACCTGAATTAATATCAAATATTACATCATCTGATACACTAGGTACAAATGAGTGTAATGTTGAACCTCCTGAAGTGGTGGCCCAGTGACTTAAATCACTCCAGTTACCTGCACCACCTATCCAAAAATAATTTGCTGCACGTCCATTAATAGTAAATGAAAGCAACAATAAAAGTAAATTTATTTTAACAAAATGTAAAATTGTTTTCATAGTAGTGGGATTTAAACTTTAAGACTGTAAGCTGTTTCTACCAAATTTATACAAAAACCTAATAGGTTCCAAAAATATATTTAACATTTTGTGAGCTGTATTTTAATTAAGGCAGTCAGTATCTTATTTGAAATTAAATTAAGATACTTTTTATGCTTAATTATTAAAATTGATTTTTTTAAACTATAAAAAAAATTACATTTGTTTACTTAATTAATGCGTAAACTATGACCAGAGAAGAACTAATTTCTGAAATTAAAAATAAAAAATCATTTTTATGTGTGGGTTTAGACCCTGACGTAGATAAAATGCCTAAATTTTTGCTTGAGGAAGAAGACCCCATTTTTGAATTTTGTAAAGGCATAGTTGAAGCTACTGCTGAATATTGTGTTGCATTTAAGCCAAATACCGCTTTTTTTGAAGCTTATGGCCTAAGTGGTATTCAAAGTATGGAGAAAATCATAAAGTACATTAAACATAATTTCCCGAATCATTTTTTGATAGCTGATGCAAAACGTGGGGATATTGGAAACACTTCAACAATGTATGCAAAGGCATTTTTTAATCGTTTACATGCCGATGCCATTACTGTTGCTCCATATATGGGAAGCGATTCAGTAAAACCATTTTTACAATTTGATGGTAAATGGGCCATTGTATTAGCCTTAACTTCAAATGAAGGTGCTAAAGATTTTCAATTAGATGAAGGCAAAACAGATCCACTTTATAAACACGTATTAAGGGTTTCTAAAGAATGGGGAACAATTAATAATATGATGTATGTTGTTGGTGCTACAAAAGCGGAAATGTTAACCGAAATTAGAACTATTATACCAAATCATTTTTTATTAGTTCCTGGTGTTGGAGCCCAAGGTGGTAGTTTGGCCGATGTATGCAAATACGGCTTAATTAAAAACGATATTGGTTTATTAATTAATGCCTCTCGCTCTATAATTTTTGCTGGTAACGACGAAAATTATGCTGCTGCTGCTGCTGTTGCTGCTAAAAAAATTGCCGATGAAATGAAGCAGTTTATTTAAGCTTTAAAATAATTTCAAGTTGATAACTAATTTTTAATTGGGAAGTAATTAGTTGTCCCTAAAATAATCATTTAGTTATATTTTTCTTTTTTCCATGATGAAAAAAGAAACGAAAAAATCTAGGCAAAACACCAAATCCGTTTTTCATCGCACCTCCCTCCGCTTCTGCTCCACCTGAAAAACTAGAATTTCGCACCGTTTTGCCAGAACCTGCCGCACCTCACTAAAATTAAATCACTGATTTTTTCACCTGTAGATTATTTTTCTGGCAGATTTTATCACAATGATTTCACAAAACATCTTTTTATATCTACACTTTTAAATTATTTTATGAGCGACTGATTATGTAAATATTTACTATTTATAAATAAGTGTATTTAATATTAATAAAAAGTCATTACTTAAGTTTCTAACTATAATTTCCTTAGTGGTGTGTTCGGAATAATATCGTACTTATAATTTAAATATACTGAATTGTAAGAATGCATAAACCAAGCCCAATTAGCTTCATTAAATGTAAATAACCTGTATCCTAACCAAGGACTATAAGTTGATGGAAAGCTTAAACTTGCATCAAAAGCAAAGCCATGCACAATACACCTATTTCTTTTACCATAGCCCCATGGATTTTTAGCACGACCACGCCCTAGTTTTACATTTATATAATCGTTTTGATACATTACATTAAAAGCTCTGAGCCTTTGTACATGATTTTTTGTATGCAAAAAATATTGATAAAAAGAAACACCATATTTATGCTTTAAATCCTTTGTATTTTCAATAAGACCAACATCTAAGGTAACCCCGTAATTAATTTTGGCATCAAATGTATAACCAATTGTAATGCCAGGGGTAACAAACACTGGCCTATTTAAAAATGACTGAGACGACAAATTTAAAATTTGTAGAAACAAACATATAAATATGTAATTAATGCGAAACATGATAGCTAACTCCAATTAAAACTGAAATTTAACCTACAACGAAAAGTCATTGTAATTAGTATACCATTTTCAAAATATAAATGAATTAGTATTTAACTCAAATTACACAATCCTATTAATTAAAAATTATTTATTGTTTTGTTTTTTTTACAAAACCAAAGTAGAAACAAATTAAGCAAAGCACAAAATGCAGAGCACCTCTTGTATAACCAACCTCTGGCGTTTGTAAAATGTCTGTTCCTAAAACTGGGATTGATACTTTTGCATAAGCAAGATAAATTTGAATGCCAGCACTTACAAAAAATGCACCTGTTAAGAATTTTCTAAAGTCAACACTTTTGATGACGAAATAAACTGTCAATAAAATAATTGTAAGGATTAGTATTACATAAATAACTTTCATATTAGTGGTAAAAGATCTTGTTAGTCGTTTAGTGAATTAATACCTTGCTCTTTAAGCTTAGCTAATGCATCTTTCATTACTTTAACTTGTTCTGGTGGGTGTCCTTGCCAATTAGTAACTTCTCCAACTATTTTAAACGGTTGTGTTGATCGAAATGATTTTGTTGGATTGCCAGGAAATTTTTTATCCGTTAAATCAGGGTCGTCCTCAATGTCACCAGTTGGTTCAACTAAATAAATTCGTTCTCGACCTTCACCAATTGCCAGCTCAGCACCCCAAACAGCTGCATCTAATGTTGCAGTTAAGAAGATGTACATTGCATTTTTTCTTTGTCCAAAGTTAGAGGTTTTACCTACTTCAATTAGGTCGCCAAGTTTGAGGTCAGCTTTTGTTCCATGAAAGTAAGTTTGGTTAAAAGGTGTGTAAAAAGTTGGATTATTACTTTTATTTTGTTCCATTATCAAATTATACTTTTATATTTTATTTAGTTATGTTGTAATTTGTTGGCTAAAGTTTTACGCACCAAGCAAAGGTTTTATTTGAAACTGTGACTACCGAACCGATTAAATAAAGATACAATGTTGCTATGCATTTGCAAAGAAAAAATGAAGAACTTTTCTGCCGCTTTTGCAAATGCTTTGATGTCTGCAAGGCTGGAGCAAGCCGTGTGTTATGTGATAGTTGCGGCTACATAGTTTACACACAGTTTACGTGTCCGCATACAATTATTTAAAAGAACAATATTTGCCATAACCGTCGACCGTTGTTATATAAATTGTTGTGCCGTCATATGCTCTAAATTCTTTTTCTAGGTCGTCCCAATTTATTTCAGTGTCTGTGCTAGGGCAGTGTAAAGTGAATTTTTTGTCAATGACTAATTCTCCAGTATAGTCATTATATATTTTACAATTAATAGTCTTAGCAGATTTATTAATACTGTCTATTAAATACCATTGCCCACCGTCTGGTCCACCAGCCCAAAATGCATTCTCGGGAATACCTTTAGCTCTAGCTGGTTTATTTGTCCCACAACTGCTAAGTAAAAACACTAAAAAGAAACTAAATATAATGGTCTTTGTCATTTGGATTATTGTTTTCGAGTCTACAGCCGCAATTACACATAACTTCTTAAGATTTTATCCGCAATTTACGGCGGGGGATTTGAATAAGCA
>ERZ724520.1531-NODE-1531-length-11417-cov-4.583172_pt1 | contig 11417 bp, 9 predicted proteins | sample MGYA00376053_ERZ724520 | MGnify/ENA primary metagenome ERZ724520 (study PRJEB28724, sample SAMN07190886) | activated sludge metagenome | isolation source: activated sludge of sewage treatment plant in Hong Hong | place: USA: Christiansburg, Virginia | collected... | reverse complement strand
GAAAGTTATTGAAGACGAGCAGCGTTCTGATGATCAGCTACGCTTCTTTCTCGGTGTGCAGCCGCCGGCAGGGGTTGAAGCTGATTTCCATGTACTGGAAATCGCCTATCGCAATATGAAGCCGGATGAATTTGAGCGGTTTATTGGATTCTTCAAGGCTGAAGGCCGTAATGTACAGGCTAAAAATCCTGCCGGCGAAACGATTGCACAAGTATTGACGCAGCATCGTCTGGGAACGGCGTATATTGCGGTGTTGTAATTCGCCGTGCGGTAAAAATCAGGAATAAAAAAACCCGGCATCGCCGGGTTTTTAGTAGGGTGTTGATATAGTCAAGCTTACTTTCTGCGCCAGAATACAATAGGCATATCGTCGCTGGGTTTCGGCAACGGGAATGACTGCATGTAAACATCCTGCTTCTTGTGGCGCGATTCGAAATCGTAGCGCTTCATAAACTTGAACAGGAAGTTCCGGTATTCCATTTGTGCGAAGTGCATGCCGATGCACTTGTGGGCGCCGCCCCCGAATGGGTGGAACTGGAACGCATGTTTCTTGTGCTCTGCGCGCTCTGGTGAAAAACGCTCAGGATCAAATTTTGACGGCTCGGTCCAGTACTCTTCCATCCAGTGAGTGAAGCGCGGCAGGGTGAATACCATCGTATTGGCGGGTACTCTCTGGCCGGCCATGGTGCATTCACGAATGGTGCGGCGCGGCACAGACGGCACAGACGGACGAATGCGCTGCACCTCGTTGAAAACCATCTGCATGTACGGCAGTTTGTCCTGGTCTTCCCACAACAAACCATCCAGATCGACGGAATCGATTTCACGATACAGTTTTTCTTTCACTTCCGGGTTGCGTGCCAGAAAGTAAATGGTGTGCGTGATGGCAGCGGTGGTGGTGTCGTGTGCAGCAAACATCAGGAAGATGGCTTGGTCAGTCACTTCTTTTGCAGTAAAAAATTCGCCATTCTCGTCTTTTTCACGGCTGAACAGACTCAGCATATCCTTGCCATCGCCGGCACGTTTCTGCGCGATCATTGGTGTGAAGAAATCCTGCAGGTTCTTCTTGCCCTTCATCCCTGTGTGGTAGGCGAGACCAGGAATATTCCAGGGTACGATGTACATCAGGCCGGCTACTGCATCCAGGAACGCCTGGTTCAGGAAGCGAACGCGATCACCTTTGTAAGAAGTTTCGCCAGCAAAAATTTCTGCTGCAACAACCAGTAATAAATCCTTGATGTACATAAAAAATGGAATGGTTTTACCTGCGTCAGCTTCCCATTCATCCAGCGCGCGATCATAAATGCGGTTTATTTCTTTCGTGTAGTGCTGCAGTGCATCATTCTTGAATGCTCCCTGCACGATACGGCGCTGGTGCTTGTGGTGTTCGAAGTCTTCCATGATCAGGCTGCCTTCGAAGAACTTCTGCACGCGATCAATGAAGCCCATTTTGGAAGAGAAGTTACGTTCAGTATCCAACATGACCTGTTGGGCAAGATCTGGTCCCAGAGCCAATACGCCGCGGACGCCTGTTGTGGCAATGCGTTGCAGGGGGCCGTATTTCTTGTAGCGCTCCTGTGCCCACGCCATAGGGTCTTTGATGTAGCTGAAGGTATGCCCGAGTAACGGCCAACCGTAGTCGCCGGGGATATGGTCGAGATTGGTGGCGTTAGGCTGATTGATGTAATCGCCGTAAGGGGTGATGACTTTTGCTGACATGACGCTATACCTGATAAATAAACAGACAACCCCAGTGTAGGTCAGGCCATTGTCTTCATGAATAGGCTATTGCGATGATGTAAGGGCTATGGCAATTCTCCCAGCTCGCGCAGTGTCTGCCGCATCAAGTCCAGTTCTATCAGCCGTGTCTGTTGTGTGAATTTTTTTGCCCACACTTCGTAGCGTGTCAAAAACGCGTCTAGTGGCAACTCGGCATCTTTGATACCGATTCCCACTACCGTTTGCGGAAAATAATCCGGCCCGTACCAGCCTACGTGCGATTGCTTGAACGGCTTGAGCAACGAACGGAACGCATCCGGCGTAAAGCGCCAGAAATCATTGGGTGTTTCATGGATGAAAAAATCCAGTACGGAGCTCATGACCAGCAAGCCGCCGGGTTTCAGGATACGGTAGATCTCCGACACCGCCTGGTGGGGGTATTCCACATGCTCCAGTGTATCCATCAGGAACACCGTGCCGGCGGTATTGTCGGGCAGGTCGATGGCATGCAGGTTCAGCACTTTGTCCACGCCGGGACCTGCGCGCATATCGCAGCCCACATAGTCCTTGCCGACAAAGAGTGGACGCAAATCGATATCCTGGGGGCAATCCTCAATCTGGTATGAGCCGAATTCATAGACCGGTTCAGCCAGCGGCAGGGTTTCCAGCACGATATTGATATATTTCCACAGGGATTTTCGCATTCAAGGCTCTGTTGTTTTTATCAGGAATTCGTTGACGATCTGCCACAGGTGCGCGCGGATCGCTGGGCTTTCATTGACGAGATGATGGCGCGCTTCCCCGATGCAATGCAACTGCGCATGCGGCATTTTCTGCAGGATTTGCGGGATATTGAAACGCCAGTCCACGGTGGTGTCCTGTTGTCCTTGCACAATCAGCGCAGGCAGGGCGATGGGCGGTTGTGCGGCAAACCTGCCCAGCCAGTTATCCATGGCGCGGACCCAGGCCACGGTCAGCAATCGCGACTGCAACGGATCTTGTTCGCGACAGAAATCCAGGAATGCCTGGTCTGCCGAATTGGCCTGGAATACGCGCGGCAGGCTGGGAACCCAACGGTGCAGCAGTGCAAACAGCCAGCGCCCGTGTTGTTGCCAGCGATGCGGGCGCAGCAGCGGTGATAGCAGTACCAGCTTTTCGACCGGGGACGTGAAACCGGTCATCAGGTAGTTCATCCAGGCGGCGCAGCCCGTGCTCTGGCCAAAGCCCAGCGTTAGCGGTGGCAAGTGCACGCTGGCAGCAGTCACCACATCATGGATGGCGCGGGCGTATTCGTCGAAGTCATGGATGGCCGCGATCTGGCCACTGGAAAGGCCGTGGCCAGGCAGGTCGAACCCCAGAACAGCATAACCTTGATCAAGAAAGAAGCGCACCACATGCCGGTAGAGGCCGAGATGGTCGTAGTAGCCATGGACGATCAGCACCGTTGCATGCGCATTTGCCGGCAGCCAGTACTGCACGGCCAGTTGGTAAGGACCGCTGGAAACGGTGCCGATACGGTGTTGGGTGTTGTGCCCGTTTATCAGCGTGTCCAGCTGGTAAAACGCTGAATAGTCGGCAAAACCCTCGGGAGAATGATCGAGTGCAGGGTTAAACCGGGCGGGCAGCAATGCGGCTTTTAAGGGGAGAAAACTTTGCATCAAAATGCCATGTTCTCAAAACACCATCGGTATCTGGTTCGCAGCATTGACACTGGCTGCAAAAAACCAGCATTCAATCGCATAGCGTCTGCCGGTGATGTGCGGTGCCCATGCAGTGCGGTGCAAATTCATGTGATCAAAAAATAGCGCATCACCCGCTTTGAATGCCGGGCGTACCCACGGCGTGTCGGTAAAGTGTTTGTCGACATAGCCCGGGCCGACTGTCCAGTCAAAGCGTGCGCCATCGGTGCCGGTCTGCACGATGTCGTCAAAATGTTTCGGCACAATATCGATACCGGGGTTGATGGAATCGCCACCGCAATCCGACAGTGCAATCCACAAATTCATGCTGCGCACATCCTTGCCCATGAAAGCCCCGTCCTGGTGCCAGTCGGCTTCGCCGGCAATCGGGTCAACACGCCGCAACACCCATTTCTTGACGGATACGCACGGTGCTTCGCCAAAGTACTCAGCCAATATATTTTTCAGGTGCAGCTCGCGGTACAACTCCATCACATCAAACAGGCCGCGCGGTGAATCAGCAGCCCACACGCCGCCGGTATCAGCAATGAACTTCCTGCCTACACCGAGCTTGTAATTTGCGTTCAGGAATTCAGACGGGCAGTAGTAAGGGTCATCTTTTGCAATCACTTCACCCGCCACGCGCTGGTTGCGTTTATTGACTGTCTGCTCGATGTCATTGCGCAGTTGCTCCAGCCTCTCCGCAGGCACCAGGTTGCGCACCAGCAGCGCGCCATGTGCCAGCACACCAGCTGCCAATACATTGGCATTGAGTTGCCCGCGTGTGATCTCGGGAATGCCGCCGGTGTTCACTGTGTCGGCAGCGGTGAAGGGGTCGTTGTAGGTTGGTGGCCAAGGCAGTGTGTTGGTAGGCCACTCCGTGTTGTTGAAGGCCTGCACCCGCAGATCGACCAACTGCCGTTCAATGTCAGCATCCGGCTCGGCGCGGTTGCGTGCCGAGAGCTGTTCGATGGCGTGGAGGAGGTCGGCTGTATTCATGGCGAAAGCATACCGCATCCGCCATGTAAATCAGAGTATTTCCAGCAAACGATCCAGCTCGCTCAGTTCATCCGTGGCAGAGCACAGAAAAACTTCTTCACATCCGGTGGCTGCCATTTCTGCCAACGTGTCTTTTATCGCAAACTTGTCGAAATTTTTCATGCTGTTGGCAACGGGGCGGGCAATATTTTCACCGAGAATTTTGAGGTAATCGTAAACGTAATCCTTCATTTTCTCTTCAGCATTGTCTGCGAGGCAATACCAGAATCCGCCCACCTTTTGTGGTGCGGTAGTTCGGCCTGCGTCTTGCCACGCTTTTTCTGCCATGCCAAAAAATCCGGCTGTTTCTGCCGCGGAGCCGCCCATCGAAAAGGAATACACGCCATCAGCCCAGTGTGCTGCACGCGCCATGGCTTTGGGGCCCATTACGCCGGCAAGAATCGGTGGGCCGCCAGCTTGCACCGGTGTGGGGCCGACCGGGTCTGCACCTTCAAAGGGTGCATTGCCTGCCCAGATATTTTTCATGATGGCGATTTGTTCATCTTGCCGTTCGTGGCGTTTGGCAAACTCCGCGCCGACAGCTTTGTAATCCACTTCGCGGCCACCCACGCCAACAGTAACAGTGACGCGACCATTCGATAGCAGATCGAGTGTGGCAATTTCTTTTGCAGCCCAAACTGCAGAATGCATCGGCAGCACATACAGTGACGGCACAATGCGCACACGCTCTGTCACCGCAGCGGCAAAGGCGAGTGTATTGCGCATTTCCAGCGTGTAACCGGTGATACGTTCACCGCATGACAAGCTGTGGAAAGGGCCTTGTTCGATACGCGCACACCAGTCCAGTATTGTCTGGCGGGTGATGGTGGTTTTCATATAAGGGAGGCAGATGCTGATTTTCATAGGGATGCTCGCATTGTGATTTTTTGTTTTGCTATTCGCCTAATGTATCCAGATATTGCTTCCCGCCCAAGCGCCCCATATTAAGTAATATCCACCTTTGCCTGCCACGCACATATCCGCTGGGTTTGTTCGCCTGATAAATGTGTGGATTGGGCAGTACGGCAGCCAGCAGCGCTGCTTCATTGGCACTAAGGCGCGCTGCTGGCTTCTTGAAATAATATTGGGCAGCAGCTTCTACACCAAATACGCCATCGCCCAATTCAACAATATTGAGATAGACCTCAAGAATGCGTTCTTTCGACCAGAGTGTTTCAATCAACACCGTGAAGTAGGTTTCCATGCCTTTGCGAAACCAGTTTCGACCACTCCACAAAAAAAGATTCTTGGCCGTTTGTTGAGAAATGGTGGAAGCGCCACGGGTTTTTTTGTGTTTCTGGTTGTAGATCACGGCTTTTTCAATGGCATTCCAGTCAAAGCCGGCATGATCAGCAAACAGTTGATCTTCAGCGGCCACAACAGCCACGCCCATGGCAGGGGCAATCTGTTCCAGCGGCACCCACTGGTAGCGGCGCTGGTATTCGCCATCGGCAAAAAGCGATTGGAGCCGACGTTCTATCATCAGGCCGGATGTTAGTGGTGGCGCGAAACGCAGCAGCAATACCAGCCCACTGCTCGCCAGCAAGAATATAAACATGCAGCGGATGGCAAGGCGCAAAAAGCGTTTGGCAGAGGATTGAGACAGGGAAAACGGCATGGTCACGCGGTGTTTATTTGCCAATGGCACGTAAATTGGAAGGGGAGAAATAACCCTCTGGCCAACCCTCACTCATCAAGCGCGGCGGGCCTTTCATTTCATTGACGAGGTTGTTGGCTTGATAGGCTTTCTGGCGCAAGTCATGGTAGATCTCTACGCGCGGCCCCATGCCTGGCATGTCGTAAAGATTCACAAAACTGCGCATATTGGTGCGGAACAATTTTTCCTGCCGGTCATAATTGTCTGCCAGTAATCCTGCCCAGCTGTCTTCATCCATATACAGTCGGCGTTTGCCATAGATATGCCTTTCACCCGGTTTGAGTATGCCGACCAGTACCCAGCAACGGTGCAATTCATAACGCATGGCATCCGGGTTCAGGTGGTATGGCGTGAGCAGCTGCGCATATTTCATGGATGGATCATCCAGCGCATTGTTGTTATACGGCACATAAATTTCGCGCTGTTCTTCCATTTTCCAGGTAAAGCGGTCGGTGGCGCCGATAAACATCAATGCGTCATCTACGGTACGCAGCCCTCCCGGGCCATCCGGGAAGTCGTAGGCGATAGTCGGTGCGCGCCTTACACGGCGGGTGCCGGGCATGTATTGCCACGCATTACGGGGTGAGTGCGACAAATCTGCATACTCATGCACCAATACTGCCTTGCCTCTTTCACGCGCAGGTGCGGTGAACAGCAACATCACTTCTGCAGTGGTGCCTGAAAATTTTTCACGCGATATTTTTTCATCGAATATTTCAAAATAACGGTCTTCCTGACGCGCCCACAGTTGTGTTTCCCCGCTCGGGTAAACAGTGGCAATGTTTATCTCGCCGGCCGTGGCTGCGAGCATGGGTGCAAACTGGCTGTTCCAGATCAGCTCCTGGCCGTTGGCAGGAAACGGGAACGGTACTGCACCAAATGTGCCTGTCACACCATTGCCACCCTCAACCAGTTTTGCAGACAGCGCATTGAGTTTGACGTTTTTATGGATGAAATCACTGTAGCGTGTGTCGCGCTTGCTCGGGTAAACCGGCATGCGGAATGTCTCCGGATACGTTTCAAACAGCGCAACCTGCCCCTCGGTCAAGTGTTCGGTGTGCTCGCGATAATTTTTTGCAGTGATGATGAACAGCAGTTTTTCATTGGCGTATGCCGAAGGATAGAACGTGCCCGTGCCATCGTACTGGACAAAAGCAGGCGCGCCGAGAATGGTGGCTGTATAAGGTGGGATAGTATTGTCTGCATTGCCTTTAGGATTTGCCCCCCATCGGCGTGAGTGATTTTCCCAGCTGGTCAATTTGCTGTTGTCGTGTCTCATCAGCATTCGACAGGGATAGCAAAGACATTGCAGTGACAACGCAGCAGAAACGCCACAAGGCTGACATCGATTTGCTGGTATTTGCGCCAGGGATATCCATCATCACTCTACCGGTAAGCGTCCCCAGTATGAACCGCTCAGGGGCTGCTCAACAACTGTAATTCATATTCTGTGTGCGGGTCGTTGCTCACAACAGAGAGGCCACGCAATGCCATCTGGCGTGAGCGAGCCCTGTCGCCCCTGTCCTGATAAATGCGTGACAATTCGAGATAACTGCGTGCTTCATGCGGTGCCAGTGTTTGCGCGCGTTCGGCCAGACTCTGGGCGCGTGCATAATCACCTGCAGCACGTGCTTGTGCCGCTTGCTGTAACAAACCGACAACGGCGGTATTGGCCTGAACCTGCTCGGCAGTATCCGGTTGGTTATTGGAAGTGGTGTGCGAGGGTGCAGGTTGCTGGGGCTTTTGCCTTGATCCCAGATCAGTAATGGGCGCAGGTTGCCCATTTTCCGACGAATACACCTGGCTTGACTGGTGGCTGGCAGCACAACCGCCCAGCACAACCCAGCTACCCAGTAAAAAAATGCCGAAGGACAAACGGGTTAACAGATGCTTTTTCATATTAATTCCCGATCATATTGTTGAGCCAGTTTGCGGGTGTACGCCCGCCACAAGGTACATAAGCCGGTTGGGGGCCGCGCCGGTCAATCGGCATGCGGCGGGCACCGCCGCATCCTTCATCGGTACGGTTGCCCGTTGCACGGTCAATCCACTGCCACTCGATATTGCTGTGCGACGGTTCAGGCAATGACTGGTTGGGCAGGGCAGACATCAGGCTGGCCCAGACAGTGAGTGCCCCGGTTGCGCCGGTGAGTGGCATCTTGCTGTTGTCGTCGCGTCCCAGCCACACCACGGCGTTGTAGTTGGCAGAAAATCCGCCGAACCAGCTGTCGCGCTGGTCATCCGTTGTGCCGGTCTTGCCTGCCAGCCGCACGCCAAACGGGAAGCGCCCGTATGCTGCTTGTGCCGTGCCTTCGCGTAGAACGGCCTGCATTGCCCAGGCAATCTGTTGCATGTGTGCAGTATCAAAAGTCTGCTCCATCTCCAGCCCGTAACGCTTGAGGGGTTTGCCGTCTGCGGTGCTGACATCCCGGATGGCACGTAGCGGCAGGGTAAAGCCGTCAGCCGGTATGGATTGGTACAGTTGGGCCACTTCCAGCGGTGACATCCCTCCTGCACCCAGTAGCAACGAAGGTACTTCATCCAGCGGCGCTTTTACGCCTGCACGGCGAATGATGTTGATCAGTTTCTTCACGCCCACTTGCAGGCCTACCCGGGCAGTCACCAGATTATAGGAATGTGCCAGCGCATCGAGGATAGCGACCTTGCCGTGCTGTTTGTGGTCGTAGTTTTGCGGTTGCCACCAGCTGCCATTGGCGTTGCGCCACTTGAGGGAAGAGTCATCCACCTGCGTAGCCAATGAATAATTGCCACTCTCCAGTGCAGCCAGGAAAACAAACGGTTTCAGCAGGGAGCCGACAGGCCGGTTGGCATCGATAGCGCGGTTAAAGCCGTGGTATTTGGTGTACCTGTCGCCCACCAGTGCCAGCACTTCACCATTGGCAGGATTGGTGACGACCACAGCGCCTTGTAATTGTTTGTCAGCCAGTGATTTGTAGGCTTTTTCGAGTTTGGCGACACCCTCTTTCAGTGATTGTTCTGCCAGCCACTGCACTTGGGGGTCAATCGTCGTGAATACCTGCAGGCCTTCAGAGAGCAGGTCCTCGTCTTTGTAATCCGATTTCAGTTGCCGCCGCACCAGCTCCAGAAAGGCCGGGTAAACGCCGATGCGTGTCTTGCTGCCCTCGCCAACACCGAGGGGCTGGGCATTGGCCCAATCGTATTCCGCTTTGCTGATGATGCCCTGGTCCAGCATTGTTCCCAGCACCACCCGGCGTCTTTCGGTCGCGCGTTCCGGCTTGCGCCATGGATCATAGTAGGAGGGGCCTTTGACCATGCCAATCAACAGTGCCATCTGGTGGAGCTTTAGCTCGCCCAGGGGTTGGCGGAAGAATTGCTGGCTAGCGAGGCCGAAGCCGTGGATGGAACGCCCACCTTCCTGCCCGAGATAGACTTCGTTGAGGTAGGTCTCCAGGATTTCACGTTTGCTGTAATGGATTTCCAGCAGGATGGCCATCCACACTTCCAGCACCTTGCGTGACAGGGTGCGCTCTGACGTGAGGTAAAAATTCTTGACCAGCTGTTGGGTGATGGTACTGCCGCCCTGCACCAGGCCGCCCGCCGCGATGTTGGTCCACATGGCGCGCGCCACGCCTCTCGGTGAGATGCCGTGATGCTCCATAAAGTAGCGGTCTTCCGTTGCCACAAGCCCGGCCAGCATGACCGGAGGCATCTCTTCCAGTTTGATCAACAGCCGGTCTTCATGTTCGCCGGGGTAGAGGCTGCCGATCATCAGGGGCTCCAGCCGGAGGAGCGCCAACTCCTTGCCATGCTGGTCGGTGACGCGTGAGATGCCCTTGCCATCAAAGTCCAGCCGCACCCAGCGTGAGGGTTCTGGCTGGTCCGCGAAGGCGAAACCGCGCGTCTTCAGCTCTACGCTATTACCGGTCTGGCGGAATTGGCCGGCGTTTCCTGCCGCAGCGGCGGGTTGGTAGCCCAGCACTGTCAGTGCATCAGCCATTCCTTTGGCAGTGAAGGGTTGGCCTGGATACAGCTCCAGCGGGCGGGCGTAGACTTTGGCGGGAATGGCCCATTTCCGGCCTTCAAATTTGTTCCGGACGACCGAATCCACGTAAACAGAAGCGAGCAGAATGGCCGGGATAATCACAATCAGGCATTTGAGGCCGAAAACCAGCAAGGATTTCCACCACCGTCCGGTTTTACGGCCAGCGCGGTGTCTGGGTTTTGCAGTGGAAGAAGGGGGGCGACGTCTGGACATCGCGACAGTGTACGCAGGCAGGCATTACAGGCAAGGCTTTTGTAAGTGATAATGAAGGCCTTCGTCATAACAACAGAACAGGGCAACAATGACTTATCACATCTACGGTATTGGCGCGGCATTGGTGGACACAGAGATCGACGTGTCTGATCAGGATCTTGTACAACTGGATATACCAAAAGGCCACATGACGTTGGTGGACGCTGATCGGCAACAGCAACTGGTGGATTATCTCGCTGGCCACATGATGCATTCCAAGCGTGCCAGTGGTGGCAGTGCTGCCAACACAATTATCGCCGCCAGTTATTTTGGAGCCCGCGCGTTTTATTCCTGCAAAGTGGCAAATGACGACAACGGCAGTTTTTACCTGAACGATATGCAAGCAGCTGGTGTGGCCTGCAATTTCTATGACCATATAGGCGTAGGCGATTCGGTTAATAACAGTACGGGAAAATGTCTGGTGCTGATTACACCGGATGCCGAACGCACCATGCTTACGCATCTTGGCATCAGTGAAACCTTGTGCCGGCGGTCGCTCGATCATGCTACAGTTGCACGGTCACAGTTTGCGTATATTGAAGGGTATCTCGTTACATCCCCCACAGGCAGGGCTGCCGCGATCGAGCTGCGTGAGACAGCAGAAAAACATGGTGTGAAAACCGCGCTGTCTTTATCCGATCCCGGCATGGTGGAATTTTTTGGTGACGGCCTGCGCGAAATGCTCGGCAATGGCGTGGATCTGTTGTTCTGCAACGAGCATGAAGCTCAAGGTTTTACCGGAACAGACAATACACAAGCCGCAGCGGAGAAACTCAAACAATACGCAACAACGTTTGCGATTACTTGCGGTGCCCATGGTGCGCTGGTCTTTGACGGCAGCGACATGTATGCCATTGAGCCGCATGCAGTGAAGGCAGTTGACACCAATGGTGCTGGCGACATGTTTGCCGGTGCATTCCTGTACGCCATTACGCACGGCTATTCGTACCGTGATGCAGGCCGTCTGGCCAGCCGGGCTTCGGCGGAAGTCGTCAGCAGTTATGGCCCGCGATTGCCTGCCAAAGGGCTGCGCATCGAACCAGTCATG
>ERZ724520.1530-NODE-1530-length-11420-cov-3.676727_pt1 | contig 11420 bp, 8 predicted proteins | sample MGYA00376053_ERZ724520 | MGnify/ENA primary metagenome ERZ724520 (study PRJEB28724, sample SAMN07190886) | activated sludge metagenome | isolation source: activated sludge of sewage treatment plant in Hong Hong | place: USA: Christiansburg, Virginia | collected... | reverse complement strand
TACGGAGTTTGATGGAACGCCACATTCCACACGATGGATGCCAGCAGCTTTCCGTTATGATTCTTGGAGAGTTCCAATGAACATTGCTATGGACTATACTTGGTATGGTAAAGACAAAGCTTGGCAGGAAGATTATGCAAAAAGATTTCAAAACTTCCTTAGATCTAAAGGGATGGATACGTATGTGGATCAGTATAATTTGGATGGTTCTACACCCGATTTTATTCTTCAAGCAGGTCCAGTGAAAAAATTGAGACATTCTATAGGATTGGTATCTACTGCAGCGACTGCTTCACTTGTGAATAAAGATAAAGCAAGTTTAGATTTTGTTCACGCGGTTTGGAATGCCAAATTGGAACCTTATGAAGATGGCTATTTTGACCCTTATTATGATGGTCTAATGTATTTATTTAGCATTATGCATCTTAGTGGCAAATATCAAATAATCGTTCCGCAGTCCAAATAATTATTTTTTTTAACTATAAAAAATCAAGAAAATGAAGTATCAATCATTAGCAGTTAGCTTATTATTTATGGCAACAACAGGAGTTAGTTTGGCTCAAACAACTCCAACTACTGTAGTCGAGGATTTCAAAATTTCGGCAACAACTCAGCAAGGAAAGCAATATCCTCAGGTAAATTCCGAAGGACGAGTGCGTGTTCAAATAGCTGCTCCAGAGGCTCTCAAAGTGCAATTGGATATAGGAGCTGTAAAGTATGATCTTATAAAAGATGCCAAAGGCGTTTGGACAGGCGAATCAGCTCCTCAAGACGTAGGATTTCATTATTATCAATTGAATATCGATGGTGCTTCTGTACCTGATCCGGGAAGTATGTACTATTATGGAGCAAGTCGTTGGGGAAGCGGAATCGAAGTTCCAGCAAAAGATCAGGATTTTTATGCAATCAAAAATGTTCCTCACGGAGAAGTAAGAGAACAGATTTATTTCTCTAAAAGCAATAACAGTATGCGTCGTTGTTTTATTTATACACCGCCAGGATATAATAAAGACAACAAACGTTATCCAGTACTTTATTTACAACACGGTGGAGGAGAAAATGAAACAGGTTGGTCAAGTCAAGGACACGCCAATCTTATCATGGATAATCTAATTGCCGAAGGAAAAGCCAAACCATTTATCATTGTGATGGATAACGGAACTTGGACACCTCCAGCTCAATCAGCACCAGTTTCACAAGCGGATCGTGCCAAAGGGAATTGGCCTCCAAAAGGTTGGGCAGATGGATTTGCGAAAACTTTATTAGAAGATATTATTCCAATGATTGATTCTAATTATCGAACTCTAGCCGATCAATCGCATCGTGCCATGGCTGGATTATCTATGGGAGGTATGCAAACTCGTGTGATTACTTTGGCCAATCCTACTGTTTTTGCTTATGTAGGAATGTTCAGCGGGGGAAGTATGAGTCTGGAAGATGTTAAAAACGCACCTAATTTTAAAGAAAAAAACAAACTTTTGTTTGTAAGTTATGGTAGCCGTGAACTTGAAAACCGTAGAGAAGGTTTAGGAGGAGATCCAAAAGCAAATACAGAAAATTTAAAATCGTCTGGTATGAATACTCATTTCTACATCTCTCCATTAACAGCGCATGAATGGCAAACTTGGAGACGAAGTTTGAACGAGTTCGCACCACTTTTATTCAAATAATAATCTATTAATTAATTAAAAAAATAAAAATTATGAAACAGTATTCAATTGCATTAGTATTTATTTTATCAAGCTATTTGTGTTTGGCACAAGCCAGTCCAACGGCTATAATCGAGGATTTTAAACCCTCTTCTGTTAATCAACCGGGACAAGAATATCCACAAGTTAATTCTCAGGGTTATGCACGATTCCGAATTGCAGCACCCGAAGCGAAGTCTGTTGTTGTGAGTCTGGGATTAGGTGGTGCAAAAGGTGGAACGACCCTAGCCAAAGCTGAAGATGGATTCTGGATGGGAACCACTGCAGGCGCAATGGACGAAGGATTTCATTATTATCACGTAACTATAGATGGTGGTGTTTTTAATGACCCGGGTGCATTGAACTTTTATGGTTCTACGCGTTGGGAAAGTGGTATCGAAATACCAGCTCATGATCAAGATTTTTATGCATTGAAAGATGTTCCTCATGGTAGCGTACAACAAATTCTTTTCCCTTCAAAAAGTACCAACACATCACGTCGAGCTTATGTTTATACTCCACCAAGTTACCATAAAGATAAATCTAAAACTTATCCAGTTTTGTATTTGCAACACGGTTGGGGAGAAGATGAAACGGCTTGGAGTAATCAAGGACGTGTAAATCTTATTATGGATAATATGATTGCCGAAGGTAAAATAAAACCATTCATCATTGTAATGACTTACGGAATGACAAACGAAATTAAATTTGGTGGCATGGCAAGTTTCAAAATAGATGGATTTCAAACAGTTCTTGTAGATGAATTAATTCCTTATGTTGACACCAATTACCGTACAATTGCCAAACAGACACATCGTGCAATGGCGGGTCTTTCAATGGGTGGGATGGAAACAAAAACGATAACCATTAACAAACCAGAGGTTTTCTCTCATTATGCACTTTTGAGTGGTGGAACTTATAAACCAGAAGATATTAAAGATAAATCCAAGGTGAAACTTATCTTCTTAAGTTGTGGAAGTAAAGAGCGCCCTGATTCTATTAAAAGTTCAGTAACTGCACTTAAAACTGCGGGTTTTAATGCTGTTTCCTACATTTCAGAAGGCACAGCACATGAATTTCAAACTTGGCGTCGTAGCTTCAAGGAATTAGCCCCTTTACTTTTTAAAGATTAAAAAAGAGATTCCTATGAATTATAAATCTATTATTTATTTGGCGATAGCTTTCACAACAACAATTGGCTTTGCACAAACAAAGCCGATTAAAGTTGTCGAAGATTTTAAACCGTCTTCTGTCAATCAGCAAGGCAAGCAATATCCTCAAGTCAATTCCGAAAGTCGTGTGCGTGCCAGTATTTTGGCACCTCAAGCCAATAAGGTTCAATTGGATTTGGGAGGTGTAAAATATGACATGGTAAAAGATGAAAAAGGAGTTTGGACAGGAGAATCTGGACCGCAAGACCCAGGATTTCACTATTACCAATTGAATATTGATGGCGCTTCGGTTCCTGATCCGGGAACATTATATTTTTATGGTGCCGGAAGGTTGGGGAGTGGAATAGAAATTCCAGCAGTCGATCAAGACTTTTTTGCCCTGAAAGATGTTCCTCATGGTTTGGTGAGTGAGAATATTTATTTCTCAAAATTAACCAATTCGTTTAGACGCTGTTTTGTATATACTCCGGCAAATTATAATGAAGACACAAAAAATCGCTATCCTGTTTTTTATCTACAACACGGAAGTTTTGAAGACGAAACGGGCTGGGCTGTTCAAGGAAAAGCAAACCTAATTTTGGACAATCTGATTGCTTCCAAAAAAGCAAAGCCTATGATTGTTGTAATGGATAATGGCTATGCCTATAAACCTCAAAACAATGCCGATTTGGATAAAAAGGCCCGTCCAGAATCCGTTTTTGAGGAGGTTGTAATCAATGAAATTATTCCAATGATTGATGCTAAGTTTCGCACTATCGCTAATCGGGAGAATAGAGCAATCGCCGGGCTTTCGATGGGAGCCAATCAAACGATGAGGATTATGATGAATAATCTGGAAACCTTTTCTCATTATGGTGGATTTAGCGGAACATCTAATTATCCAAGTACCGATGCAATTGATGTGAACACATTTTTAGACGGAAAATTTAAAGATGGTAATGCACTCAATAAAAAAATCAAGCTTTTTTGGTTAGGATTGGGAACTAAAGAGCCTACACCTTTTCCGGGTTCTGTTGGGGCATTTAAAACAATGTTAGAAAAACAAGGAATTAAATATGGGTATTATGAATCTCCCGGAACTGCACATGAATGGCTTACATGGCGAAGATGTTTGAATCAATTTGCACCATTGTTATTCCAATAATTAGTTTTACTGGGTTTTGCATGAAACAATCTTGATAAAAATTTAAACCACATAGAAGCGATGTTAAAATTGCTACAAAGATTATCATAGAAAATACTTTTTGCACATAGTAGCTATGTAAACTATGTAAAAGTGAAACTTTCTAAAATTAAATCTATGTTTCTAAAATTAAATCTATGTGGTTAAAAAATTCACAACATTTACAGTAGAACCCAATAATTAAATACTTTACAATTGCTAACCAAAATACCATGAAAAAAATAATTTCGACTATTGCATTGTTTTTTATGTCCACCATTCTAGTTTTTGCACAAAAAATAGAAAAAGAAGGACCAAAAGGTTTCGACCAGTTGCGTACAGACATTCCGGCCGGAAAGATTGACAGCATTCAATATGAATCTAAAACCGTTGGGTCTATTCGCAAAGCTTTAGTTTATACGCCTCCGGGTTTTTCAAAAAGTAAAAAATACCCTGTTCTTTATCTTTTACACGGAATAGGTGGCGATGAAAAAGAATGGTTGAATGGAGGAAAACCACAAATAATATTAGATAATTTATTAGCCGAGGGAAAAATCAAGCCAATGATAGTAGTAATGCCAAACGGTCGTGCCATAAAAGATGACCGAGCTACTGGAAATATTAGGTCTCAAGACAAGGTTCAAGGCTTTGCCAATTTTGAGAAAGATCTTCTCAATGATCTTATTCCGTTTATTGAAAAGAAATATCCAGCTTTAAAAGATAGAGAAAACCGAGCAATTGCAGGACTTTCTATGGGAGGCGGACAATCACTTAATTTTGGTTTGGGCAATTTAGATAAATTTGCTTGGGTTGGAGGTTTCTCTTCAGCACCTAATACTAAACAACCAGAAGTTTTAGTGCCTAATCCGGAAGAAGCCAAGAAAAAACTAAAACTCCTTTGGATTTCGTGTGGTGATGCCGATGGGTTAATCACTGTCAGCAAGCGAACTCATGATTATTTATTCCAAAAAAATGTGCCTCATGTTTATTATATAGAACCGGGTGTACACGATTTTAAAGTTTGGAAAAACGGATTGTATATGTTTTCACAGTTTTTGTTTAAGCCAGTCGATACAGCCTCATTGGCAAGTTATTCTGTATTGGGAACTCCTGCAGAATCAAATATTCGCAATGCAAAATATCCGCAAATTTTGCCCGATAATCGTGTAATATTTAAAGTAAAAGCACCCGATGCCCAAAAAGTACAGATTGACTTGGGGAAAAAATATGATATGACAAAAGATTCTGAAGGCTTTTGGAATGTAACTACCGATTCCATCAGCAGAGGGTTTCATTATTATACATTGCTAATAGATAATTTGGCAGTAGCTGACCCGGCAAGCGAAACATTCTATGGTATGAGTCGTATGGCTAGCGGTATTGAAATTCCGTACAAGAACGGAGGTTTTTATGAATTAAAGGCTGTTCCTCATGGTGATATTCGTATCAAGAAATACTTTTCAAAAGCTATGAATGCTTGGAGAGAAATGTATGTATATACACCACCGGGATATGACAATTCTGCCGAAAAATATCCAGTTCTATATCTATTACACGGTGGAGGAGAAGATCAAAGAGGGTGGGCTACTCAAGGAAAGACTAATTTAATTTTAGACAATTTAATAGCCGAAAATAAAGCAAAACCTATGATAATAGCTATGCTCGATGGCAACATAGGAATGCAAGGCGGTGTAGCCGGTTTTGGTGAAAAAGCGTTAATAGCTTTTGAAAACGAACTAAAAAATGGAGCTATTCCTTTCGTAGAGAGCAATTTCAGAGCATTATCCGATTCTAAAAACAGAGCTTTGGCAGGTCTTTCGATGGGAGGATTACAAACACTTCATGCGGGTATAAAGAACACCAACTTATTTGCTTATTTAGGAGTATTTAGTTCAGGTTGGTGGGCAAATAATCCAGCTCTTACCGATCCTCAATATGAATTTATTAAAAATAATTCTGCTACAATTAGTTCTAATCTAAAAGAGCTTTGGATATCACAAGGAGGGAAAGAAGATATTGCTTATGAAAATTGCCAAATAATGATGAAAAAATTCGATGAAATGGGACTTAAATACAAATATTCTGAATATGCTGGCGGTCATACCTGGCCAGTTTGGCGACATGATATTTATCAATTTTCTCAACTATTATTTAAATAGGATTTATATAAACAGATAATTTTAATTAATAAACAACCAAAACCAAAATACCATGAACAAAATAATTTCGACTATTGCATTGTTTTTTATGTCCACCATTCTAGTTTTTGCACAAAAAATAGAAAAAGAAGGACCAAAAGGTTTCGACCAGTTGCGTACAGACATTCCGGCCGGAAAGATTGACAGCATTCAATATGAATCTAAAACCGTTGGGTCTATTCGCAAAGCTTTAGTTTATACGCCTCCGGGTTTTTCAAAAAGTAAAAAATACCCTGTTCTTTATCTTTTACACGGAATTGGAGGCGATGAAAAAGAGTGGTTAAAAGGAGGAACGCCACAAATAATATTAGACAATTTATTAGCCGAAGGAAAAATTAAGCCAATGATAGTGGTATTGCCAAACGGTCGTGCCATAAAAGATGACAGTGCAAAAGGAAATATTATGGCTCCGGATAAGGTTCAAGGATTTGCCAATTTCGAAAGAGATCTTTTGGATGATTTAATTCCGTTTATCGAAAAAACATATCCAGCTTTAACCGATAGAGAAAACCGAGCCATTGCAGGTCTTTCTATGGGAGGTGGACAATCCCTTAATTTCGGTTTGGGCAATTTAGACAAATTTGCTTGGGTGGGAGGTTTCTCTTCTGCACCAAATACGAAACAACCGGAAGTATTGGTTTCCACTACTGAAGAAGCAAAGAAAAAACTAAAACTACTTTGGATTTCGTGTGGCGATGCCGATGGATTAATCAGTTTCAGCAAACGCACTCATGAATATTTGCTTAAAAATAATGTACCTCATGTTTATTATATTGAACCGGGTGTACACGATTTTAAAGTTTGGAAAAATGGACTTTATATGTTTTCACAGTTTTTGTTTAAACCTGTAGATGTTTCATCATTGAGCAAATACACTATTATTGATACGGCTTCTGTTTCTGATAAATAAAAAAGAAAATTGTTTTTAAGGTTGAATTGATGCCTTAATAAATTTGACATTAATTCAACTTTCTAAAATTAATTATTTAATATAAAAACAACAATTATGAATCCCTTTTTAGAATTGCGTAACATAAAATTATTACTGGCTTTGGGAGTGTTATTCCTTTTGAATTTTTCATTAGTAAAAGCTCAAAGTCCAATAATTCAAACAAAATTTACAGCCGATCCTGCGCCAATGGTACATAATGATACCATATTTCTTTATACTTCGCATGATGAAGATGATGCCAAGGGTTTTAAAATGCTCAATTGGTTGCTTTATACATCAACCGATATGGTCAATTGGACGGAACATGGAGTAGTTGCTTCTCTAAAAGATTTTAGTTGGGCAAGACAAGATAATGGTGCTTGGGCTGTTCAGTGTATTGAACGTAATGGTAAATTTTATTTATACTGTCCTATGCACGGTGGCGGTATAGGAGTTTTAGTTTCAGATAGCCCTTATGGTCCATTCAAAGACCCACTTGGCAAGAGACTAATCTATTCCGATCACAACATTTGGGATGATATAGATCCAAGTCCGTTTATTGATGATGATGGTCAGGCCTATTTGTATTGGGGAAATCCACATTTGTATTATGTGAAGCTAAATGCGGATATGATTTCTACTTCTGGCGAAGTTGTAAAAGTGGATTCAAAGCCCAAAAATTATCAAGAAGGACCGTGGGTTTGGAAAAGAAAAAATCATTATTATTTAGCTTATGCTTCTACATGTTGCCCAGAGGGTATTGGATATGCTATGAGTAATTCAGCTACAGGACCTTGGGAATACAAAGGAATGATTATTGACGCAAGTAAAAGATCGAATGGGAATCATCCAGGAATTATTGATTACAAAGGGAAATCTTATGTTTTTGGTCATAATTATGAAATAAATAAAAGCCAGACTTCTACATTTTATGAAAGACGTTCTGTAGATGCTGAAACAATGGTTTATAACGAAGATGGAACTATTCAAAAGTATGAGTTTTTCACTAAAGACGGACCAGAACAAATAGAAACATTAAATCCCTTTAGACGGGTCGAAGCCGAAACAATGGCTTGGAGCAAAGGCGTTAAATCAGACAAAAGCAAAGAAGCTGGAGTATATCTAACTAAAATTCAAAATGGAGATTTTATTCAAGTGCGCGGTGTTGATTTCATAAAAGGAGCCAAAAAAGTTGATGTTATTGCAGCATCATTAAATGCAGGAACAGTCGAGATACGTATAGATAAAGTTGACGGAGAAGTTATTGGTATTTGCCAAATAGAAAATACTGGCGGCTTGCAAAACTGGAAAACATTTAAAACCAAAGTAAAAAAAGTAAAGGGTGTCCATGATTTGTTCTTTGTTTTCAAAGGAGAGCAAGGAGAGTTATTCAATTTTGACGCTTGGAAATTCAGTAAATAAAATTTAAAAAAGAACAATGAAAAAATTAATTATTTTATGCTGCTTTATAATTTCTTCGGCAGTTTATTCACAAAATACAATGTCAGTTTCCAGTCCCAATGGAGAACTTACATTAAATGTGCTGGTCAAAAGTGGTAAGCCCGTTTATTCCATCACTTACAAAGGAGGGATTGTATTAGAAGATTCTCCGTTGGGATTAATTACCAATGCAGGCGATTTTAGCACCAATATGAATTTTGAGAATTCAACTACTGCTAAAGTGGAGGAAACTTACAATCAAACAAAAATCAAACAATCTCAAGTAAGCTATAACGCCAATACTTTAAACTGTTCGTTCACCAATGCCAAAAAGCAAAAGATTACTGTTTTGTTTCAAGTTAGTAACAATAATATTGCGTTTCGATATGAATTACCAGCTTGGGGAGAAACTAAAGCTTGTGTAGTCACGGAAGAAACTACAGGGTTTAAATTCCCTTCCACAACAACCACATTTCTTTCTCCAATGATGAGACCAATGACAGGATTTGCTCGTACTGCACCTAGTTATGAAAGCGGTTACGAATCCGATGCGCCATTGGATAAAAATACATCTTCTAATGGGTATGTTTTCCCGGGACTTTTTCATTTGGGAGATAAAGCTTGGGTTTTGTTATCAGAAACAGGAGTGAGTAGTTCATATACAGCCTCACATTTAAGTGTGTATAAAGACGGGTTATTTACTGTAGAATATCCAAATCCGAAACAAAATAATGGATTTGGAAGTTCAGGAGCACAAATAGGGCTTCCGGGTGTAACGCCTTGGCGAACCATTACTGTAGGGGAAACCCTCAAGCCAATTGTTGAAACCACAATTCCTTTTGATGTAGTCAAACCACTTTATAAACCTTCCCAAGAATATAAAATGGGTCGTGGTTCTTGGAGCTGGATTGTTTGGCAAGACAACAGTATGAATTATGAAGATCAAGTAAAATATATCGATTTGGCTGCTGCCATGAAATTTGAATATATCTTAATTGATGCTTGGTGGGACGATAGAATTGGATACGAAAAAATGAAAGAACTAATCAAGTATGCCAAATCAAAAAATGTTGAGGTGTTCTTGTGGTACAATTCCAATGGTACTGCCAATGATGCTTTTCAGACTCCTATCAACAAAATGAACACTTCCATAGCCCGAAAAAATGAAATGAAATGGCTAAAAGAAGCGGGTGTCAAAGGACTTAAAGTAGATTTCTTTGGAGGTGACAAACAAGAAACCATGCGACTATATGAAGATATTCTTTCAGATGCCAATGATTATGGTTTAATGATTATTTTTCATGGAGCTACTCTTCCTCGTGGTTGGGAAAAAATGTATCCAAATTTTGTTGGAAGTGAAGCTGTACTAGCCTCTGAAATGCTTATTTTTTCTCAGGATGTTCGTGAAAAAGAGGCTTTTTTCGCCTCATTGCACCCTTTCATTCGAAATGCTGTGGGCAGTATGGAATTTGGTGGAGTATTATTGAATAAATATCTAAATAAAGGAAATACAAAAGGACAACTACGATTGACTACCGATGCTTTTCAATTAGCAACGGCAGTACTTTTCCAAAACCCTGTTCAAATGTTTGGACTTACTCCCAATAACCTTACAGATGTACCCGCTTTTGAATTAGACTTTTTGAAGGAGATTCCAACGACTTGGGATGAAACCGTTTTTATTGATGGTTACCCAGGAAAATACAGTGTAATTGCCCGCAGACACGGTCAAAAATGGTATGTTGCAGGAACAAATGCAGAAAAAACGGCTAAAGAGTTAAAGCTCAAATTACCGATGCTTGCAGGTCAAAGCGTCGTTATGTATAATGACAAGGCCGATAAAGTAACTTATACAACAAGCGTGAAAGTTTCTAAAAAAGGAGAATTATCAATAACAATTCAGCCTAATGGTGGGTTTGTAGTAACGAATTAAAACAATGAAGAAAAGCTATAAAATACTTGTAATACTTATTACGATCCTGAATTATTCAGTAGGAAAAGCACAAAATCCTATCGTTCAAACCAATTATACTGCTGATCCAGCTCCAATGGTTTATAATGGCAAAGTGTATCTTTATACAAGCCATGACGAAGATGATTCTACTTGGTTTACCATGAACGATTGGCGATTATATACCACAGAAGATATGGTCAATTGGACAGATCACGGAGCACCATTGTCCTATAAAGATTTTGAATGGGCAAAAATGAACGCTTGGGCTCCTCAATGTATTGAACGAAAAGGGAAGTTTTATATGTACGTTCCCAATACAACTAGAGACGGAAAAGGCGCAATTGGCGTTGCTGTTGCAGATAGTCCCTATGGACCATTCATAGACCCGCTGGGAAAACCTTTAGTTTCTAATAGTAATGCCGACATAGATCCAACCGTTTTTATAGACGATGATGGTCAGGCTTATTTGTTTTGGGGAAATCCTGTTTGCTATTATGTAAAGCTAAATGAGGATATGATTTCCTATGAAGGAGAAATCAAACAAATTCCTAATACGATAGAAGCATTTGGTAAACGAGAAGGAAAAGTGAATGAACAAAGACCAACGACTTATGAAGAAGGGCCGTGGATGTACAAACGCAATAATCTCTATTATTTATTTTTTGCCGCAGGACCAATTTCAGAACATATTGGTTATTCAACTAGTAAAAGCATAACAGGTCCTTGGGAATACAAAGGAATTGTAATGCCTACACAAGGAGGTTCTTTTACCAATCATCCCGGGATTATCGATTTTAAAGGGAAAAGTTATTTTTTCTATCATAATGCACAATTTAAAGAATAACAAAATGATTAATAAGAAATTAAATTTTTAA
>ERZ724520.1528-NODE-1528-length-11429-cov-4.755407_pt1 | contig 11429 bp, 9 predicted proteins | sample MGYA00376053_ERZ724520 | MGnify/ENA primary metagenome ERZ724520 (study PRJEB28724, sample SAMN07190886) | activated sludge metagenome | isolation source: activated sludge of sewage treatment plant in Hong Hong | place: USA: Christiansburg, Virginia | collected... | reverse complement strand
CATAATCCGTTCCGCCACAATGACTACATATAAAAGTTGAACTCATAATTTAGTTGAAAATTAATTTAGTTGGATAATAAAATTTAAGGTATCTACATTGTCAGCATAATCTGTTAAACTCGGCTGTTGACTTTTTCCAAATGGCAAATATCCTTTTCCTATAACACATTGAATGTTTTCTTGTTCATTTTCCAAGTATGCTTGAACTTGTTCGTGTGAAGTATATCGCTCAAAATGCAAACAAGAAATAGGAGAATGTAGGCTATTGTTTTCTACAATATTGATAAAATCAATATCTATTATCGGTATTTGATTCATTAAATAAATAGTGCGTTGGTAGTCCAAATTATTCATGTACTGTGTGTGTTGCATTATTTCTGAAAAATGAGAAAATGCCTCTTTTAATTTTATAAAATCAAAATCTTGTGGAATAAAAATCTTAGAAACATTTCGGCATCCTAATCCAAAATAATCAAAAATATCATGCCCTAATTGTTGTAATGCTTCTTTGCTTTCTGTTCCATCTAAAATGGCAATAGAATTTCTGTTGCGCCTGATGATGTGTTGGTATTTGTTAAAATAATATTCAAAATGTTTGGCAGAGGTATTACTTCCTGTTGCGATAATAGCATCAAAATTTTCTAACTTAAATTGAATAGAAATATTATTATGAAAAGCAGGTTCTATTTTAATTAATTGAGCCAATAAAAACGGTAAAAGATACTGATCCTTTTCAGAGAGTTTTAATTGCAACTTATTTCCAGAAATTAAAACACATAAAATATCATGAAATGCTACCATAGGAATATTTCCGGCGGCTACCATGGCAATCGTTTTAGTTTCTTCCTCTTTTGGAAATGAATAAGCAGCAAGCCATTGTTCTAATTTCTCTTTTGCTAAAAATTCAGTTGCAATATTTTGTAATGATTCTTCAATACTTTTAATAGTAAACCAAGCATTATATATAGATGCTTTGTGTATAACTTCTTGTAAAGCAAGTGGTTTTTCGTTGATATAGTTACCTAATTGAGCAAATGCGTGTATTCGTTGTTCGATATTCATTAACACAAAGTTATCAATTATATGCCGCTAAATAAATTATCTATGTTTATTTTTGTATCAAACTTATCTAAAATGGCTATTAGAATTACGGATGAATGTATTAATTGCGGTGCTTGCGAGCCGGAATGTCCGAACAATGCCATCTATGAAGGAGGTATAGAATGGGCGTTGAGCGATGGAACGAGTCTGAAAAATGATTATACGTTATGGGATGGCACTGTCATAGATGCGGAAGCAAAACAAAAACCGGTTTCAAATGAAGTTTACTTCATTGTTACAGATAAATGCACGGAGTGTAAGGGTTTCCACGAGGAGCCACAATGCGCTGCGGTATGCCCGGTAGATTGTTGTATTACAGATGAAGACCATATAGAAGCAGAAGATGCTTTGCTTGAAAAGAAAGCAAGATTGCACTTATAGTATATTGCAAATATTTATGATAACAATCTTTTCTACTCAAAATCTGCGTAGAGTAAATATTTTTTGCGAATAGTTTTGAACTTTGTAAGCTCTGTATTCCAGGTGGTTCGGATAGTTTTTTCATTCATTCCTTTTTGTACTTGAGAAGACAATGTTTTGGTTCCTGCTAATTTCACAAAGAAGTTATTGAAAAAATTTGATTTCTCTTTGCATAATTTATATGCATTCAATAAATAATGAAGGGAAAATTTTTGTTTGCGCAAACTGTCTAAAGAAATTTTGCTTAAATCATATCCGTAACATTGTTTATCTAATAATGGCGGGCTTTTTGCCCCTTCCATACTTTTCGGAATAAAGTTAAAAGCTAAAGTATTTGGAAAATCATTGCTTCCATAAATTTGAAAAGGTTTATCGGTTCCTCTACCTAAACTAACAGGATTGCTTCCTTCAAAAAAGCAAAGACTTGGATATAAATAAATAGCAGCCATATTTGGAAGATTGGGAGAGGGCTTTACAGGTAATGTATAAAATGTTCTGTGGTTATAATTTATACAAGGAATTACTGTAAGATTACATTGGACTTTGTTTTGTAACCAATGTTCACCATTTAGCATTTGTGCATATTCTCCTACCGTCATGCCATGCACCACCGGAATAGGCTGCATACCTACGAAGGAACGAAATTGAGTATCTAATACAGGACCATCTACATAATGTCCGTTCGGATTAGGACGGTCTAAAACGATTAAAGGTTTATTATTCTCCGCACAGGCTTCCATCACATATTGCAAAGTAGAAATATAAGTATAAAATCGAACGCCCACATCTTGAATATCAAAAATGACCACATCTAAATTTTTTAATTGAGTTGCCTTTGGTTTTTTATTATCACCATAAAGAGAAATAATAGCAGTTTGTGTTGTTGGGTCAATGCCATTATTCACGTGTTCACCGGCATCGGCAGTTCCACGAAACCCATGTTCTGGTGCAAATACGGTTTGTACTTTTACGCCTACACTTATTAAAGTATCCAATAAATGTGTATTGCCAACAATAGAGGTTTGATTAATAACCAACCCAACCGATTTGCCTTTTAATAAAGGCAAATATTGCTCCAATCGTTCTGCACCAGTAATTACATTTTTTGCCAAAACAGCAGAAAAACTAATGATTATAAAACAAAAAATCAATCCAATTTTTTTCATGTCTAACATATTAATACAAATATTGTGCTAAAGATGGCGATTGTATTGGTAATACAAAAGGAAAGAAATACTTTTGATGTGAATAAGTAAGGTGAATTTAGAATTATTTATAGCAAAACGATTGGCATTAGGAGATAAAAAATCATTCTCCAGGTTTATTATTCGTATAGCAGTCATTGCCATTGCTCTCAGTGTATCTGTGATGATAGTTTCGACTTGCATGGTATCTGGGTTTTCTAAAGAAATAAAAAATCGAATTTTTGGATTTTGGGGCGAAATTCATATTGTTAGTTATGACAATACAGAATCTTTTGAAACATTGCCTATTAAAAAAGAACAAATACAAATAGAAAAATTGAAACAATCTAAGGAAGTTCGGAATGTTGCACCTTTTATTATCAAAGCCGGCATTTTAAAAACAAAAACGGATATTGAAGGAATTGTTTTAAAAGGAGTAAATAAAGAATATGACTGGAAAACTATTGATAATTACTTGAAAGATGGCACTAATCTGACGTTAAAGGATTCCATAGCAAGTAAAGAAATTATGGTGTCGAAATCAACGGCAAATCGGTTGAATTTAAAAGTGGGCGACAATATTATTGCCTATTTTATTAGGAGTGATTTAGCAGCTCCTATTGGAAGAAAATTGAAAGTAGTCGGTATATTTCATACTGGATTAGAAGAATACGATAAACAATATGCCTTGGTGGATATTCGATTGTTGCGAGAATTAAATCAATGGCAAGAGAACGAAGTAAGCGGCTATGAAGTACGACTGACCAATATGGATAACATGGATGCTTTTAAGGATTCTATTTATTATAAATACATCGACCAAAAAGCAAATGCACAAACAATGAAAGACATCAATCGGAATATTTTTGAATGGCTGGATTTGCAAAAAGTAAATGAATATTTGATTTTAGGATTTATGATATTAGTAGCCATGTTAAACATGGTAACAGCACTCATTATTTTGATATTAGATAGAACCAACATGATTGGTATTTTAAAATCATTAGGTACCTCCAATAAAAGCATCACTAAAATTTTTATTTATAATGCAGCCTATATCGTGATGAATGGATTGTTTTGGGGAAATTTATTAGGAATTGGAATTTGTGCCTTGCAATATTATACCGGATTTATAAAATTAAACGAAGAGAATTATTATTTAAGCGTTGCTCCAGTAGATTTTAATGTGTGGAGCATTTTACTAATAAATATGGGTACTTTGCTGATATGTACCGTCATTTTATTGCTGCCAACTCGATTAATTAGTCGCATTTCTCCAATGAAAGCAATACGTTTTCAATAAATAGACAATAGCTGTTTGCTTTCTGATTACACATCTATTTAGTATCTTGCAAAAATGTTTAAGCAATTGTACAAATGGAAATGGATAATAGCAGCACTTAGTTGCTTTCTGTTGTTGTACATATTACCTACAGAGTTTATAGAAAAATATTATTCAACCGGATTTTTTTATGGATAAGAAAAATTGTTGATAATACCTTTGCGCATTTACCTTTCCCTTCTTATTATTTATTTATAGTCGTACTTTTTTTTATTATATTAAAATGGTTCTTGCATTTTTTTAAAGAAAAACCATCTCCACTTTTACAACATTTATTTAAAATAGCCTCATTTGCAGGATTTATGATAACACTATTTTTCATAATGTGGGGATTTAATTACGGTAGAATTCCAATAGAAAAACATTTAAATTTTGAAATAAATACTTTAACAGAAGAACAATTAATAGTAGAAACAAAAGAAACGATAGCCCATTTAAGCCAAATTAGAAAATCTATTAAAAATGATACAAATGTTATTCCTGAAATTGTGTTTGTGAATAATATTGAAGAAAATAGCCGAGATGCACTATGTGCTACTTTAAACGATTTTAAATATCCCAATAGTACAAAAATTAGAGGCAGATTTGTATTAGATGATATGTTTTTAATTTTTGGTGTGGGAGGTCAGTATATGCCATATATTGGCGAAGGAAACGTGGATGACGCAGTATATTATTCTAGAAAATCTTTTTATTTAATGCACGAAATGGCACATGGAAATGGCTTTACGAATGAAGCTACATGTAATTTTTTGGCTTATGTAAGCTGTATGCAAGCTGGTAATTTATCTATAGAATATAGCGGAGAAATAAATTACCTGATTTACTTATTTAACGCATGGAAAAACACCAATGAAAACATTTTTTTAGCATTTAAAAATGAATTACCCTTAGCATTGAAAAAAGATTTAGAAGATATGAAACGACATAATGAAAAACACACATTTAAATCTGCTTTTTTAGGCGATATGATAAATAATGCATATTTAAAAATTTTAGGTATTCAAGATGGTGTCAAAAATTATGATAAAATGGTTTTGCTGGTGTATGCATGGAAACAACAGAAAATTAATATCCATTAATTCATTCTGTAATTAATATTTTCATTTTTACTTTTCCTTTAGCATTTTACAATTAAATAATTTCTTTTGATTTTTCTAAAACAAAAATCACTTAACTTTGTTAACTCTATTTAATTGTATCTAATGCCAGAATCTAGACAACATAGAAAGAAAAAAGAAGAATTACGAGAGCATATCTTGGAAGTGGCAAAAAATATTGCAGCAAAGGAAGGTTGGCAACACCTTACTATCCGAAAAATATGCGATCAAATTCACTATACAGCTCCTGTTGTATATCAATATTTTGAAAGTAAAGAAACAATATTGGTGGCGCTGCGTTTAGAAGGTTTAAAGCAAATTTATCAAGTTTTTACAGAAATAAATATAAAACATAAAACACCCAACAAACGCTTGTTGGAATATGGTTTAGCATGGTGGCATTTTGCTAATCAACAACCAGAATTGTATCAAGTTATGTTTAATCTTCAAGGAGTGGTGTGTGTGAAAAATCAAGAAAATTGCCAAAACTCTGTAGTCGGATTTTATTTTGTAGCTTTTTCAGAAATGAGTTTAAAAGCAAAACGATCTGAAAAACTACGATTAGAGCTGTGCGATAATCTTATTGCCATTATTCATGGTTTTATTTCTTTGAGAATGGTACAATCTATTCGTTCTGGAAACGACCACGCAGAACAAGCGTATAAAAATGTTTTGAAAAGATTCATTAATTCTATAAATATTGAAAATAATTCTAACTAATGACGAAAGGTAAAGTAATTTTTTGGAGTCTTTTGTGCTTGGTAATAGCAACATTGGCTTATGTGAAGTACACAAAAATTAAAGAAATGGAAGCAAAAACAGCTCCAATGATGGGAAAAGGAGCACCACCTATGCTTTTTGCTAATGGATATGTAACAGAATACACCCAATTATCAAATAATTTGAGTGCCAACGGAACCATTTTAGCGCAAGATGAAGTACAACTACAACCAGAAGTATCAGGCAGAGTGACATACTTAAATATTAAAGAAGGCAGCATTGTGCAAAAGGGAACTTTATTGGTAAAATTAAATGATGCAGACCTACAAGCACAGCTATTGAAATTACAACCCCAATTAAAAATTGCACAAAGCAATTTTACCAGAATAGGAGAGTTGCTAAAAATAAAAGGCGTTTCACAAGCAGAATATGATGCAGCAGAAAATACCGTTAATAATGTTCAGGCAGATATGGAATTACTAAAAGCCCAGATAGACAAAACTGCATTAAAAGCACCATTTACCGGAAAATTAGGATTGCGCAATATAAGTATGGGTGCTATTGTTTCACCTACAACAATTGTGTCAACGCTACAAAATGTAGGACAATTAAAAATGGACGTCAGCGTTCCTGAAAAATATGCAGCTGTTATACATATTGGAGACAATATGAAATGCAGTGTAGCAGGAATTGATAAAGATTTTACAGCACAAGTAGTAGCAATAGAACCCAATATCGACCAAACAACCCGCAATTTAAAAATCAGAGCAATTATTCACCACCCCTCATCTTCCCTAATTCCAGGTGCTTATGTAAAAGTGGAGTTGAAATTAAAAGATATACCCAATGCTATTATGATTCCCGCTAATGCAGTTATACCGAATGACAGAGCTACTAAAATTGTAATAACAGATAGTTCCAAAGCAAAATTTGTGTCGATAGAAATTGGACTACGAACCGAAACAGAAGTGCAGGTTTTGAACGGAATAAATGTTGGAGATACTGTTTTGACAACAGGATTATTACAAGTAAAACCAGGCATGCCAGTAAAATTTAAAAAAATATCAACTAGAGCTTCAGCGCAATAAATACGGTATTTTATTCATCATTTTAAATATAATAATTCAACAAAATGGGTTTACCATCACTAAGTTTACGCCGACCGGTTTTTGCCATAGTAATGAATGTTATCATCATCCTATTTGGTATCATTGCATATACTTTTTTAGGCGTACGCGAATATCCTTCCATCGACCCTCCAGTCATTACAGTGCGTACTAATTACACAGGAGCCAATGCAGATATTATAGAATCTCAAATTACAGAACCTTTAGAAAATGCTATCAATGGCGTGCAAGGTATTCGAACTATATCCTCTGCAAGTAATCAAGGTTCATCTAATATTACCGTAGAATTTGATTTGTCGGCAGATTTGGAAACAGCCGCAAATGACGTGCGCGATAAAGTGTCTCAAGCCATACGCCTGCTACCACAAGATATAGACGCACCTCCCGTGGTTTCCAAGGCAGACGCCAATTCAGACGCTATTATTTCAATGACAGTACAAAGCGATTCAAAAAGTGTTTTAGAATTGAACGATTATGCCGTAAATGTATTACAACAACGACTACAAACCATCCCGGGTGTAAGTAGTATTCAAATTTGGGGACAGAAAAATTACGCCATGCGACTATGGTTTGACCCGCAAAAATTAGCAGCTTACAATCTAACAGCAATCGATGTACAAAATGCCTTAAATAAAACTAATGTAGAATTGCCATCTGGCAAAATATCCGGTCAAAATACAGAGCTAACTGTAAATGCCTTAGGCCGAATCAATACCGCCGAAGAATATAATAATATGATTATTAAAGATGAAGGCGGACAAACAGTGCGATTAAAAGATATAGGATATGCAGTATTAGGAACAGAAAATTTTGAAACCAGTTTAAAAGAAAAAGCAATAGACATGGTAGCACTCGCATTAGTGCCACAGCCTGGAGCAAACTATGTTGAGATTGCCGATGAATTCTATAAAAGATTAGAACAAATAAAAAAAGAAATCCCTAAAGACATAAAATTAAATATTGCTTTAGATAATACTGTATTTATTAAAAATTCTATTTCAGAAGTAAAAGAAACGTTGCTAATAGCCATCGTTTTAGTCATCTTAATTATCTATTTGTTTTTTAGAGATTGGATTATGGCTTTGCGTCCTTTATTCGATATTCCGGTATCACTCATTGGAGCATTCTTTATTATGTATATTTTTGGATTTACTATTAATGTATTGACGCTATTGGCCATTGTTTTAGCTACCGGTTTAGTGGTGGACGACGGAATTGTTGTCACGGAGAATATTTTTAAAAAATTAGAATCTGGCATGCCCAAAATGAAAGCAGCCAGAGAAGGTTCAGAAGAAATTTTCTTTGCAGTAGTTTCAACTTCCATTACATTGGCAATCGTGTTCTTGCCTATTGTTTTTATGCAAGGTTTTGTAGGCAGTTTATTTAAAGAATTTGGTATTGTTGTTGCAGGAGCGGTATTAATATCGGCATTCGTTTCATTAACATTAACCCCAGTTTTAAACGTTTGGTTAGGTGGTAGTGAACATAAACATTCTTGGTTTTATGAAAAAACAGAACCCTTTTTTAAAGGAATGGATGATGGATACACAGACGCCCTTACATCTTTTATGAAAATACGTTGGGTGTCGCTTTTTATCATTGCCGTTTGTTTTGTATTAATCTTTCTAATAGGAAAAAGTTTACAATCAGAATTAGCGCCAATGGAAGACAGAAATGTTCTTCGTGTTTCGCTTACAGCACCAGAAGGTACTGCCTATCCGGCTATGCAAGATTATGTGGACAGGGTTACACAATTTATAATGGACTCCGTACCCGAAAAAGAAGTTGCATTAAGTGTTACCTCTCCTGGGTTTATTGGTTCTGGTGCGGCAAACTCTGGTTTCATGCGCTTGAGATTGAAAGAGAGTAAAGATAGAACACGTTCTCAAGATGATATTGCACAATATTTAGGCAAAAATTTTTCCCAATTTAATTTAGGAAGAGCATTTGTTATCCAAGAGCAAACTATTTCTGTGGGTTCTGCAAAGTTTGGAATGCCAGTGCAATTTGTACTTCAAAATTTTGATTTTGATAAACTACAACAAGCAGTTCCAAAATTTATGGAAGAAGTATCTCAAAGTCCCGTTTTTGTTGGGTATGATGTCAATTTAAAATTTAATAAACCAGAAGTAGATATTACTATTGATAAAGATAAGGCAAATGCATTAGGCGTATCCGTTCAAGACGTTGCACAAACACTACAATTTACATTAAGTGGCAGAAGATTTGGATATTTTTTACGCAATGGTAAACAATATCAGATAATTGGTCAAAGTATGTACAGCGAACGAAATAAACCAGAAGATTTAAAAGATATTTATGTTCGAAATAATTCAGGACAATTAATTTCTTTAGACAATGTAATACAAATTGAAGAAATGGCAAAAGCACCGCAATTATACCATTACGATCGCTACAAATCCGCTACGATATCTTCTGGTTTAGCACCCGGAAAAACCGTAGGAGATGGTATTGATGAAATGCAACGTATTGCTAAGGATGTATTGGACGACTCATTCACTACTACTTTGTCGGGTTCTTCTCGTGATTTTGCAGAAAGTTCTTCCAATACGATGTTTGCATTAATCCTTGCATTGGTATTAATTTATTTAGTATTAGCGGCGCAGTTTGAAAGTTTTGTAGATCCATTTATTATTATGATTACAGTACCATTAGCATTAGCAGGTGCATTATTATCACTTTGGATATTTGGTCAAACCCTTAATATTTTCAGCCAAATTGGAATGATTATGCTCATTGGTTTGGTAACTAAAAATGGTATTTTAATTGTTGAATTTGCCAATACCAAACGTCGCGAAGGAATGAGCAAGATGGATGCGGCCATTCATGCCGCCGCCATGCGATTACGCCCCATTTTGATGACAAGCTTGGCAATGGCATTAGGCGCTGTGCCGATTGCTGCCGCATTTGGCGCAGGCTCCACCAGCCGTGTGTCCTTAGGAATTGTTATCATTGGAGGTATTATATTCTCTTTAATATTAACCTTATTTGTCGTTCCAGCTATGTACACTTTTATGTCATTAACAAAACCACAAACAGAAGAATAAAATGAAATCTATTAGCTCTATATTAATTGTTATAGCTTCTCTTTTTTATACAAAAATAGAAGCACAAGAATTATTAACACCAGAAGATGCTGTAGCCTTCGCGGTTAGCAAAAATTTTGATATTGTTTTAGCAAAAAACGAAGCAGACATAGCAAGAATTAATAATAATAAAGCAACGGCCGGAATGTTCCCTAAAATAAATGTGACTACCGGCGATGTTTTTAATTTAAATAATACCAAGCAAAAATTTAATACAGGGCAAGAAGTAAATAAAAATTGGGTACCTGTAAATAGTTTTAATGCAGGCATAAATATGAACTGGACAATTTTTGATGGCATGAAAATGTTTGCAACTAAAGATAGATTAGCCGCATTACAATCATTGGGAGAAATTCAATTAAAAAATCAAATACAAAATATAGTTGCTCAGGTACTGACGGCATATTATAATATTGTACGACAAAAACAACAAATTAAAGCATTAGATGAATCCATTAAAATATCAGAAGAACGGGTTGCTCTATCTCAAAAAAAATTAGAGGTCGGGTATAGTGATAAAACTCCATTGTTGCAAGCAAAAGTAGATTACTCTACCCAAAAAATTAATCACCTAAAACAACAAACAATCTTACAACAAAATAAAATTGCTTTGAATCAATTATTAGGCAGAGAGGCTACTACAAATTTTGAGGTATTGGATACCATTGTAATAGAGGCGTTATCACAATGGCAAAATATAAAAGACTCCAGCATAACAAATAGTTATTTAGTACAAAGTGCCAAGAAAAATATAGAAATAGCAAAGTATCAACATAAAGAAATAAATTCCCAGCGATTGCCTTCTATTAATTTTAGTTCTGGATATACTTTTTCTCAAAATAATAGCAAAGCAGGATTGCAATTATTTAATCGTTCTTATGGCCCTACTTTTGGATTAAATGCAGTGATTCCTATATTTAATGGCGGAATGATAAAAAAACAACTAGAAGCTTCTGCGGTAAATATTGCCACTCAAGAAATACAATTATCTCAAGTAAAAAACGATTTAGATGCTCAAGTGCTTTCTGCTTTTCAGGATTTTGATTATGCCCAAAAAGTGCTGATACTTAACGAAGAAACAGTACAAACAGCAAGAGAAAATGTGGACATTACATTAGATAGATATAGATTGAATCAATCTACATCATTGGATATAAGACAAGCACAAAGCAGTTTTGAAGATGCTCTTTATAATGTGATATTGGCACGCTATAACGCTAAAATTGCAGAGGTAGAGTTGAAAAAATTAAGCAATCAATTAGTGAAATAAAATGTTGTTTAATTTTTTAAAAATTTTTGAAGCAACTTTGTATTCGTAGCACCTTCTA
>ERZ724520.1527-NODE-1527-length-11431-cov-4.785250_pt1 | contig 11431 bp, 11 predicted proteins | sample MGYA00376053_ERZ724520 | MGnify/ENA primary metagenome ERZ724520 (study PRJEB28724, sample SAMN07190886) | activated sludge metagenome | isolation source: activated sludge of sewage treatment plant in Hong Hong | place: USA: Christiansburg, Virginia | collected... | reverse complement strand
CTTCTCGAAGCTCTCGTTGCAAACTATCTAAATTTACTTCTTAGAAAAAAAACAGGAAAACCTTTGCAGTGAAAGACCAGCTTTCAACATCAGAACCTTACGTAATACAGCCGTATTTACAATATTTTGCAAATATACGAGAGTTTAACGGATTTCGACGTAACTGTTTCGATAAGGTAATAACTCTGATTGGTTCTCCTCTGTTGACTGTGACCTGTTTGCTATAAAAAGAAACCAATTCAAAGTTACGATTCGAGATGATATTTATGAATAACTTTGAGAGACCGTTATAGTTGGAAACGGTATACAAAGTGCCGAAATGTTTCACAGTAGAGAAACGAACGAAGATAATAAAGCGATTTACTCTTCACAATAATTACAAACATATATTCTGCCTCGATGTTTAAGAGTTTCCTCTTTAGCCTTGTTTGCTTTCACTAAAAGTTAAAGCTCAAGATAGTGAAGAAAACATCGATACTCATGTACCTTTGCCTCTAACCTTACTTAACTTTATATAGTATCTGTGCGTTACTGAGGAAGAGTGGAGCAAGGAGTGGGCCAGTCTTAGCGCTAAGAAAAACCGAGGTTTCTTTTCTTCGATCAAGCACATTGAGGTGGATAAGCAGGTAGTGGGGGACGAGATAGATTGGATCCTGAAGAACTTTTTCGTGCGTGTAGGTTCAATTGAAGGGGTAACTGTACTTTTATTTAGTATTCGATTCAAGATTACGGTTGCACTTGTTTTTACCAGGGTCTATAAGGTTTAAAATTTTTATTGCGTTTGTCAGTTCGTGTGGACAACTTGGTGAGTCTCTAAACTATAAGTTGCCGTCCGATAACTCAGAACTAGCAGTAGTTCATCGAGTACTGTCTGAACCTTTGGCTGATGCTTTTGGGGAAGTTATACACTTGATATTTTTGTCTTTGCTATCTTTAATTATGAGAACTAATAAGTGGGTGGCTCGGGTGGTGCTGTTGACGGCATATCCTGTCATTTACTACGCGTGGATCAACACCCTACGCAACACGTGGGTACTGTTGGCATAAACAGATCGAAAATGACATTATCCACTCTCATATGGACATTCTCTACCCTGAGTTCGGGAGGTTTAGCAAGCGGGATCCGACGAAAGAGTTTGAGGAGGCAGTGACTCCAGTTCAGAGCAAGCAGAAGGAGAAGAAAGAAGCTGTCAAAAAATGATGAGTTAGACTATTTATTGTCATAAAGGATTGACTATTTGTTACTTGATGTAGTAGACTTAGAACTTCAAACCAGATGAGTCTTGTGAGGTGGTAGAGGTAGAAGAGATGGAAGTTTAGAGCTAGAGCTAGCATATAAAGCGATTTGGAGACCTGTTACTTCTGATTTGCGATGGTGAGGCTAATATTGGTACTCGATGTTGGATTTAGTTTTCGCGCATGGGAACTCCATGATTCTTAGGCATAAAATGGAAGAACTCCAGCATAGGAACCTGTTCAAATTGGGAGTGACTCAACACTCACTGTAGTCTTTGGCAAATTTTGGGGAATAGGGACTGTTGGAGATGTCTGGTCACCGGAGCAGTTTTACGCTGGAAATAGTCAAATATGATGGGGAGAGATAAATAAGTGAGGAGTAATACTACTAAAAGCAGTAAAATTTCATATCTTTGGTGGAGATGCGATGTAGTTTGATGAAGGCGAGGTTCAGCACCGATCGATTGGCCTACCAAGAGTGTCAGATTAACAGGATGCCTGTATCTTTGGAGGATGTGTACGGCAATGAATAGGTGTTTACGCTGGTTGAGATCAACGAGGTAACAGATTACTTCGAATCTTATACGACGTATGACGACTTCATTTACACTCTGTGCAATCTGCCTGCGGAAAAGGAGATCAATTACGAATAAAGATGATTACACCATATATCAATCAAATCACATTCTAGACTTCCAGGCTGGGGTAGGCGATTGTTTCGGTTGATTTTTTGTCGCTGCGTTTCCTTTCTTTGCGGATGCGTTTGGTTTTTGTTGTTTTTTGGCTGGAGTCGGGTTGTTAATTGGGCAAATTTGCAACCTAGTCCAGGACATGCTCATCTGAATCATCATAGTATGATTCTACATACTCTTCGATATTTTGGGCATCAACGTCGATTACTTCACCTTCATTCTGTTGTTCTTCTTCCATATGGAGTTGGTCGACATCAATCAATGAAGCATTTATGTCTTAGTTGTTCACGATTTTTTGGCTTAATGGATCACTGCTAATGAGACTTTCTCCTTGTTCTGTGGCGATAGGTTGCTCAATTTCAATGGGGGAAGCATTATCGACGAGATCACTTTGAGGAATTGATTGGGGGATATTTTAAATTTCGATGGACTAATCGGACTACTCTTCAGAGGAAGGCAGAGCGAGAGAGTTCGTGTTGACGTAGCGGTAGGAGAGAAAGGCCATCACTATAATGAAGAGGAGTCTGAGTTGTTCAAGGAGTTCCATCGATGTTTAATGATATAAGCAATAAAAATGGTTAACTGAATTTAGTAACATTAACATTAAAGCAGTGGCTTTCTCTTTTAAAATAATTTAAAAAAGAGAAGTATGGGAGAGTAGTAATAACGGATGTTGGTAAGAGGAAAAAAATGTTAAAAAAATAAAAGTATATGTTTATTTTGTTAACATTATCCTTTAAATATTATACGAAATTCACGATCTAATTGCAAAATACTATTATAAGTTTTAGTAAGCATTAGCAGTTATAATTATCTCGATTTGGATGATTGACAGTCTTTTGGGTGAAAAGACATCATAATAGTCAAGGAGAGGGAATGTTCTATTGGGAGTTTATGTATCATTGATTAGAATTAAGTAAAAATGTTTCTGGTTAATGGGTGCCAGGAGGTGGTTCGATGGGGCTGAGGGAGGGTTACAGGCGTTGGGGAAACAAAGTTGCGGGCGATAAATACTATTTGATATGTTTAAACTATAGAAATTAGGAAATATAAAGAATGTCAACAGAAACGGGAGACAACTCAGTGGCCAACTTCATCCAGAAGAGTTTCTAGATTCTTGAGAACAAAGAATACGAGTCAATAATCCACTGGATGGCGAACGGGCGTGAGTTTGCCATCAAGGAGATAGATGAGTTTCAAGACCACATCTTGCCTAAGTACTTCAGGCACAGGAATATAAACTCATTCATCCGCCAACTCAACATGTACGGCTTCCACAAGAGTCGCAAAGACCCCAGCAAGAACATCTTTAGTCATCCTTTCTTCCTCCGCGGTCAGGCCCAGATACTCCATCTTGTCAAACGCAAGATCAAGAACTAGGACAAGCTGGATGAGGAAAATAAACTTCCCATCCTTGACTGCCCCACTCCTATCAAGAAAAACTAGAATCTAGAATTCTCCACTGATACTGCTCCAAAAAAATCGATGCAGTCATTGACAATGCTTAGGGAATACTTGGGGACTAAGCCAGAGAAGGAAATAGCACCGACTAAAACTGAGATAGCAGCTTCTCTATCGATGTTGTCGCTGCGATCGTTTGCCATCAATTTCAGTTCTGAAGTGAGTCCGCTGAAGGGACTGATGGAGAAGAGTTGCGTGATGGACAGCAACCCTGAGTTGTACTTAAAGATGAGGGAGCATAATAGTCTCGGTCAGTGTGAACTCATGATCGAGGATGAGGATAACATCAGTATTGAGGATGAGATAGAAAGGGAGAGGAGAGTTTTTCAGAATAGGCGCAGCGGGGTTTCAATACTGCAAACGTACAATTTGCTTTAAGACTTTTAGTACCAATGAAATCTGATATTTATGCTTATTTTTTGCATATTCCCTTTAAAGTTTTTAAAAGAAACTATATTTTTTAAATTTTGAGGAACTTACATTTTTGGAGGTTTTATGGGCAGATGCATTCCGGTAAATGCCTGCATTTTCTTTTAGTTTTGATGTTTGGATGGCTGTTCATACTTAACTCCAATTTGTAATAATATAATGGAGTTATCAAAATAATAATTCCTTTTGAATTTTGAGATATCAAGCGAATCTCTATTTGATTAATATTGCCAAATGTTAGTTAAATATGGATAGAAAGCACTATTTAAGTTTTTCTGTGCACCTTTATTTTTTACCTGCAGTTATCTGAGTTTTAGTTAGAGGTATGATGTTTAATAGATTGAATGATAGTTTAAAGTAGCGCAATCATCCGATGAGGGGGTAGGAGAAAGGGATGTAGTCATAGACGAGATTGGCTTATGGGCCTACAATTCCGCATTTTTCCAGAGTCATCTCGTGGTCAAGAACCTCGTTTGCTTCGTATTTGTCTTTGCAGATACTGACGTTGGTGATAGATTCCTGATGAAGTCGCGAGATGGCCTTGGCTACTCGTCCAATCTTGGCACTGATAAGCATAGTCAGTTTCAGAGTCATGGCGTCGTTGGGTATTTCCATCTCCGCATGTTTGATCGTGAGCTAGACTTTGGGAGTGACGAGATCGGGGTCCTAGTAGATGGGGATTTGGTAGACCGGTGGGTCGTACTCTTTCTTTTTCTTTTTTCCCTTCTTCTTCTTTTTCTTAGGAGCCATTCTCCTCCTAAATATATATTATAATCAGTTGCATTTAGATAGCGGCTTAAACTCATTCTGCTTGGTTTAGGTAGTGCTAATTGATAATAATCATTCTCATGACCGCATTTGGATCAATTGTGGCAGTTTTCTTTCCTTGATTCTAGACTCATAAAAGGTTTTGTCTTGTTTGCGTCTTGGCGATTCCTTGGCGGTGTAGAATTATTTGGGTGGTCGTGTGTCGATGGTGGATTTCTTTTGAATTACTCTTAACGCTATTTTTCTGTTTTCCTAATTTATTTTTTACTGTTCTCTAAATCGTTTTTAGTGCATTGCTAGGGTGTAGTTATCATCTATTTTTTCGGACTTTCTTTTCTTTGCACTGATTATTTTCTAGAGCAGAATCTGGTTTTCAGAGGCTAGTTGTGTGATATGTTCGTGGGACTGATGGCTTTTTGATTTTTGGTGGCATTGATTAAGGAATCCCATATAGAAAGAGGAGGAAAGGTCGATTCTCGGTTTTTTATTGACAATAACTTCAATACGTTTGAGGTAGCGTTCGTAGTTGTCTTCTTTGTCGAGAGCCTCGTGTAGGCGGGTATTAGTGGAACGGTAGTAGTCGAAGGTTTTTCTCATATTATTGGAAGAATATATTTTCGTATATTAATCTAGGCCCAAACATTAAGTAATCTAATTACATGCTGTAAAACTTAGGCTGATCGTTTCCAGATAAATCAGGAGTATGCTATAATTATAATATGTTTGGCATGGGTGGGTTGAGATTAGAATGAAGAAAGAATCAGGATCTTGATTTTGAGAAGGAGATTTGTATTTTGCGACCTGAGAAATTCTGGTTGTGTAGACAGGCGATAGCTCTGAAGCTGTCATCGATGTTATAGAATTTTATGAGGGCCATGTTTTTGTCTGAGGATTGTTTCAAGATCCGAACGTATTCTACTTCTCCGTATTCTTAGAAGATATCCCGCAGAGTGCTTTCTTTGCAGATATCTCGTTTAAGAGAGGAGATGTGGAGGGTCACTGAGGGAGCGTTGATGGTGATCGATTTTTATAGAGTGAATCTGGGTAGGGGGAAAGGTACCGATCGAAAGAGGCATCAAAGTAGATGCATTCGCTCCACTCATTTTCTTTTGGTTTGGCCTCGTCCTCGGAGGAGGGCGAGTCGATAGATAACAGATTGCCCATGAGTCGGTAGTTGTTGAGGTAGGAAGAAGAGAGGTTGGCAAACTATACGGACCTAAATTTTATGTAGAACCAGTTTTTCTTTTTGGTGATGCAGGAAATGTTTCCGAAGTTACTGAAGAGATTGTAGACGCTGTTGACGCTGATTTAGCGGACGTAGTTGAAACAGAGGACTGAATTTTTGGAGGTGAGAGATTCTTTAGTGACGAATTGGGATATTATATCGGGTTATTTTTTAGGGGTGGAGGGACTGTTACTGTATTTGACGGTGTCCTATTTGTTGGAGCTGGAGTGGGATTCGAGGATGGAGTCGATGTTGCTCCGGATGGAGACCTATATTTCACTGGAATCGATGATTGATTTTGGACTCGTTTTTTTAACTTTGTTTAGATAGTTGGTCAGCTACGCGGCAGTGTCTGTTTTTGAACGAGAGAAAGGACTGTAAACATGGAAGGATTGCATGATGAGATCGTTGAATACTTCTGTGTCTTCCTAGGGGGATGATTTGGTGAGCTGATCGTATCGATTGATGAAATTGACCTGATTTTAGTCTTCGAAGGTTTAATCATTTTCGTTTAAGCTCTCGCTTTTCGTTTCAACTTTGCTGAAGTTTGAGAAATATATATTCATTTTGTAATTTGTATTTATAAGATTGGATCCGTTCAGGTGTTGTATGGTCTGATTTTATACAAAATTACGTTTACTGCGTTTGCGACTTAGTCGAATTCAATGAAAAATTTGGTGGCTTTGTTGGTTTTTTCGAAGATGAGTATTTTAGTGATATGCCCGAACTAATGGAAGGTTTCTTCGACCATATGTTAGTTGAGGTCAAAGGTGAGAGTATCGTAGACGCATACTAGTAGCACCTTAGAGGGGAGTTGTTGGTCGATGTTTTTTTCTTTGTGATCGCTACGGCCGCTTATACTCATATATATAAATTATGGCAAAGGATGAGAAAGGCCAATACTGACATTTATTGGTCCAAATCATTAATTCGTCTTTTTAAAGCACATATTACATATATTTAAATGAAAATTTATAATATAACGTAGAAAACAGATAGAATTTGAAGGGAGGACTAATTATGCTATTTAGTAATTAAGTAAAATGGTAATTATATTAATTTTCACAATTATATCAATTTATAAATACAAGAAGGACTTGAAAATTAGTTTTTGTAAGAAGATTCAGAAGTCATGATACCCTATGTTCTTGATCCCGATCGATGCCGAATTATTTATTCAATATATAATTTACAAAATATTCGATACTCTTAGCATTCTGTCCCTGATGTGCTTTGATTGATATTAAAATAAAGATAATGGACTAATGACTGTAATCTGATGTAAATGTATTTATATTTCTTTACTGCACATATCATTGCTGTTTACATTCTGGCTTTTACTCAGCTTTTGCAGTTTCTTTTTTATCCTTGCCTTTTGATTTGCTTTTGCTCTTTGAGTGAGAAGATTTCTCTTTCTTCTTTTTCTTTCCTCCCTCCTATTCAGAATCCTCATCATCGTGCTCCTCTTCATCATCTCCGAAGTCCTCATCTCCTTCGTGCTGAACTCCTAGATAGTATTCAAGACTGTAGGGCAAGACCTAATCAACGAGGACTCCTCCTACCTCGAAATCTTGTTCCAATTCTTCTCTCAGCTTCATTTCCTCTTCACTGGCTTCTAAGGGGTTAGGATTAAGAGTTGTGAGATCTATGGAGCTGAAGAAATTGAAAAATGATTTAGCCTTGACTTGTTTGGTGACAACTCTTTGCTGTCCAGTTTTTTTATTTTTTTGTTTCTTTTTGATTTCTTTCATAGTTAGATTCTTGTTCACCCATTCAATAACAGTAGCCTCTGATTTAACGGGAGCGCTGTCTTGCAAAATGAATCTTTTGGTCAATTCTTTGTTTTTGATGATGTTGTTCTATCCAAAAGCGAACACAATGGTGAAGTTGTCGGTTCCCTCTTCGTCAACAACATGGATGTTTTCAATGGCTTTTAAGAGATTATCATCTTATTTGCCCATAGTCTCTTTGATCATGGCTGATCCATTGAGACACTTGCTCCAAAAGCCTTCAATTTTTTTGGCTTCTAGGTGTTGAGAGGCTTGGTTGATTTCTTCTTCAGTGAGGTATTTAGAGAGATCTTTGAGTTCTTCTTGCTTGATGGCTCGTTTGCCGGCAACTATATCTGAGACCTGAATAATATTGAAAGTACACTGGTGAGGACAGGTTCATCGAGTTTAAGATATTTTTTTTCGATTTAGCGGGTGGCTTTTTCCATTTATTTTTCAATCTTTTTGATCTCTTTATATCTTTTGTAGATGGCAATGGTCTTAATTTTTTCAGGAAGAGGAAGTTCCTTGATGCTTTTTTAGACTTCTTGCAATGTGATCTCTCCGTGTTTCTAGATAATGAAGGGAATACCAAAAAATCGAACATTTCAACAATAGATTTATTATATAGTCGATAGTATAATCACACTATTAGACGGAGTTATATAGCAATTTGTAAAAGTCAATCATAAAAATTTGATGCCAATCTTTTAAATGAATTATTTTAGTAAATTGTTTAGAAATTTAAATTTCCAATATTTTTCGAAATGGGATCGATATAAAGAATTAATTCTTTATGAATGATAATTGTGTAATTTAAATAAAGGCAATAAATTTATTAGTTTTATCAAAATTTATCTTAAAATTTAATTAAACAAATGCTTAGTAGTTGCCGGTGTTTCCATGAAGTCAAATACCCATATTAGGCAATCAGTTTCCATACTTGTATTTTTTGGGGGTTTTCTCATTTTTAAAAAATAAGTCTTCATTAATGGTTTTTATTGCGAGTAATTGTCATTATCTCTAAAAATAACATTATTAATAATCATTTTGACATATCTTCTTGCAAGAATATGACATAAAAAACATATTTTTTACTAGTATTCTTTAAAATCAAAAAATACAGTATTTATTTAGATTAAATTTGTTGTATTGGTTCTATAAACAAGTCTAAGATCACTCATTTCGTTTAGGTCGGCGTCCATTTCCCTATTACGGCAACGACATTGCAAGTTCCTTAGTTTGATCCAAAATTTGTGCTGTCCACGGCAACCTTCGGATTCCTTCTATTTTTGCCATATTGTTCTATTGCATCGCCTCCTATACCAATTTTGCTAAATACACAACCTTTTTATCATTATCTTCTTTAATAAGAAGTTCGAATTCCCCTGAATCAAAGCACTGATACCCAAAAAGTCTCTATAATCGGCTGCAAAGCGTGGACAGCCAAACACTCGTCTCAAGAAATTACCGTTCATTGTTTTTTCAGCTGAGTTTTTCCTTGTTTATTATTTGTTTACTTAAAAGGGACGCTGAATGATTCCGCATCATCCTACTCAGCAAAATATCTCCTCATTGATCCTTCTAATCCTCTTCCAGTTCCATCCCTCTTTCCGCGCTCAGCAACATATTTGAATGCTTTGCGCATACAGTATTTAGTGAGTTCCTATTTAGTTTTTTTAAGTTTGCGGAACTTGCCCACCAAAGCTTTGAAGACTTCTTCAGTTCCGGTTGCCATTTAATAGAAGCGTTTTCCCTCGAGGAGGAGCATGTCTTCTCGGAGCTGCGAGTGTTCCACTAGAAACTCGATCATGTTCCTGGATGGGGGAGCGGTTACTGCACGGAGAGTTGAGGGTCTTCAGAACTGAGGAGGAGGAAGGGTGGTTGCTGTTCTTCCTTTGGCTAGTGGAAACGCGTGGAGGGCATTTCGCACCGGTGGGAGTGGGTCGGTGAGTTGGCTGGTTCTTATGATTCCCGAAGGCTTTCCTCTGCCGGATGAAGCAGGAGGAAATCGTGGTGCAGCAGGTGGTTCGATTCGCTCGGAGAGGGCGGCTCGCATTCCGGAAAATTTAAGGATAAGGGCTCCTGTTCCAACTTGAAAGAGACTAAGTCGCTAAAGTCTTCAGAGACCTTGCGCATGTGAGGGAAGGGACTGAGAAAAGGGCTGGGGCGTTGTTGGAGGAGAGGGGAGAAGAGGTGGAAGGAGTGCGTGGGACTATTATTCATAATATGATTATGATATGCCGAAACAAGCAATAATTATCCATCCTATTCTCTTATATAGAGTCACTATTATGGAGTCTTTTTTAGCGTGAATTCCAGTTAAAATGACGTAGGAGTCAATAAGATATGAAAAATAAATTAAACAATGTCATCCGTAAGGGGAGTAGTTCTGTATTTTTGAGACGATTTGGGAAACGCCGTAGAGTTTGGCCAAATCAAGAGGAGTTTTGTTTAGCTAATTGAATATTTGAGTACATTGTTTCGGACCTATAACGCTTGAGGACCCGCCCTTTTGAGTATGAATTCGAACAGTTATACATTTCTAGCTTTCGTAGCAATATGTAAGAGATTGTTGCCATTTTTGTCAGTAGTGTGGATTAGACTTTTGCATGTGTTCGAAAGAAACTAAAGGTCAAAGAAAAGATTGTTCTATACGGCATATAGGATTTCCTGCTCCTGTAAAGATTGCTATTTATGATTTTACTTTTATTGGATTCTGCGTTGTAGATCATTGACCTTTTGACCGGCTTTGATAGGTTTAAAGATTCCTTATTCTTCAATCTTCCCAAAAGACTTTATTGTGGTTTTCTTTTTAATCTTTTCTCTTTTTTTGATACAAGCGGAATAAAGCCTTTCATAGAGTTCATGTTTATTGTCAGGTTGAACTAGATAAGTGCTGTTCCCTCTATTTGCTACAATGTAATGCTAAATTTTTTCTCTTAATTATTCTTCCTCTTTTATTTCTATTTATTGGTACTATTTTGGAAGAAGCGGAGTTTTCCTCGGTTATTTCTTTTTGTCAACCTTTTTTATTAATTTGAGCAAATTTCCTTTCGTTAGACTGTAGGCTTTAAACGATTGAAGAGCCATAATTTGAGGGTTTACTGTTTTATTTGGATTTTAAATGCATTCCCTCATTTCTTTGACGCTGACTTCAGTGATCGACATATCGATCAATTTTCTTAATCCGTGTCTGGTTTGGTTGAGGGTTTCATGCTAATTTTCTAGGTTGTCAAAGGTGGGGTTGCGTGAGTGATGTGTGGATTTGAAAAGTTTATTCCTGAGTGAATTAAGTTGGAATAATTTGGTAGTTTTGAGTGATTCGATACATTAGTGGAGGTCTTCCACTTATTTTTTTTTATGATCTTGAACTGATCTCTTTTGTTTTTGCCTTGATTCGTATTGTCTCCTAGCATCTTTGAGGATTATTTTGCTGTTAGTTAGGTTATCGACAAAAATAAAAGCATCAAAACTCACTGATGTTTTTGATTCCTATCGGTTATTGTGGCGTAGCCTCGAATATGAACAAATGTTCTTCATTGTTAGAATTTGCGATGAATAGAATGAAGTATAAAATTTCGAATTATTAGAAAGACATTTCGAAACTTTACACTGTTTTGCTCTATTTAATTTTTAAAAGGTGTAGCATTTCGGCATTTTTTTATATTTTCACAGATTGTTTATGTACTCTAATTTTGCTTCTACTTTGTTACTAATTACCTAATAATGGGTCTCACCCCTTTCGTTGCAAAAGCACCAACCCAAAATATCCCACCAGAACTATCCTTTGCCCATTGCAAAGACATTATTCAGGACACTATCGAACTCCTCGAGTAGGAAAGGATATA
>ERZ724520.1526-NODE-1526-length-11434-cov-3.354161_pt1 | contig 11434 bp, 9 predicted proteins | sample MGYA00376053_ERZ724520 | MGnify/ENA primary metagenome ERZ724520 (study PRJEB28724, sample SAMN07190886) | activated sludge metagenome | isolation source: activated sludge of sewage treatment plant in Hong Hong | place: USA: Christiansburg, Virginia | collected... | reverse complement strand
CTTTAATTACCCGCCGGCTAATTTCAAATACAGAAGGAATACGACGGACAAAAACTACTTTTTTATCCGGCTGCATATTATTAATGCTTGAAGGTTGTAGCTGTTCAATTGTTTTTATATATTTTGGATGTTCCGGATAATGTCCGTAAGCTCTTTTATATTTTTCTGAGAGTTCTCTTATTACTTCGCCATCTTCACGATTTTCAAAATTGTCTGATTTTGTAGAATCTTTAAATTTTTTATACTGAATTGTTTTGTTGGGTAAAAATTCAAAACCTTCCAGATAACCCAGTAAAATACGATAAGGATTAAGTTTGTGTTCGTTAGATTTATTTTTTTTATTTAGTTCCGCTTTGTGCTTCACCAACGCTCTCTGATAGGTTGCAAAAAAGATTTTTTCTTTTAGCGTATCCATATTAACTGGTTCATCTATTTCTCTTCTGTATTCATGTTTAGTTTTGCCCTCTAAACGTCTGAAACGCCTTACACAAATAGCGGTTAAAATTTCAAGCGCATTTTTACCTTTAAAATTTTGATTGAAGAGACTTACAATGCTTTCAATATTTTTAGGAGATGAGTGGTTGGGTGTTGCAGTAAGCAGCAATACCTTATCTGCCAATGTGGCTAAAACCGGAGGAATTTTATCAAATTTTTTAATGTCTCTTTTCGAAAAGAATGCATTGGCGACAATACTCTTGTTGGAATTACTTTCTGCTCTTCTCAGATAATGTGCTTCATCAAAAATCAACAGATCGAATGGACTTTTACCATCTTTGCTGAGCCATTTATAAATTTGTTCATTACATTTTATTGCAAATTCATACATCCATTTGGCTTTGTCGTCTTCCGTAGAATTATCGTTTATATCTTTAATTTTATTTATTTCCAGATTATTAATTTCATCTTGTGTTATTTTATCAGATAGCAGATTGCTGAGTGATGAAGTTTTACAAATGTATAAAGAGGGCCAGCGTGTTTGTAAATTCTTCATTAGTTCCAAATGGCTATCGCAATAAACGGCCTGTCTTAAAGGCGAACCATTAATAGTAGATTTTATTTTATCGTCTGATATTCTGTAATGATACCGTATGAAATTATTATACTCATTTACCCATTTTATAGCTACATTTTCATTAGGTGCATATAGCAAGACTTTTGCATCGGGTTTTTGCAGCCACAAAGTTAGCATTACGCCCAAAGCCTGATACGTTTTACCCATCCCCACCTCATCTGCCAATAGGGCTATGTCTTTTTCTAACAATAGGTTCCAAAGCTTAGCGGTTCCTTCCGCCTGAATTTTGGCAATATTATTGTCCTCATCTTTATCATATTTCCAGTTACAGTTATCCTTACCGTAGTAAAAATTTATATAATGTGTGAGGTATTTCGGTGTTATTTTAAACATGTTATTTATTTATAGGCCATATTTAGAAATCTATTGTCTTGTTTGTTAAGGTTTAACATAGCGCTTATTTCTGCCAACTGTTTTTCTATATTTTCTCCACCAATTCTTTTAGTGGAGAAATTATTAAACAAATCAATAGATTGAATTACTTCTATGCAAAGGAAATAATGAAACAGCAGGTCGTTTTCCTGAACTTCCATCCATTTTTTTATTGCTACTTCATCACTCCCTGAAAGGTCATTTTCTTTGTTACTGGCCAGTAATTTTTTTACGGATTCTTCTACCAGCATTATGATATTATATAAACTACCAGGCAACCTATATCCTAATTCATCTAATTTCTGTTCGTTTTTACTATTTTCATAAATTGAATCACATAGCTTCTGAAATGATACAAACATCATGTAATTGGATTCATGACCGCTATAGCTGAAAAAAGGAATCTTATCATTGTCCGGGTCATTTTCTTCATCATCAAATGTATAGCGAACTCTTCTTTTTCCTGTTTTTCCCAGTGGGTCAATAATTAATGATTCAAATAAATCTAACAGGGAAACATAAGACGTTGGTGGCCGATTTGCTTTTCCTTTCTCCATAATATACCCAGTATATACTACGTCATTTTTGTCATTATATACGGTGAATGATTTGTTCTTTAGTACATTTAAATGATGCCTAATAAATGAACGGTCATTTACATTAGAAATTTCTACTTTTTCATTCGGTGCATCTGGCAGGCTAACCCAATAATTTTCTTTAAATTCCTGATCTATCAATTCATATTTAAAATCATCCCAGTTTGCAATAATCTGACAAATCATGGAATATTTTTGCATATCTTTTTCCCATTCTTCATCTAATTCTTCTTCACTAATACCAGAGATGCTATTATATGAAACAGGCAGGAGTGTTTTTATTAACGTATTGTTTTCTTTGAGAGGAATGTCTTCAATGATACCAGCTTCTATATTTCGCTGATTAGGTGTTGTGCTTATACCGGTGGCACGGAAAGAGCAATTCCATGAGCCTACCGCGATTCTTTTTTCTGAGAGCCATACTTTAGCATGAAACAAGCCCTGTGCTTCTTCTTTTGCTGCATCTTTGCAAATTGTTATATCGGTATCGATTTTAATTATATCTAATTCCTGAGGTATTATACGAACCTTGCCCAACTGATCAATATCCGGAACCAGGGTAATATTTTTTATACCTGCCTTTTTAAATTCATTGATAAGTTTTGAAGTTTCTTTGGAAAAATAGGGCGACCATACGGTTAGTTTTTTTGCAGACAACTCGTTTAACAGGTTGGTCTTCATGTTAAAATTGTGTCTGAAATTCCAATCTGAATCAATGTCTTTTAATGTGTTGCTCCATTTTTGTAAATCCTTGATGCCTTTCTGTAAAGGATTTATGGTTTGGAAAAACTGAATAATTTCATTTGCATTTTTTTTGCTAACCACTTCTTTTATCAGAAAACATTCTCTATTGCTATGCCATGCTGCTATACTTAGGTTTGCTGAGCCTGCTATCAGATAAGCTGCTTTATCTCCTTTTAGAAATATCACTTTAGGGTGAAATAACAAATCGTTAGATTGATTCTGTAATAAACTATTTGCATTTACAGCTTCTACATCTATCGTAGTACGTTTATCATTTTGTAATGAAATTGCATTATAGTCGTACCATACTTTTATATTAAACTTATCTAATTCTAAGTTAAATGCTTCGTAATCTTCTGCAGTTCTTAACTCAGAGGGGTCTTTGCTAATGAGAACAGGCAGTAAAAATTTCTCTACCAATTCAATATTTAAATTGAATGTAGTGAACCATAGTAAATTTGGTTTTATTTCTTCTACTATATTTTTGTAAGCACTAAATAATTTCATCTTTCATATTTAAACCTTTGTACAAACTATCCAGGGTAGGTAAATAGTATGTATTTACCCAATCAGGTTGTTGTAGTTTTGCTAATTCTTTTTCATTAAAATATAAGGACTTGTGGAGTGTGATTTTGTTATTTATACCAATACTTACCCAATGGATATGTCCTCTTGATTTCATGATTTCATTATGATATTGAATCAATTGATTAATAAATTCAACCGGAGGGTTTTTGCTTAGCTTGCTTTCAGTATAAATTTTTATTAATCTTTTTAACCGAGATACAGCCTCTGTATTAAAATACGCATCATTCAAAAATGTTTCCATTTTATCTATATGTATTGTATTAGAATTGAGCCAGTAGTTTGCTGCATTTATCAGGTTCTGATTAATTTCAGAAGTTCCTCTTAACAGTATTCTTTTTACCATTTTATCTATACATGTTAAGAATGGTTCAATGGTTACGATTGCTTTTGTTAAATCATCATTATACTCTTTTGTTGTCTTCTCTATTATTCCCTGATAATCTCCTTTGTCATTGAAATTTTTATATACAGTAAAAAGATTCGCTGCGGTGCCTTGTTGAAGGCCTAATTGTTGTTCCCAAAAACTTTTTATTTCATCGGTTGAATATAATGATGGCGATAGGATGGAAAAATATGAACTGATAATTTCTACCGTTATAATATCTTCTAGTTTATACTCTATTTCTTTGCCAGATTTAGGTTGAACGGATAAAATCTTTGTATCAATTAAATTCAAAAGCATTTTGGCAACAGATTTCCATGGATTACCAGAGAACAGCTGTTCAGCATGGTCCCATAGTACCTTGTTTGTATAAGGGTCTTCTGCGATATTATTAAAGATGCCCATTTGTGTAAAAGGTCCTTTGTGTCTGCCGTGGATACCCAATAAATGTTGTCTGATTAAAATACCGCTGTCCCGTTTGACTACTAATTTATTTCCTGGATTATTCTTATCGTCTTTTGACAATAAGCCTTTTAATTTATTTAGTCCAGGTACTGTAATATTATTAGATTGATTTTTCTGTGCATTTAAAGTTGAATGAGTGAGCAGATTCTCCAGGAATATTATAATACCATCGTATAAGTCGGATTTATTAATGTAAGGTTGTTGTCTAACCAGCATATTTATTTTATCACTCCATTCGGATGTGCACTTATACAAAAGGTAATGATGAAACAGATTGAGGGTATAATATCTAATATCTGTACTGATGGTGTTTATTTTGTTATTAAATATTTTATTTCCAATAGAAGTCCATATAATACGTAATCCCATAGGGTCTATAGATCCATCACTGAAAATGCTTTCATCGTAACTGCTAAAAATATTATCTAATCTGTTCTCTAAAGTCATTTCAGTTCTATTTATTTATAATTTGGCTTGCATGTATTTTCATTTCTCTGTTAAGGCTATTATTATCTATTCAATTTAGATTAAATGATTTGAGAAACTGATTAAAGATGGATTGCATATCCTGGACACCAAACCTGTTTTCTTTAAATATTGAAGGGTCCGGCAAGTCATTTTTTATAGTTTCAGCAAACTTCTGCAAGTCAGCTTTAATGATCTCTGGCGTGTCAAAAACTTCATCACGATTTAGCATAAATGTCATTCTGAACACATCGTATTTATGCTTTTTAATATTCCATTCACTTACATTCTGACCAGCTTCTTTTCTGGCTTTATTACTTAAAAAAGCAAAGGCTTTTAAACAAATTAAAGTGTGCGGTTTTGCAAAGTGAATATTATCCTTTATTTCACTATTGTTTTTGGTATAGTTGTAATAATCTTCATTTAACAGTATTGCAGATAAACTGGAAAGGCCTTCTTCCGTAGGTATCGGCGTAAGGTGTGCACCATCTTTTATATCAATAATGTCCGGTACTTTACAAAATAATTCTATCTGCTTAGGGAAATCACCGGTGCCTGGTTCGCTAAAGCGATAACAATTTCTTTTTTCTGCATCTTTTTGTTTTAAAGTATAATTACCTTTCTTTATAAACTCCCAAAACCTTGTTACAAATTCTGGCTTTAATGCCTCTATCATCAATATAATATCTATATCATCTGTAGCACGTGGCACAAAACCTGCCTCTTCAATAATAATATCGCAGGCAGTGCCACCAATTATCAGATAACATTCCGGAAAGTCTTTAAAAAATTCCCTAAAAGTATTTAACCCTACTACCATATTTGCTTTTCTATTAATTGTTCTAAAGCCATTCCAATTCGTTCATCGTGACTTTCTTTTAAACTTAGGTATAATGACAATGGATCAACTACCGGCATGTCGTTTGTCATATCATCTACTAATTTTAGAGGATCATATTTCCATACTTCGATACAGAAGTTGCCTTCATACTCATTTTTGTTTATTAGGGCATTGCTTTTTTGCAGCCCATAAAATACTGTTTTTTCTATTGCATAATATTCCTGCTTGCTAGGATTTAAGTTAGTGTATTCGGGCAGTGCAGATGCATTAGTTTTTAGCATAAAAACACCTTTAGGCATTTCATCTATATATACTGTTTTTAAAACCGGATTCACCAACACGTTGTTATGCTCTAAGCTATTCCATAGCTCGTGCCTTTCTAACCTGAATTTTATGTATTTTTCTTTCTCACCAAGCACATCTACCACTTCGTGGTATCTTAAATTTTCAACAGCATTCGTAATTGCCATTGGAGTATATCCTAATTTTTTGGCAATTTCTTTGAAAGAATGTTCCTCCAATTTCCAATTTTCATATCTATGGATAATGTGATAAATTAACAGGAATTGAGCAGATGGTAACAGAGTTACATTCTTTTCTTTTGTCCTTGGGTTTGTAAAGCTTTCTCTTAAATCTATTAATAATTCGGGTAAAAAAAGTTGCTTCTCAGGAACTATAAAATTTATGCCTTTTTCTATAAGTCTTTTTCTATTGTATGCTGCTAAATCTTGGATAATGATTACCACCGTTGTCTCAAAAGTATTTTTCAGCAGTTGTAGTTGTTTTTCGATTTGTAGTATGCTGAATTCTTCTTTATTTCTTAGCTCTATAAACAGCAATCTTCGATTAAATAATACCGTGTTATATAGTTTATATGTCTCATTAATATACATAGGAAGTTTGCCTAATTCATCTTTCTGAATAGGAATAGCAGTGGTACTTATGCCTAATGTTTCGTTTATGTATTGAATAGCCTGTTTCATAGTTTGTCTATTAATAAACTTAAATAAGTATGATAAAGTTAATAGCTTTATTGTGCAAAAATAGCTTTAATATATTGAAAATCATAGTGTAATTGTCTTTTTTTGATTAAACGTGTAGTGTTCATTATATTTTACATAGCCTAACTGATTAGTCAGTAATAATGTATTGCCTATGAGAAAATCAGGTGTATTATTATGGTGATGCCCATAAATCCAATAATCAATATTAGAAGCTTCGATAGTATCAAATAATTCAACTGCAAAGGCTTCGTTAAAATTATCTCCTTTGTATTTCTGAGGATAGTTTAACATTGTGGGTACGTGATGTGTAACAACTATTGTTTTATTGTTATTTTGTCTTTTTAGCTCGTCTGTTATAAAATCGATACTATCATTATGCAATTGATTATACTGTTCTGCCGAAAAGCGAAAGTTGTTGTATTTTATTACCTGGAAATCACTCATAGATCTTTCTATTTGCCATTGATGTAAGGGATTGATTTTTGACCAAAGTGTAGAAAAAATGAATTTACATTTATGAAGTTCAATAGCTGAATTATTTACTAAGAAAACATTGCTTTTTATTTTTTCATTAAGCACTCCACACTTTGTTGCTGCATCAAAATAATAGTATTCGTGATTGCCGGGTATCCAATAAGTAATTTCAAAATTATCTGATACATAACTAAAAAAATCATCGTGTTTGTCAATTACAGCAAATGGTATAATATCACCAGCCAACAGCAAAACATCAGCATTCGGCTGCAATGGGTTTGCTTTTAGGAATTCCTTGTTCTGCGGAAATTCTAAGTGAAGGTCTGATGCATATTGTACTATCATATCAAATTTAATTCTTTTAAATAATTTTCCATTTGAATTCCTACTGCTGAAAGTTGCTTATTAAGATCAACAATAGTTGCTTGTGTCGCTTTTATATCTACCTCAGCTTCTTCCTCGAATGTGTCTACATAGCGTGGAATATTTAAGTTGTAGTCGTTTTCGATGATATCTGCAATAGTGGCTCTATAACTGTATTTATCTTCAATTACTGCACCTTTTTCGGAAGTTAAGGGTGTTGCAGCTTTAAATGCTTTGAATGCTGAAACGATGTGTTCTATATCCTTGTCCCGTAATTTGTTTTGATTTTTGCCGCTTTCAAATTCACGGCTGCCATCAATAAATAAAATGTCTTTATTGGCTTCTTTCCCTCTATTGAAAATAAGTATAGCTGCCGGTATGCCGGTGCCAAAAAACAAATTGGCGGGTAAGCCAATAACAGCCTCCAGTAAATTTTCATCGATTAGTTTTTTTCTAATTTGCCCCTCGCTGCTGCTACGGAATAATACCCCGTGAGGAACAATAACACCTACTTTGCCTACATCCTCATAAGTTGTTTCTATCATGTGACTGATGAAGGCATAGTCGCCTTTGCTCTTTGGTGGCACACCTCTGTGAAAACGGTTGTGCTGGTCAGCTACGGCTGTGTCAGCGCCCCATTTATCTAATGAGAATGGAGGATTAGCTACCACTATATTGAACTTCATCAACTGGTCTTTCTCTAATAATTTAGGGTTGTTGATTGTATCGCCCCACTCGATATTTGCACTGTCCTGTTCATGCAAAAACATATTCATACGGCACAAAGCCCAGGTACTGCCGTTGTTTTCCTGTCCATAGAGGGAATAATTCTTGCCATTCACCTCACCTGCTACTTTTATCAGCAATGATCCGGAACCACAAGTGGGGTCGCAAATACGATTACTCGGCTGAGGGTCTACTAATTTGGCGAGCAGTGTGCTCACTTCACCGGGAGTATAGAATTCACCGGCTTTTTTCCCTGCTTCACCAGCAAATAAAGAAATCAGGTATTCATAGCTATCGCCAATAATATCGTTGCCTTGTAGATGTGAAGGCTGTAAGTCCAGTGCAGAAAAATCTACTAATAAGTTTTTTAAAATTGTGTTACGCTGTTTGGTAGGACCAAAAACGGTTTCTGAATTAAAGGATATACTACGGAATACCATTGCTAATTTGGTGCGGTTGGCATCTTCCAAAGCAGTTAAACCAATGTCAATAATTTCACCGATGTTGGATTCGCCCCGTTGCTCGTATATATAATCGAAATTACTTTCATCCGGCAGTATAAATCGTTCCCTTAGCAACTGTCTTTTTACCATTTCCTCGTTATCCGGGTATTTTTGTCTGTACTGTTCCACCTTATCTTTCCAGACATCGGAAAGGTACTTTACAAATAATAATGTTAGCACATAATCTTTGTACTGGCCACTTCCCATTACAGGACGAAGGCTGTCGCAAGCTTTCCAAACGATGCTGTTGATTTCTCTTTGTGTAATTTTATTTTCTGCCATATTTTCTATTTTATAATTTTTGAGATTACTGTTTGATGCAGTATGTTTTTTTGTTTAATTAATTCATTAGTAAGTTCAATATCTTTTAAATATAAGTCCTGTAAAGCAGCAATCTTATGTTGTTGCTCCATAGGTATAAGATTAAGATTAAAATCCAGTAGTTCGCTTTTGCGAATAGATGGAATAGAACTACCTGCACCTGATTGCTGAAAGTGTAATAGGTTTTTGGGCAGATTAAGAACAGTAACCAAATAACCGGGGTCTATCACTTGAATATTCGGTTTGATTATAAAAAATATGGAAGAGGCTACTGCTTTGCCAAATTCTTTCTTATATAAAGTAGCGAAGAACCGATACCCTTTAGCCGCAAAAAGCACATCACCTTCCTGCAAAAGATTTTCAATGACTTTATCATCTTCCTCTAAAAAAGTATCATTATCACCAATTAGCTGCCCAAAATGATTAAAATGCTTTGCCTGCAGATAAGGAATAGTACCTTTACTACTCGGCTGAGTGTAATATCCAAACTGAATTTTTGTTATGTCATTTAACTTAACCAACATGACTTTTATTTTGTAATAGTATTCAAATTTATGCAAAGTAAAGCAAAATAATTAAATTATGCAAATTTATTTCATTGTACAGGTATTCAAAATTATATTTTATGCAATTTTAGCTTAAAATTTAACATTAATAATACGATATTATAGATTGGATAGGCAGTATTAGTATTTAAAACCAGGTATGTTTAGAAAAAAACATACCAATATGAAGATTAAAAATTGCATTTAATACTTTGCAACTTTGCAGCGTGTATATATATGGGTTGCAAACTGCAAACATCATTAGAAGGGTGTTCCGGAAATGACCGGGTGGAGGAAATACATCACTTTTCTGTTTTCGATTGTTTTTTGCAAATTACAAATGATACCTTCCGTATTGTAAATAGTTTTCTTTTCTTCTATGATTTCCTTTAGTCTGTGCTCCAAAGTTCTTTCACTGCAATTCAGTGCATCCTTTAAGCTGTCGTGGAGGTCTCTTTTGGCAGCAGGTTCTTTCAGAAATTCCGTCAGGTATTCTATGATTGCTTCATAGTCGGCTTTAAACTTTTTGCGGTCCATGGCTTCTTTAATGGTGCCGGTATCGGCAATGACCAGTCCTTTTTGTTCTTCCGCGTACTGTACATAGAATGGGTCGTGTTTTTTTGAGTTCCGGCATTTGAGGTAGCTGATCTTTATCAGCTCCATTGCATGCTGGTCTTTGTCTTTTTCAAAACTGATTTGAATGACCGTGCTTGCCTTGTTCAGGATTTCGGTACCGAGGTGTCCGCGTGCCTTGTCTGTATTTCCCGGGTTTTCGTGTATGAGGCAAAGAAAGGTGACGTCGAATCGGTTAATGGATTTGTTCATCATGTCGATGAGCTTCATGCTGTCTTTGGTGTCGTTGAAGTTGAATACGCAATCGGTGATGACATCCAATACAATAAAAATGTGTATGTTGTATTCCTCCCTGACGTATTCCAGAAAGATATCCAGCATTTCGAACCTGCTTTCCCTGTCGAACTCCAGTAAGGATACCCAGTCAAAGTCGGTTATCGATTCTTCTATTTGGTACCCGGCTTTTAGTTTTATCTGCTGCAGGGCATAGGGCAGCTGCTCGGACAGGTTTCTTTCGGTATCGACATATACTACCACGTATCTAGTCAGCGGATCTTTCTTAAATCCGAGCAGGTCTTTGCTGTTGCCCGGACCGGACAATAATGCACTGCAGATGGTTTCTGCCAGCCTGCTTTTATGTACGCCTGCTTTTCCTTGTATAACGTTTATTGTCTTGGGGTAAAAGACGGCTTTGTCATTTTGTTTTAGGATGGGATGGCTGAATGTGATGTTTGTTTTCATTGCTTCCGCAATTTTATTCCGTGTATCAAGGAGCCGGTTTAATTTGTCCTGTTTTGTTTCGGGACTTCCATGGCCGGAATTGTTTTGGCTGGTATGTGTGCCTGCCGCGTTATAGGCATCTGGATTAGGTATGTTTAGCATGGTTGTTTGATTGGGTAGTAATAGAATGATAAATTTTCGTTTTCCTTTTTAATGATGATCTGCCAGTTTTCGGGTGTCTTGCCGTTGATTGCTTTTTCCGTGTTTTCACATTCTTCCATTGCCCTGATTAGAATATTTGCATTGTAGGTTTGTATTCTGTTTAGCAACTCACTGAAGAATTCATGTCGCTGCTGTTCTTCCTGTATTCTGTTGTATAGTTTTGTCAGTTTTGTTTTGTCAGCGTTTTCTGTGTAGAAGAGTTTCTGGTAATAGACTTTGTTGGCGTTAAGCCGCTCTGCTTCTGTGTCCAGCAGGTATTGGATGTCTGAGAGGAGTTCTTGCCAGGGGAGGTGATGAAGATGGGAAACGGTGGTTAGCATTGTTTTTATTTTTTACCCCTGGCCCCTAAAGGGGAATATGGGATGGTTTGATTGAAAATCATTTTATGAAATCACTTTTTGTCACTTTTTTTCTTAGTCAAAAAAAGTAACCAAAAAAGACAAGGCAAAACCAAATGC
>ERZ724520.1523-NODE-1523-length-11453-cov-4.435690_pt1 | contig 11453 bp, 11 predicted proteins | sample MGYA00376053_ERZ724520 | MGnify/ENA primary metagenome ERZ724520 (study PRJEB28724, sample SAMN07190886) | activated sludge metagenome | isolation source: activated sludge of sewage treatment plant in Hong Hong | place: USA: Christiansburg, Virginia | collected... | reverse complement strand
GTACATAAATACCATCATCAAAAGCTGAACCATCTCCAAGCTTACCAATGTACATACCAGGGCGCATACGTATGTGTTCTTGCCAATCGAGCGATTTTATACTGTCTTCGTTATAACTTGCTATTTCTTTTGCCATATATTATTTCTGGTTACTTGTTTCTGGTTACTTGTTCCTAGTTTCTAATCCTTTTTAAATTTATTGCCTTTATATTCTCAATTATTTAAATAATTTATAAATTTTCCGAGTTTACTTGCTAATACTAAACAATCATCTTGTAACAAATCATGCTTTTCCTTATCAATAAATTTTCTATCTAAAACTCTATATAATTGCGACCTAACCTCTCCCAACGATCCTTTCGAAATTGCTAAAAACTGAATAAATTCTCTATTTCCATCTCTTTCAAAACCTTCAGATATATTATCCATCACGGAACCTGAAGACCGATCTAATTGACTCTTTAAATCATAGTTTTTTGCTTCAATTAATGCCTCTAACAAGGAAATGAGATTCACGTTTAATAATCTCGCTAATTGCCAAACTTCTAAATCTTCAAATCTTTTTATAGTTACCATATTACTATTTTTTATTTCAAGTTACTTGTTTAAAGTGAAATAAACTAGAAACTATTAACAATAAACTAGAAACTTCTTAAACATTAAATCTAAAGTGCATTACATCACCATCATTAACTACGTATTCTTTTCCTTCAACTTTTAATTTACCAACTTCTTTACAAGCTGTTTCAGAACCATAATGAATATAATCATTGTAAGCTATCACTTCCGCTCTAATGAATCCTTTTTCAAAATCGGTATGAATAACACCAGCAGCTTGTGGTGCAGTCATTCCTTTTTCAATTGTCCATGCTCTCACTTCTTTTACACCTGCAGTAAAATAGGTTTGCAATTTTAATAAGCTATAAGCCTGTTTAATTAATTTATTTACACCTGGTTCATCTAAACCCATTTCAGATAAAAACATTTGTTTTTCCTCGTATGTTTCTAACGAAGCTATTTCGCTTTCCATAGCAGCAGTAATAACAAGTATTTCAGCACCTTCTCCTTTTACTGATTCAGCAACCGCATCTACGTATTTATTTCCAGTTTTTGCTGAAGCTTCATCAACATTACATACATACATAACTGGCTTTATGGTAAGTAAATGTAAGTCCTCAATATATGGTAATTCACTTTCTTCTAAAACACATGCGCGAGCTGATTTTCCGCTTTCTAAAGTATCTTTTAACTTTATTAAGGTGTTAAATGTTTTTACAGCTTCTTTATCGTTACCAACTTTGGCAGCTTTTTCAAATTTCTTTAATTTAGTTTCAACCGATTCTAAATCTTTTAATTGTAATTCAGTATCAATAATTTCTTTATCACGCACGGGGTTAACATTTCCATCAACATGAATAATATTATCATCATCAAAACAACGCAAAACATGCAAAATAGCATTACATTCACGTATATTAGCCAAAAATTTATTTCCTAAACCCTCACCTTTACTAGCTCCTTTAACTAAACCAGCAATATCCACAATTTCAACTGTTGTTGGTTGTATAGCCTGAGGTTTAACCAATTCAGATAATTTATTTAAACGTTCATCCGGCACGGTAATAACACCTACATTTGGTTCAATAGTACAAAACGGGAAATTTGCCGCCTGCGCCTTTGCATTACTTAAACAATTAAAAAGAGTTGATTTTCCTACATTTGGCAACCCTACGATACCACATTTTAAAGCCATATTTTACAATTTTTGAGTTTTACGAGTTAAAGATTTTACGAGTTTTTGATAAATCAATAACTAGCTAATTCTTAAATTTATTAATTAATTTTGCAAATATATTAAAAACGGTTGCTAAGCCTTACTATTATTTGTAGCAAAGAGCAACAGTTTTTAACAATTACGCCGAAATAATTGTGTAAAACATTTTTTTCTAACAAGCTGTAATTCTTATTAACATTAACGTTATAACGATAAATCAAATAGTATTTTTACGAAAAAAATAAATTTTATGAATATTGCCCAATTAGAAAAATTATCGACTCAAACACGTAGAGATATAGTAAGAATGGTTCATGCAGTTAGTTCTGGTCATCCTGGAGGCTCATTAGGTTGCACAGAATACTTAGTAGCATTGTATAACGGAGTTATGAATCACAATCCTAAAAACTTTACAATGGATGGAAAGGGTGAGGATTTATTTTTCTTGAGTAATGGGCATATTAGTCCAGTTTTTTATAGTGTTTTAGCTCGTTGTGGTTATTTTCCAGTTGAAGAATTAAGCACTTTCCGTAAATTAAATTCTCGTTTACAAGGGCACCCAACTACTCATGAGCATTTACCAGGTGTAAGAATTGCAAGTGGCTCATTAGGACAAGGTATGAGTGTTGCAATAGGCGCTGCATTAGCTAAAAAATTAAATAATGATAATTCAATAGTTTATAGTTTGCATGGTGATGGAGAATTACAAGAAGGGCAAATTTGGGAAGCAATGCTTTATGCTACTGCTAACAAAGTAGATAATTACATTGCAACTATTGATTATAATGGTCGCCAAATTGATGGTGATGTTGAAAACGTATTATCTTTAGGTAATTTAAAAGCAAAATTTGAAGCATTTGGATGGCAAGTAGTTGAAACAGAGAAAGGAAATGATATGGCGTCTGTAATTGAAGGTTTAAATAAAGCAAAAGCATTTATTGGGAAAGGCAAGCCAATTGTAAACATAATGAAAGCAGAAATGGGTGCAGGTGTTGATTTTATGATGGGAACACATAAATGGCACGGTTCTGCTCCAAATGATGAACAATTAGCAAAAGCTTTAGGACAATTAGAAGAAACACTAGGTGATTATTAAAATTTAAATAATTGATTACTGAGAAACCAGATTTAAAAAAAATAAAAAAGAGTATTAAAAGTATTTTGCTTCTAATACTTTTAAACCTTGCTTTTTTTAATCTTAAATCACAGCCTACAAACCGAATCCTATTTATTTTTGATGATTCTTACAGTATGTACGCTCAATGGAATAGTGATATTAAAATTGAGGTTGCTAAAAAAATAATGGGCGAATTTTTAGATAGTTTAAAAACTATCCCAAACTTAGAATTAGCCCTACGTTGTTATGGACACACCACATTTATAAGACCAGAACGTAATTGTAAAGACACAAAACTAGAAGTGCCATTTGCAAAAGCAAAAGATAATGCCATTAAAATTAAGCAACGCATTCAAAAATTAGAGCCACTTGGTACAACTCCAATAGCTTATTCATTAGGAGAATGCGTTAATGATTTTACCCCATGTACCGATTGCCGAAATATAGTTATACTGATAACCGATGGAATTGAAGAGTGCGAAGGAAATCCGTGCGAAGTATCAAAAGCTTTACAAAAGAAAGGTATATTTTTAAGGCCCTTTGTGATTGGTGTTGGCTTAGACGTGAAATTTGCAGATGTTTTTGGTTGTATGGGAAAATTTTATGATGTTAGTAATGAAGCAAATTTTAAAGATGTACTTAACCTTGTATTAACTGAAGCCATAACACAAACTACAGTTCAGGTAGATTTACTTGATGCAACAAAGCATCCTACTGAAACAAATGTGAATATGACTTTTTTTGATAGCAACACCAAACAAATAAAGTACAATTATTTACATACTATAAACAGTGCGGGCAATCCTGATACACTTATTTTAAATCCCTTTAAAACATATGATTTATTAGTACATACAATTCCACCAATTGAAAAGAAAAATATTTCAATTACGCAAGGTAAACACAATGTTATTCCGGTTGATGCCGCACAAGGCACTTTAAATTTACTTATTGAAGGAAATGTAACTAAATACTATCCTACATGTGTAGTAAGAAAAAAAGGAGAGTTAAACACAATTAATGTTCAAGATTTTGGTAAGACTGAAAAATATTTGATTGGCAAATACGACTTAGAAATACTAACACTGCCAAGAATAAAGCTGTTTGATGTTGAAATTAAACAAAGTGAAGAACAAAAAATATATGTGCCAAGTTCGGGCAATATTTATTTAACAAAAGGTGGTTCTGGTTTTGGAAGTATCTATTTAGATGATGGAAAAAAAGTTACTTGGGTTTGTAATTTAAATTCTAGTTTAAACACTGAAATTATTTACCTACAGCCTGGTGATTATAAATTAGAATTTAGGTATGATGGCATAACTGAAACTATTAAAACCATTGAAAAACGGTTTACAATTAAATCTCAGGCAGTTACCAATATAAAATTAAATTAAAGGTTTTTAACATTTTAAGAATTATTTGGCAAAAGAATTGATAAATGATATATTTATATTTTTAAAAATACTATTATGATAAAAAAATTACTTGTTTCTGCATTGCTTGTTTCATTTACATTTATTGCTAATGCTCAAAAAGATGAATCAAAAGAATTAAACTGTTATAATAAATGGTCTAAAAAATTTGATGAAAGAGGTGCTGATGAAATAACAGATGGTGTTTATACAGATGTTATTATTACATCGCGTTTTGGAAATACTGCTAAATGTTACACTGGCAAAGCGGAAGTTGTAAATAAAAAAGTAACAAAGTTTTATATTACTTTAGAAGATGGTTCTTTTGAAGAAGTTAAGCGTACTTGGAAAGAAAAATCAAATTCAGATGTGTATATAATTAATGGTATTAGTAAAACGATGATTACAGTTCATAGTGAACTAATTAACATATTATGGCCTAAAAAAATAAAGGCAAAAAAAGCAGCAATGAAAGTTGCTCCAGAACCAACAGACGACTAAGATTTAATTATTCTTTCTTTTATTTTTACCGCAGGATTTCCTTGATAAATAGCCCATGGTTCTAATCTTGCTGTTGCAACACTGTTTACAGTTAATACAGCATGACTTCCAACTTTTACTCCAGGACAAACAACTGCCTTTGCACCAATCCATGCACCTTCTTCAATTGTAATATTACCAACTATTAAATCAAAAGCAACTTTTTTATAATGGTGATTTCCGCATAATAACATTGCTCCTTGCGAAACACATGTATTATCATGCAAAATAACAAGACCTAAATTATCAATCCAGGCTCTTTCTCCAATCCAAACGTGGTTTCCAATTCTCAAATTCCAAGGGTACTTAACATTTACAAAAGGTTTTATAACTACGCCCTCGCCTACTTTAGCACCAAATAACCTCAACAAAAAAACTTTAAAAGAACTTATTGGAAATGCTGAATTTAAAAAGGTAGCATTTAAAGCATACCAACATAATCGTTTAAAAGGGTTTCCACCTCTTTTATACCAATCATTATTAAATTTAGATAAATCAGTTTTTAATTTTTCCATTATTACTTAACAGTATCACATTTACATGAACCTTTTAATAGTTTAATATCATTTATATAGGTGATGGTATCTTTATCTTCAACTACCATTTCAAATAAAGCATCTTTGTTATCAATTGCTTGTAAATAATATAAACCATAAGGTTTTTTATGTACCTCACTTAAATCATAATTTACTTTGAATTTTTTTAATCCTAATTTAAATAAAACCTGATTTTGATTTAAACACTTTATTTTACATTCAGCTTTTGGTCCTAATTGTAATGTTTGATATTGAATTTCTAACATTTTTAATTCATTAGGACTTGTGCATCCTTTTTTATTTACGATAAAAAATAAAATAATACAACCTGGAATAAAACCAACTAAAAATAAGCGAAAACGTTGCCAAAAATTCATATGAGGACTTTTTAAATATTACAATTTTAATTTTTATAGATTAGATAGCAGCCATTAATAAATTAATATCTTTAAATGGTAGGTTGAATGTTTCACCTAAATATTGGTTAGTTAAAATACCATTGTACACATATACTCCATTTCTAACTCCAGAATCTTTTCTCACCAAACTATCAAAACCACCTTCATCTCCCATGTTAATTAATATTTGTTGAAATATATTACTAAAAGCATAAGAGGCTGTACGAGCCACACGTGATGGAATATTTGGAACACAATAATGAATAACACCATGTTTTCTAAATACAGGCTTAGTATGATTTGTAACTTCAGATGTTTCGAAAACACCACCTTGATCAATACTTACATCAATAATTACAGATCCTGCCTTCATTTCTGAAACCATATTTTCAGAAACGATACAAGGCGTTCTACCTTTTGTTGCTCTAAGAGCTCCAATAACTACATCAGCCGTTTTTAAATGCTTTTCTAAAACTTTTGGTACAATTACAGAAGTGAAAATTCGAGTTCCTAATTGACTTTGCAAACGACGTAAACGAGAAGTTGAATTATCAAAAACTTTTACTGATGCTCCTAAACCTAATGCTGCACGAGCAGCAAATTCTCCCACAGTACCAGCACCAATAATAACAACTTCTGTTGGTGAAATACCACTAATTCCTCCCAATATAGAACCTACTCCATTATTAGCATTACTTAATAATTCGGCTGCAACTAAAATAGAAGTACCACCTGCAATTTCCCCCATGGCTCTAATAACTGGAAAAATACCTGCGTCATCAGTTATCATATCATAGGCAACGCAGTTTAATTTTTTAGCCACTAACTTTTTTAAAAAATCTTCGGGCTGAACAGTAAGTTGTAATGATGAAAATAATGTTTGCTTAGTTTGCATACATTCAATTTCGTCTAAAGTAGGAGGAGCAATTTTTAAAATTATATCAGCTTTAAATACTTCTTTAGCAGAATATACTATTTCTGCACCAGCTTCGCTATAATCAGTATCTTCAAAATGAGCTGCTTTCCCTGCACCAGTTTCTACAATTATTCTATGGCCATTATTAACTAATAAAGCAACTGCATCTGGAACTAGAGGCACTCTATTTTCTTGAAATGCCATTTCTTTAGGAATTCCAATATAAAGTTTACCTTTTTTACGAGCTACTTCAAGCATTTCTTCTTGAGGTGCATAACCACCTTTTGTAAGAGAAAACAATACGTCTTTTGACATTACCATAATATATTCAAATAATTAGATTAAAAATCACTACCATGATAGCGAGGTGCATTACAATCATCAATAGATTTTCGAGGACGATAAATTACACCAAGTCTAAGTTCAAACGTTCTATTCCATTGCACAACAGTACCAACATGGTTTTTAATTAAATCAGGATTATAATGTAACTCTACAAAAGGCTTAAATTTACTATAAACTGAAAGTTCATATCCAAGAGCTACATCAGGAGTTACAGTAATTTTTGGTACACGAGCCATTACTTCAGGATAAGCAGTAATACCTTTTCTTAAATTGTACTCTAAACGAGCGCCAAGCATTACATAAGGCGTTCCTCTATATCCTTCATTAAAAAATATTTTCGCATAATTATTCCACTGTATGTATGAAAATGCATTTGCACTTTTTGGTGCCCTAGTTACTGGCCATCTATCTAATAATTGTCTTTCAACTGCTCCTTTATTGCAATATTCTATTTCTGTTTGCCATCTAAAATTAGAGTATTTTAAAAATTCTCCTAAGATTCCAACACTCCAACTAAAATATTCAGCAGAACGATGAGATGGAGCTGGAAAGGTATGAGAATAAAATGTACAATCAATTGGAGTTGCATTAATATATCTATGACTAGATTCTGTTACTCCTATAAATAAACCTACACCTCTAAAAAATTGAGCATTAGAATTATATGTGATATAAACTAAAGCAACTATTAAGATATTTTTTTTTAACATAATTTTATGCACTAATTGTTTCAATACTAGGATTTACTTTTTTAACTAAGCCTTGTAAAACTTTACCAGGTCCTACTTCGGTAAAATGAGTAGCACCATCAGCAATCATTTGAGTAACTGTTTGAGTCCATTTAACTGGTGCAGTTAATTGAAGAATTAAATTCTTTTTAATTTCATCAGGATTAGAAACCGCATTTGCAGTTACATTTTGATAAACAGGACAAATTGGTTGATTAAAAACTGTTGCATTAATAGCCGCTTCTAACTCAACACGAGCAGGTTCCATTAATGGAGAATGAAACGCACCACCTACTGGCAATACTAAAGCACGCTTAGCACCAGCAGCTTTCATTTTTTCGCAAGCAATATTAATTCCTTCTATTGAACCAGAAATTACTAATTGACCAGGACAGTTATAATTTGCGGCTACAACAATATTTCCAGCCTCTGTAATTTCTTTGCATATATTTTCTATAATTGCATCATCTAAATTTAAAACTGCTGCCATGGTTGAAGGGTTTATTTCACATGCCTTTTGCATTGCTTGAGCTCTTTTAGAAACCAATGTTAAAGCACTTTCGAAACTTAACGTTTTGTTTGCTACTAATGCAGAAAACTCACCTAATGAATGACCTGCAACCATATCAGGAATAAAATTTTCTCCCAATGATAATGCTAAAACTACTGAATGCAAAAATACTGCAGGTTGGGTTACATTGGTTTGTTTTAAGGCTTCATCAGTGCCTTCAAACATTATATCAGTAATTTTAAATCCTAAAATATCATTAGCTTGATGGAATAATTTTTTGGCGATATCAGAATTTTGATACAGTTCTTTTCCCATTCCAGAAAATTGAGATCCCTGACCAGGAAATACAAATGCTTTTTTCATTAAAATATAGTGTTATGTTAAAACATAAAGATAAACGAAAAAAAGATAAGTTTTGTTATTTAATAATATTGAGTTTTAAGTATTTGTATGTTTAAAAAGTTGTGAAACCAATCTGTAAACAAATATTGTTATCAATCCTTAAATCCAATTTACGCCTATAATTTGCATTATTAAGAATGTACATTTTGAAAAACAAAAAAGCCCCATCTATATTTTAGATGGGGCTTTTTATTATGTTAAGAAACAATTAAGCTTTAGTTTCTTCTGGCTTAGGCATTGTTGCTTTGCGAGATAATTTAGCTTTACCGTTTTTAGGATCAGTACCAATGTATTTCACTTTAATTACTTCTCCTTCTTTAATAATTCCGTCTAATGAATCTAAACGTTTCCAATCTACTTCACTAATGTGCAATAAACCTTCTTTACCTGGCATAAACTCTACAAATGCACCATAAGGCATAATAGATTTTACAGTAGCATCGTAAATTTCACCTACTTCTGGTATTGCTACTATAGATTTAATACGAGCCACAGCTGCTTTTAAATCTTCTAATTTTTCAGCAAAAATTTCTACTCTACCACTGTTATCAACCTCAGTAATAGAAATTGTAGCATTTGTTTTCTTTTGGATATCTTGAATTACTTTTCCTCCAGGTCCAATGATTGCACCAATAAATTCTTGAGGGATAGTTAATACTTCAAAACGAGGTACGTTTTCGTTATAATCTTCACGAGGCGAACTCATTGTTTTAGTAATTTCACCCATAATATGTAAACGGCCTTCTTTAGCTTGTAATAAAGCTTTTTCCATTACTTCATATGGCAAACCATTTACTTTTAAATCCATTTGTACAGCAGTAATACCATCTTTTGTACCACATACTTTAAAATCCATATCACCTAAATGATCTTCATCACCTAAGATATCTGATAAAATAGCATAACTACTATTGTCAGCAGAAGTAATTAAACCCATTGCGATACCAGTAACTGGTTTTGCAATTTTAACACCTGCATCCATTAAAGCTAAAGTACCTGCACATACAGTTGCCATAGATGACGAACCATTAGATTCTAAAATATCAGAAACTACACGAACAGTATAAGGTGTATCAGTAGGAACTACTTTAGATAATGCACGTAATGCTAAATTACCATGTCCAACTTCTCTACGACCTACTCCACGGTTTGGTTTAGCCTCTCCAGTTGAAAAACCAGGGAAGTTATAGTGCAAAATAAATTTAGTTTCACCACGATAAAAAGCACCATCAATTAATTGTGCATCTTTTCCTGTACCTAAAGTTACAGTAGTTAATGATTGAGTTTCGCCACGTTGGAAAATTGCTGAACCGTGAGCTCCAGGTAAATACCCTACTTCACTCCAAATTGGGCGAATTTGATTTGTTTTACGGCCATCTAAACGAATTTGTGTATCAAGAGTTGCTTGACGCACTGCATCGTATTCTACACCATGGTAATACGTATTTATTAAACCTTCTTTTTCTTTTAATTCTTCTGGTGTAAATGTTGATTTATACTCATCTAACACAGCTTTAAATGAAACTTTACGTTCATTTTTATTAGGATTTCCTGCTTTTGCAACAGCATATACTTTATCGTAAGTTGCTTTTGCTACAGCTGCTTTCAATTCTAAATCATGTTTTTCATGACAGTATTCGCGTTTTGGTTTTAAACCAGCCTTAACTGCAAATTCATTGATTGCATTAATTTGAACTTTAATAGCCTCATGAGCAAATTTAATAGCTTCTAACATTTCTGCTTCGCTTACTTCACTCATTTCACCTTCCACCATTGCAATATCAGTTGCAGATGCTGCTACAATCATATCAATTGTAGATAATGCTAATTGGTCAATATCTGGGTTTATAACTAATTTACCATCAATTTTACCAACACGTACTTCTGAAATTGGCCCGTTGAATGGGATATCAGAAACTGCAACTGCTGCAGATGCTGCTAATCCAACTAATGCATCAGGCATAGTTTTTCTATCAGACGAAATTAAAGATAACATTATTTGTGTATCTGCATGGTAATCTTCTGGAAATAAGGGACGCATAGCTCTATCAACAATACGAGAAATTAATACTTCGTAATCAGATAATTTTGCTTCTCTTCTAAAAAATCCACCAGGGAAACGGCCTGTAGCCGCATATTTTTCTTGATAATCTACTGTTAATGGTAAAAAATCTACTCCTTCTTTTGCTTCTTTGTTACTAACAACTGTAGCTAAAATCATGGTAGCGCCTAATTTTACAACTACTGCTCCATCTGCTTGTTTTGCTAGTTTCCCTGTTTCAAGGGTTACTATTCGTCCATCTCCTAAGTCGAACGAATGTGTGATTCCGATTTGTGACATCTTGTTTTTTTGTTTGTTTTGTGTACCAACGTTTTTGGTACGGGTTTATATATTTATTCTGTTTTTAATTTTATTTTTATTATCAATCTTTAAAAATAAATTATTGAATTTATAATTTACACTTAAACATTAAAAATAAATGTTTTTTTATAATAACAAAGGCATCCCGATTACTCAGAATGCCCCTTTATTAATTAAAATTCATTATTATTTACGTAAATCTAATACTTTAATAATAGCACGGTAACGCATGATATCAGTATTTTTTAAATAGTCTAATAATGCACGACGTTTACCAACTAAATTTAATAAAGCACGTTGAGTACCAAAATCTTTTTTGTTTGATTTTAAATGACCAGTTAAATGGTCGATACGATGCGTGAATAAAGCCACTTGAGATTCTGCTGAACCAGTGTTTTTATCGCTTCCACCG
>ERZ724520.1522-NODE-1522-length-11455-cov-5.013246_pt1 | contig 11455 bp, 10 predicted proteins | sample MGYA00376053_ERZ724520 | MGnify/ENA primary metagenome ERZ724520 (study PRJEB28724, sample SAMN07190886) | activated sludge metagenome | isolation source: activated sludge of sewage treatment plant in Hong Hong | place: USA: Christiansburg, Virginia | collected... | reverse complement strand
TATTTCAGTGAGTTCTTTCACCGGATTTATTGTTCCTAATGCATTGGATACATAAGTGAATGAAACTAATTTAGTTTTTGGGGTGATGATTTTTTCAGCATCTTCCAATTTAATTGTGCCATCTTCTTGTAATGGAATAACTTTTAGAATACATTTTTTTTCTTCGCACAACATTTGCCATGGCACAATGTTGGAATGATGTTCCATTTCTGTTACTACAATTTCGTCGCCTTCGCCAATAAATTTTTTTCCAAAAGTATAAGCTACAAGGTTGATAGCATTGGTTGTTCCTTTAGTATAAATAATTTCGTGTTCGTGTTTAGCATTGATGAACTGTTGTATTTGTCGGCGTACTTGTTCGTATAAATCGGTTCCAATTTGTGAGAGATAATGAACGCCGCGATGAATATTGGCATACTGATGTTCGTAAAAAAAATTTTCTCTATCAATAACAGCTTGTGGTTTTTGAGTAGATGCACCATTGTCTAAATATACTAATTGCTTGCCACGAATTTTTTCGTTCAGGATAGGAAAATCAGCGCGTATTTGTTGTATATCCATTTGACTTGGTTGAATCATTATCTAATTATATAATTATCGAATAAACGAATTTTTTCAGATTTCAATCTTTAATAATTCTGCAATTTTTAGTTGTAATTTTTCTCTTAATATATTATTTTTTACTTTTTCTAATACCTCTGCTCCATAAGCAAATACTAGCAATCCTCTTGCTGTTTCTTTGCCGATACCACGAGCTTGTAAATAAAATAATTCACTGTCTTCAATTTGAGAAGACGTAGCACCGTGCGAACATTTTACATCATCTGCAAATATTTCCAATTGAGGTTTTGTATAAATAGTGGCATCGTTGCTGAGTAATAAATTTCTGTTACTTTGAAATGCATTTGTTTTTTGTGCCGCTTGTGCAACTACAATTTTACCATTAAAAACTCCAGTTGATTTGCCGCCTAAAATTCCTTTGTATAATTCAAAACTTTCGCAATTGGCAACGTTATGATTTACCAAAGTTCTGTTATCCACGTGCTCTTCATTATTCAATAAATACAAGCCGTTCATGTGTGATTCTGCCCGCTCTCCATTAACATCAAACTGCAAGATATTTCTAGTGATTCCACCGGTTAAAGAGATAGTTGTTATATTACAAATAGATTTTGTTGCTTGTTTTACAAATGTATTATCTGTAATGTTTAATAATGCTCCACCATCTTGAATTTTATACCATTCTACGTGTGCATTTTCTGCCACCTCAATTTGCGTAACGATATTATTATAAGCAGGTGTTGAATCGTCGTTTAAATAATATTCTGCAATTTTTACTTGACTGTTTTTACCAACTTTTATTTTATTTTTTAAATTGATAATTTGTTGAAAATTTTGATTGATGTATAATATTTCTATCAATTCTTCCGAAATAAAATTGTCTTCTATTTCTATAAAAAAACCATCTGAAGCTAAAGCATTATTTAATTCCAAAAGAAAATCTTTGGTATTACTTTCTGTAATATTATTACTGTTCCAAAAGTTTATTTTTGGCTGAACAGTAAGTGTTGAAAGCTCTTGATGAAAAATTCCATTTATAAAAACTATTCTATTTTTAGAAATAGAATTTGCATCTATAAACTCTTGTTCAACCGTAGAGATTTCTTTTATTTCGATAGCAGGTATAAAACCTTTTTGAAGGATTTTATTATAGTAAGTATATTTCCATTCTTCTTGCTTCATCGTTGGGATACCAATGTTTATGGCATTTTGCAAAGACTGCTGCTGATTTTTATCTGAAAGTTGTATGTCTTTTAATTGTTCTATCATTTTAATTCGTTTACGTCATGGCGAGGAACGAAGCCATCTTTTTAATTCAACAGATTACTTCACTGCGTTCGCAATGACGGTTTTACATTGCTACATTCTCAAACTCTTCGTATCCTTTTTCTTCTAATTCTAAGGCTAAATTTTTATCTCCAGATTTTACAATTCTGCCATCAAACATTACGTGAACAAAATCAGGAACGATATATTCTAAAAGACGTTGATAGTGTGTGATAACGATAAAGCTATTTTCTTTTGTTCGCAATTTATTGACTCCATTTGCCACAATACGCAAAGCATCAATGTCCAAACCTGAATCTGTTTCATCTAAAATAGCTAATTGAGGATTTAGCATGGCCATTTGGAATATTTCATTACGTTTTTTTTCACCACCAGAAAATCCTTGATTCACAGAACGAGATATGAAATCCTTTTTCATTTCTACTAATTCCATTTTTTCTCGCATTAATTTTAAAAATTCGTTGGGCGGCATTGGTCCTTCACCTTTCGATTTTCTGATTTCATTTACGGCTGCTTTTAAGAAATTAGCATTGCTTACCCCCGGAATTTCTACAGGATATTGGAATGCTAGGAAAACACCTGCTTGAGCTCGTTCTTGGGGTTCTAATTCTAATAAATTTTTGCCGTCAAATTCTATTGTTCCTGCCGTTATTTCGTATCCATCTTTTCCAGCTAATACAGAAGCTAAGGTGGATTTTCCTGTTCCGTTGGGTCCCATAATGGCGTGTACTTCGCCTTTGTTTATATGCAAAGAAAATCCTTTCAAAATTTCTTTGTTATCGATAGAAACGTGTAAGTTGTTTATTGTTAGCATTACTTTTATTTTTTTCACGCAAAGACGCTAAGGAGCAACGAGCGCAAAGGTTATTTATTTATTTATTGTTTTGTATTATCAAATGAACGAATTACCTAATTATCTAATTATCCAACGCTTCCTTCTAAGCTAATTTCCAATAGTTTTCTGGCTTCAACGGCAAATTCCATTGGCAAATGATCCATCACTTCTTTACAAAATCCGTTGACTATCATTGCTACGGCAGTTTCTTCATCTATACCGCGTTGTTGGAAATAAAACAACATGTCTTCTCCAATTTTTGAAGTAGTGGCTTCGTGCTCTACTTTGGATGAATTGTTGCTCACTTCTATATATGGAAAGGTGTGTGCGCCACATTGATCACCCATTAATAAAGAATCACATTGCGAGAAATTGCGAGCATTTTCAGCTTTTTTATGAATTTTCACTAATCCACGATAGGAGTTTTGTGATTTTCCAGCAGAAATACCTTTGGAAACAATTCTACTTTTTGTGTTTTTGCCGATATGTATCATTTTTGTTCCAGTATCTGCTTGCTGAAAATTATTGGTAAATGCCACAGAATAAAATTCACCGATAGAATTATCGCCGGCTAAAATACAACTTGGATATTTCCATGTAATGGCAGAACCGGTTTCTACTTGTGTCCAAGAAATTTTTGAACCATTTCCTTTGCACATTCCACGTTTTGTTACAAAATTATATACGCCTCCTATTCCTTCTTTATTACCGGGATACCAATTTTGAACAGTAGAATATTTGATTTCGGCATTATCCATGGCGATTAATTCTACAACGGCAGCGTGCAATTGATTTTCATCTCGCTGAGGAGCAGTGCAACCTTCCAGGTACGAAACATAAGCACCTTCGTCTGCAATTAATAAAGTTCGTTCAAATTGTCCGGAACCTGCTGAATTGATACGGAAATAGGTACTTAATTCCATCGGGCAACGAACGCCTTTGGGAATATAACAAAAAGAACCATCAGAAAATACAGCACTATTTAGGGCAGCATAAAAATTGTCCTTTTGAGGAACTACGGAACCAATATATTTTTTTACTAAATCTCCATGATTGCGGATAGCTTCGCTCATAGAGCAAAATATGATTCCTTTTTCTTTTAATGCTTCTTGAAAAGTTGTTTTTACAGAAACAGAGTCGAATACTATATCTATTGCTACGCCTGATAATCGTTTTTGTTCATCTAAAGAAATTCCTAATTTTTCAAAAGTTTTCAAAAGTTCTGGATCTACTTCGTCCAAACTATTTAGTTCTTTTTTAGGTTTTGGTGCAGAATAATAGATGATATTTTGAAAGTCAACTTTGGGAAAATGTACATTAGCCCAATTAGGTTCCGGCATCTTTTGCCATTCGCGAAACGCTTTTAAGCGCCATTCCAACATCCATTCGGGTTCTTCTTTTTTTGCAGAAATAAATCGAATAGTTTCTTCATTGATACCGGGAGGTGCGCTTTCTGCTTCAATATCTGTTACAAAACCGTATTTATATTCGGAATTGGCAACCTCGTCTAATATATCGTTTTGTAGTTCTGACATGACATTTTATCTTGTTATTACCAAAGATTGGGTACAAAAATAACGCATATTTCTAAAGAAAACAATAATTGTTTAGATTAGTTCTAAATAATAGCGTTGTTTTTATGTTAAGATAGAAAATAGTATTTTAGCATTAGATGAAGAAAATTGTTGTTGTATTTTTATTTATTTGTCTAATTAATACGCCTATTTCTACCGCTCAGGTTGTTAATATTGAAGGACAACGATTTGTTACAGATAAAGATGGATGGAAAGGTGATTATAATTTAGGGTTTACCTTTGGAAAACAAGCAGAAAAATTTTTCGCCTTTAGTAATACTGCACATGCTCAATACAAAACAAAAAATCATTTAATTATACTATTAGGGAATGTTGATATATTAAAGTCCAGTAAAGACAATATTGTAAATACTGGATTTTTTCATTTTCGTCATAATTTCAAAATTAAAGATTGGTTGCGTTGGGAAGAGTTTACACAAATTCAATACAATAAACTGAATGGTATTCGCTTGCGATATTTATTAGGAACTGGTCCACGTTTTAAAGTAGTGCAATTAGAAAAATTTAAAACTTACATCGGCACTCTTTATATGTTGGAATATGAAATAAATACAAATAAAACTCAAAAAATATGGCAAGGGCGATTTAGTGGATATTTAAGTTTCAGCTTGCGGCCTATAAAAGCTGTTGAAATCATCAGTACGACCTATTATCAACCACGTATAGACAAAACGAAAGATTACAGAATCTCATCAGAAAATGCATTAGATTTTAAAATTACTAAAGTGCTTACTTTTGGATTAAATTTTGGACTGAATTATGATTCACGTCCGCCTGAAGGTGCTGTAACCAAATTGACCTATAAATTTGAAAATAAAATAAAGGTAAATTTCTAAGTAAATACTTATTAACCTTAAAATAAATTGACTGCTTTCTTTGTGTTGCCGCATTATATCTTATTTTTGTGATTATGACACACGAACAGAAATTACAGTTGTTAAACCAAAAGAAAGAAGAAGCACTTTTAGGTGGTGGACAAAAACGAATTGACGATCAACATAAAAAAGGTAAGCTTACTGCACGAGAACGCATTGAGTTGCTTTTGGATAATGGAAGTTTTGAAGAATTAGGCATGTTGATTACACATCGTGCTACAGATTTTGGTATTGATAAAGAAAAATATTTAGGCGATGGGGTTGTAACAGGTTATGGAACCATCAATGGGCGTTTAGTATATGTATTTTCACAAGATTTTACAGTGTTTGGAGGTTCATTATCAGAAACGCATGCTGAAAAAATTTGTAAAATAATGGATTTAGCTGCTAAAACAGGTGCGCCTGTTGTTGGCTTAAACGACTCTGGTGGTGCGCGTATTCAGGAAGGGGTGGTGTCGCTCGGTGGTTATGCTGATATTTTTCATAGAAATGTACAATTCTCAGGAGTAGTTCCACAAATTTCTGCCATTATGGGGCCATGCGCAGGCGGTGCAGTTTATTCTCCAGCAATGACAGATTTTACATTGATGGTAGAAAATACTTCGTATATGTTTGTTACCGGACCAAACGTAGTAAAAACGGTAACACATGAAGAAGTAACTTCTGAAGAATTAGGAGGAGCGCAAACGCATGCCAGCAAAAGTGGTGTAACACATTTCACCGCAAAAAATGAAGTAGCGTGTATCCAACAAATCAAACAATTATTGAGCTATATGCCACAAAATTGTGAAGACATTGCGCCTATTTATCCATATCATACGCAAGGAACAGAGTTGCGAGATGCATTAGCCAATATTTTACCAGAAAACCCTAACCAACCGTACGATATTCGAGAGGTGATTGCACATACCGTAGATAAAGATTCATTTTTGGAAGTTCATAAAGATTTTGCAGAAAATTTAGTAGTAGGATTTGCTCGCATTGCTGGAAGAAGTATTGGAATTGTTGCCAATCAGCCAGCATTTTTAGCGGGAGTGTTAGATATTAATTCTTCCCGAAAAGGAGCGAGGTTCACACGATTTTGTGATGCTTTTAATATTCCATTATTAGTATTGGTGGATGTCCCTGGATTTTTACCGGGCACCGACCAAGAATGGCATGGAATTATTACTAATGGCGCAAAATTATTGTATGCTTTAAGCGAAGCCACTGTACCCAAAGTAACCGTTATTACTCGCAAAGCGTATGGCGGCGCATACGACGTGATGAACTCCAAACATATTGGTGCTGATATGAATTTTGCTTGGCCGACTGCCGAAATTGCTGTAATGGGAGCCAAAGGTGCTGCTGAAATTATTTTTAAAAATGAAATAAAAAAAGCAGAAAACCCTGAACAAAAATTGCAAGAAAAAGTAGATGAATACACTGAAACATTTGCAAATCCTTATAAAGCGGCAGCTCGTGGTTTTATTGATGAAGTGATAAAACCAGAAGAAACAAGAATTAAATTAATTAAAGCATTTAAAATGCTAGAAAATAAAGTAGTGAACGTTCCTAAAAAGAAGCACGGTAATATTCCACTGTAATTATTTTGGGATAATGCTTTAATTTTATTTTCTTTCCAAAAATTTATATTCTATTTGCCCATCTGTTAGTTTGGCTTCTAATGCATGGATGTCATTATCATCAATAGTAATAATAAAGGTTGCTAAATTGTCCAAATCTTGGTGTAAGATAGTTGCTTTTAATTGATGAATAATCTTATAAATACTATTTACTTTTTCGTAGTGACATTTTACTTCGTAATAGTTTAAAAATTTCTGTTCAATTATTTTTGTTGCTTCAATGGTTTGTTTGGCACTTTCTTTATACGCCTCCATAAGCCCGGAAACACCCAATTTTGTACCGCCAAAATATCGAATAATAACTATCAAGCAATTGGTAATTTCATAAGAATCTATTTGCCCGAGTATGGGTTTTCCTGCGGTTCCATTCGGTTCGCCGTCATCATTAGCGCGATAATTATTTTTATCTAAACCTAAGCGATAAGCGTAACAATGATGTGTTGCTTTAGGATGCAAGTTCCGTAAATACGCTAGTTTTTCTTTAATTTCAATGTCATTTTTTACAGGATAAACAAATCCAATAAATTTACTGGCTTTATCTTTGTATAAGATATTTTCGACAGGAGATATGGTGTGGTATTTATTCAAAGTTTAATTTAAGAAACCGATAGTTGCGATACTAATTATTGCCAAAACAAAACCAATAATTTTTCTTTTGGTAAAATGCTCTTTAAAAATCACCAACCCAACGATTGCAGATAATGCAACTATTCCCAAATTATTAATTGGAAAAAGAATAGAAGGAGCAAAGTTGGAATGTTTTAAGGCTTGCAGTAAAAAATACAATGAACCATAATTCGGCACACCCAATACAATTCCGCCTAACAAATTTTTCCATTGATACATTTCTTTTTGAAAACCAAATAATATAAATCCTGTTATAAATGCACCTGCGAAAACCATAATTGTTACTACATGATCAAATCCGGCAGGCGTATAGTTTCTTTGAATAAAATTGAATAAAGCATCCGTCAAGCCGCTTCCCAAAAAAATAATTAAGGGTAACATCCATGCTTTTTTATAAATAAAACTGTTGGTTTCTATTTCATTTTTATCCCCTGCTATTTCATTATCGTCTGGCTGGTAGGCAAGAAAAAATACAGCTAATACAGCTAAAATTATTCCAATAATTTTATTCCATGTTAATGCATCTCCGTATAATAGAATTGCCACAATTGTAGGAATGACAAACGATAGTTTAAATGCAATTCCAGTGGTGGCAACGCCCAAAAGATGGGTAGATTTTCCTATCAATAAAAAGATTAAAATAAAGCATAAACCAAGCAATAAGCATATCCACCAGCCATCCCACGTAAAGGTTTGTTTTAATAAATATTTATTCGGCATAGCTAGAATACCGGTAATGCAACAAATAAAATAATTGAAAGCAATTCCGTGTTCCGTTTTGATATTCCATTGTTTAAATAAACGAAGAATAACTACTAATGAGGTAGAAAAAACAATACTAAGAATGAGAAATAGCATGAATGTTTTTTATTATTTGAATATGGTCATTTTCTAAATTAATTGTTGAAACCAATTTCCCTGATAATTCGGGAGCAGTAATAAAATCAGTATGTTGAGCATGGAAAACTTGTTTCATCCTTTTATTATTAGTGATAATATGCGCTTCATCCCATGCATTTTGTTGTATAAATTGTTGCAATACATTTTCACCGCCTTCCACTAAAACTGAAATAATTTGTTGTTGATAGAGTTGATCTAAAATCTCATTTATATTTAATTTTTTTTCTGTTGAATATATGAAAATGGTGTTCTCTGGATGGTTGAAAATGATATAATCAGCTGGAATATTTTTAGGATTTCCTAAAACAATTTTTATTGGATTTTTGCCATTCCAGCAGCGTACATTTAAAGTAGGATTGTCTGAAAGTATCGTATTTTTTCCCACTAAAATTCCTTGATGTATGGCACGCAAATGATGAACATATCGCTTGCTTAATTCATTTGATATTGCTATTTCTTGATTTTTTATTCCCAAAAATCCGTCAGCAGTTTGTGCAAATTTTAATGTAATGTAGGGACGGTGATATTGATGGAAATGCAAAAAATGTTTTAATAATTCTTTGCCTTCTTTTTCTAAAATTCCTGTAATTACTTCAATCCCGTGCGCTTTCAATCGTTCGATTCCTTTGCCATTCACTGCTGCAAAATTATCTTGAATAGATATAACCACTTTTGGAATTTTATGCTGAATAATTAAATCAGAACAAGGAGGAGTTTTTCCAAAATGCGCACAAGGTTCTAAACTAACATACAAAGTAGATAAAGGAATAAGTGGTTTATCCGCCTCTTTTACACTATTTATACAATTTACCTCAGCATGTGCTGCTCCAAATTTTTGATGATATCCTTCGCCGATGATAGTGTTATTATATACCAAAACAGCACCAACCATTGGGTTGGGCGCAACAAAGCTTGCTCCCAATTTTGCCAACTGAAAGCATCGCTGCATATAAATTTCATGATTAATTAAATTTTTTTTACTCATGAATAGGTTTTGAATGATATTGATACCTAACTTTACAAAAATACAAAATTGAACGTACAACATTATAAAAATATCGTGTTTCCTATGTTGGAAGATGCTTTTGATTTCAGAGAGGCCGAAAATATTTTTAAATATACTTTAGAAGATTTTTTCAAAAAGAAATTTTTTTACATACATGATTTACTCCTCAACGATGAAGAAATTGAAGCATTGAATTATATTTTTGAAAAAGTTTGCAACCACTACCCATTACAATATATTTTTAATAATGCTGATTTTTATGGATTGTCATTTTATGTAGATGAAAATGTATTGATTCCACGACCAGAAACAGAAGAATTGGTACATCTAATTTTATCAGAAAATAAACAAGATAATTTGAAATTATTAGATATTGGAACCGGCAGTGGTTGCATTGCAATTGCATTAAAAAAAAATAGACCAACATGGAATGTGCTTGCCATGGATATTAGCGAAGACGCATTGGAAGTGGCAAATAAAAATGCGACTCAAAATAATGTAGAGATTAATTTTATTAAACAAGATATTCTCATATCTCATATCCCATCTCTCTTGCCTACATTTGACATTATCGTCAGCAATCCGCCGTATATTCCATTTAATGAACAAGAAAAGATGTCTTTATCAACGATACAACATGAACCATCCAAAGCCTTGTTTGTACCCAATGAAAATCCACTTTTATTTTATGATAAAATTGCAGATTTTGCTTTGCAATATTTGAATCCAAAAGGTAAATTATATGTTGAATTAAATGAATATAATGCGGAAGAAGTGAAAAAATTATTAGAACAAAAAGGATTTATTGATGTTGTAATTTATAATGATTTAGCAGATAAAAAACGAATGTTATCTGCTAAAATATTTTAAATGGACATAAACTCAACATCATTTAAAAAACTATCATTTTTAGTAATTAAAATGGGAATACATGGTTAAGTTTTCTGTTATTATAACTACGTACAATCGAGCAGAATTTTTAAAAAATGCTTTAGATTCATTAATTGCTCAAACAGAAAATGATTGGGAGGCTATTGTTATTGATGACGGAAGTATTGATAATACGACAGCGATTGTTCAGCAATATATCCATCAAGAATATCCTATAAAATATTATAAACAAATAAATAGTGGAGATGCTTTAGCAAAAAATAAAGGAATCTCTTTGTCTTCAGGTGAGTTTATTACTTTTTTAGACTCTGATGATGCTTATGAAATGCATCACTTAGAAAACAGAAAAAATATTTTAGACCAACATAAAAACATTCAATTATTACACGGTGGTGTAAAAATAATTGGCGATGAATTTGTACCAGATATACACAACCTGAATCAACAAATCCATTTATCGGATTGTGTTATTGGTGCAACTTTTTTTATTAGAAGAGATATAATTTCGTTGGTAACTGGTTTTAAACCAATGGCTCTTGGAAGTGATGCAGATTTATTTGAAAGAGCTACTATGCTTGGATTAAATATAATGAAAACGGATATTCCAACCTATATTTATAATAGAGTGAATGAAAATTCCATTACACATCAATTTGCAAAATCTGCTAAACAATGATACAAAAAGATGAATAGGCATCTATAATATTGATACGAAATAAAAAATCCGGATGCTTTCACATCCGGATTTTATTATTTACAAAAAGTTGAATTATTTATCGTAAAACTTTTTGTTGCTTTTAGCATAATCAATAAGAATTTGTGCAGGTTCAAATCGCTCACCGTGTTTAGCAGTTAAATCGTTTAAAATATCTACTACTTGTTGTGCGCCAACGGTGTCAATATATCGGAATGGACCACCACGGAAAGGAGGAAAGCCCAAGCCAAATACTGCGCCGATGTCACCATCCAAAGTATGGGTAATAACGTTTTCTTGCAAACACAATGCAGCTTCATTTACCATTGCCATGGCACAACGCATGTGAATTTCATTGGCATCAAATTTCGTGCGAGTATTACCACCGTAGAATGAGTAAATATCAGCATCTATTTGTCCAGAAACTTTTTTACCCTTTTCATCGTATTTGTAAAATCCTTTGTTGTTTTTTCTGCCTTTATATCCAGCTTTAGAAATTTCCAATAAGGTTTTACTTACTTTGAATTTTGGACGTAAAGCCAACATTTCTTGCATCAAT
>ERZ724520.1519-NODE-1519-length-11479-cov-4.197742_pt1 | contig 11479 bp, 11 predicted proteins | sample MGYA00376053_ERZ724520 | MGnify/ENA primary metagenome ERZ724520 (study PRJEB28724, sample SAMN07190886) | activated sludge metagenome | isolation source: activated sludge of sewage treatment plant in Hong Hong | place: USA: Christiansburg, Virginia | collected... | reverse complement strand
CCACACCGGTTTTAACCTGACTTGTTTCAATAAACCGCACTGCTTCATTATTAAAATATTCTATTTTCATACCCCCAACACCCACCTCTCCAACCCCACCGCCAACTCCGTCCGTCCACTTCTCGCCTCATGATGTACAGAAAGCAGCGACTCCGACAACCGCTCCAATTCCCCCAGAGCAAAATTCCGCAGCGCCCGTTTCGCTTTATCATACGGATAGGACTTCAGCCCTACCTCCTCCGCAGACTTCCCCACTGCCGCCAATCGTAAGGTCTTGAGTTGCCACCAAATAATCCCTACCGTCTCTTCTTGCGAAATACCAAGCCGAACTGATTCAGTGAGTAACATCCACATGGTTTTTTTATCTTTGGTCAGTAACGCCCCGGCCAACAGAAACGGGTCAAAGGTTTGTTTACCGGCTTCTTTTTTATATTCAACGAGTTCTGCTCCGGCTTTTTCGTACTGCTTTTTTACCGCCGCTAATACTGCCGTCTCGATAATGAGTATTGAGTGTCCGCTTTCAGCCAAAGCTGGTAGATGCTTCAATAATATCTCTTCAGCTTCTTTGTCCTCTGACGGGGTATCAAATACGTAAGCCGTCTCACCACCAAAAAGTGAGACCGCAGACGCAATATCTATAAGTCTCGCAGCGGTGATATCCTTGGTTTCGAGTCGCTCAAAACTCACCCCTCCCTCCCGCAGGGCATCGGCCTCAGCCATCGCTACCTGTCTCACTTTGATAGTATCGGTCCCGTAAAAGAGTTTCATCATAATGTCGCTATTGTATCAAACATTGTGAACTGTGTTTGGGTTGACAGACACTTTTCAAAAGACTACAGTGTGCGCGGAGCAGATCCTAAGGAGGCAAACATGCCTGAGAGAAGAGTGCTTGTCGTGGGTAACTTACCCGCAACTTTGCAAATTGGTCAGCAAGTACTGACCACCCGCGGCTATGTTGAAGCTATCGAAACCCTGAAAACGACAGATTTCGATGTCATCATCATTCCCGCAGTTTGCGGAACGACAAATGGTCACGGCTTTTTGCAGAAAATCCGTGACATCAACGAGCAGCGCAAGAGGAAGAAACAGACCCCCATCGCCATTCTTGTCCACCACGACAACGACCGATTGGAAGTTGTCGTGGCCGGCAAGCAAAGGCCCTGGAACCTGGAGCCAAGCATGTGCAGTTTTGGCAACTCCACGTTCGTGAACACGAGCATTCCTGGTTGGGAGTATGTTGTGGTTGATTGGCTCAGAGAGCCTCGCCGCATAACTCGAAACGCGGCCTGAACAAAGGCGCCCCCGGGCGCCTTTTTCGCATCTTCATTATTTGTAGGGCACCAACTCTCCCCAATTCTTCCCAGTGGCTGCTTCGGCAGTGAGTGGTACACCATAGGTCTCGTAGTCTGCGAGGACCGCTTCCATCTCCGCTTTTAAGACAGCAATTTCTTCATTGAGCACCTCGTCTTTAATTTCAAACACGAGTTCGTCGTGGACCTGGAGGAGCATCCGGACCGTATCAGTCTTCTTTTCTGTATTGAGTCGAGTGTAGATGTTAATCATGGCAACCCGCATCATGTCGGCCGCGGTACCCTGGACTGGCGCATTAATCGCCATGCGTTCGGCCATCGCTCGAATAAACGGTGCACCAGAATTAATCCCTGGGAAATGGCGACGGCGACCAAAGAGTGTTTCGGTATACCCATCACGTCGTGCGGTCGCTTTGGTGTCTTCGAGGTAGGTTGCGAGGTTTGTGTAGGTATGGAAGGAGGCAGTGTAGAACTGTTGTGCCTCGTCACGACTCGTATCTTCGCCAAGGTTACCGCGCAGCGCATTAACCCCCATACCGTAGAGAATACCGAAGTTGATGACCTTGGCCTTGCGGCGCATATCTTTGGTAACTTCATCCGCCGTCACCCCAAAGACGCGCATAGCGACCCCAGTATGCACATCCTCTCCTCGTCTGAAAATATCAATGAGTTTTTCATCCTGCGAGAGAATCGCCGCTACTCGTAGTTCAATTTGCGAATAGTCGATTGATACAAGGGTATAGCCAGGGGTTGCCACAAAAGCTTGTCTAATCGCTCGACTCTCTTCGGTCCGAACCGGAATATTCTGGAGGCCAGGGTTTTGTGAGGCCATACGACCAGTTGCTGCCCCGGTCTGAATAAAAGTAGTGTGTACCCGCCCATCAGCGGCAACGTAGGTTGGCAAATTATCAATGTAAGTCGACACGAGTTTTTGTAACTCCCGATACCGCATGATGTGATTAATAATCGGGTGCATGTCGCGCATCTTTTCGAGCTCGGACTCTTTCGTTGAACGTTGACCACCGGCAGTTTTCTTTTGCTGTTTTGGTTTGAGACCCAAAGTATCAAATATAATATCACCGAGTTGCTTTGGTGAATTGATATTAAACGTTTGTCCGGCTGCTTCAAAAATAGCCGTTTCAAGTTTCGCTAATTCTGCGTGCATGGTCACCGAGAGGGTCTTCAAGTACGGCACGTCAAGTGAAATCCCTACTTCGTGCATGTACATAAGAACTGGTATGAGCGGTGCTTCGATCTCTTCATACACTCGCCAGGTTCCCTCATCTTTGAGTCGCTGCTCGAGAGAGGTTTCAATCGCTGTTGGTTCGGTCGTACCAAGATACGCTCGTCCATAGTCGATGATATCCGACAAGGACGCGTTCGTGCGTTCACTTTCAAGTAGCCAAAGGTAGATTTGGAGACGGGTTAATTGCAGCGGGCTGACATCACTCGCTTCGAGACTGGGTGTTTCTGGCGTAGGAAGCGCCGCGCCAATGATATTTTTCACCCGTGCACCCAAAGTACGAAAACCAAACTCACTAAACAAGGCACCGATGCGTTCGATATCAAGCTGCTCACGCCACTGCATGGCAGACAGATCAATCGTAATCGGCGCATCGGTGCGAATCGTCGCGAGCATTTTTGAAAAGAGCGCCTCCTCTTCCCCATCTCGCAGGAGACCAATCATGCGATCTTTGATACCGGCCGCTTGTAGTTTTTCAGGATCTTTTTTAAGGACTTTGTATATCGCCTCAAGGCTACCAAACTGCTGGATTAAATCACTCGCCGTCTTCTCTCCAATACCACGGATACCCGGAATATTGTCTGAGGTGTCCCCTCGGAGTCCTTTGTAGTCTGGGACAAGCTTGGGCGGAAAACCAAACCGTTCGAGCACCGCCGCCTCGTCATAGAGAATCGTGTCGTTGATACCCTTTTTGAGGGTATACACTTTCACCCGCTTTTTGTCGACACATTGGAGCGTGTCCATGTCCCCTGACGCTATCACCACTTCGATGGCTTTATGCTCCTTCATCTGATGTGCTATCGTGCCGAGCATATCGTCTGCTTCAAACCCCGCCACCTCAAAGACCGGGATACCAAAGGCGGCAAAAATATCGTACGACCGCTTGATCTGCATCACGAGGGCTTCATCAGTCTTGGTACGCGTCCCCTTGTAGTCAGCGTAGGCATCATGCCGGTAGGTCGGCTCTGGCAAGTCAAAGCAGGCTGCAATGTAAGTAGGTCTAAATTCTTCGATGATACGAAGTAACATCGCCACCACACCGTAGAGTGCCCCAGTAGGTTCACCGCTCGGGGATGCGAAGTCTGGCAACGCATGAAAAGCCCGGTGCAAAATGGCGTGAGCATCTAGAAGGACAAGAGTTTCTGGGGTCGGTTTTTTCGTCATACTGGTGCTGTGTAGGTAAGAGTGCGTACACCATCAGTATCAACGATGGCCAAGGTGGCGTGTGAACTCGGGATGGTGGTCGGGATATGAGAGGCCCACTCGATACAAATGAGGGTGTTCGGCTTGGCAAAAATCTCGCTAAAGTGAAGTGGTATGGTTTCAGCCTCATCTTCGATACGATAAGCGTCGATATGAACGAGCTCGGTAAATACCGGGTCGGTAGTTTCGTACCGCTTCATCACCACAAAAGTCGGACTGGCCATCACTTCAGTGATACCGAGTTGCCGACCAAGCTGTTGCACAAAGGCTGTCTTGCCCGCCCCAAGTTCGCCTGCCAGGGTGAGCACCATCGCTTGCTCGCGGGGAAAAGATTTGAGATCGGTGAGAATCTGCCCAGCTGCTGTACCCAGGTCAGTCAATGTCGCAGCCGCAAAGGTTTCCATATGGTCGCATTGTAACACCGAAAAAACCCACTGTCGCCTTCCCCCTTATACCCCACCAGAGCCTCACCTCCTCGTGTACAATATCGTATATGAACCAGTTCCATGACGACGACACAACAAAGCGCCTCGCCGACCTCCGCAAGCGAGGTGAGGAAGCATTAATGCAGAGCTTGGCACCTCAGTACGGACTCACCTATATCGATCTCCATGGTGTCACCATCAACCCTGAGGCACTCACAAAAATACCTGAAGCCAAGGCGAAACAGGCGAACATGATTGCGTTTGCACTTATGCGCCAAAACCTCTCGGTAGCAGTCATGGCTCCTCAGGAACCTAATACCGAACGCCTCTTAAACGAACTACGACAGGCTGGTTTTACCCTGACCGTGTTTCTCGCCTCCCGGGCCAGTATTGAACATGGCTTTGCTCGGTACGCCGACCAAAAAATGACCACCGCCAGTAAAAAAGGTATTCTTGATATCAACACCGAAGCCATTACGGCGACCGCGGGGAGTATCAAAACGATTGGTGACGTACATCAAGGGTTAACCAAGATTTCGACGGTGAATAGTCCACGCCAAATCTCCGAAACTCTTGAACTGATGTTTGCGGGAGCACTTGCTCTTAAGGCATCAGACATCCACATAGAACCGGCGGCAATGGGAATCCGCCTTCGGTACCGTCTCGATGGTGTACTCCTGGATATTGCTGATATTGATACTCATTTGTACGGTCGTTTGATGAGTCGTCTCAAGCTCCTCTCCGGCATGACATTAAACGAGCGCAAAGAAGCGCAAGATGGCCGCTTCCAATTTGTTTTTGGTCAAAGTGAAATTGAAGTACGTGCCTCTGTTATTCCTGGCGCTGGTGGTGAATCGATGGTGATGCGTCTGCTTGACCCAGGGGTGGCGAGTTTCAGTATTGAAAAACTCGACCTGAACCCTTACCTCAAGGTGGTAATGGAACGTGAGCTCAAGCGACCAAACGGTCTTATTATTACCACTGGTCCAACTGGTTCCGGAAAAACCACTGCCCTTTACGCGTTTTTGCGTGCTGTTCATGATAGTGAGAAAAAAATCATCACCATCGAAAACCCAGTTGAATACAAACTCCCTGGTATTGTTCAAACCCAAATCGGTCCCGACTACACATTTGCTTCTGGCCTTAGGGCAATTCTCCGTCAAGACCCCGACATCATTATGGTGGGAGAAATCCGTGACCGTGAAGTAGCCGAAACTGCTATTCACGCCGCCCAAACTGGTCACTTGGTATTCTCCACCCTCCACACCAATAGTGCAGCTGGCGGCTTCCCCCGCCTAATCGACCTTGGTGTTGATGCGCGCATCATCGGTAGTTCAGTAAACGTCATGCTCGGTCAACGACTCGTTCGAGTTCTGTGCCCACATTGCAAAAAGGCGGTAGTGGCCAGTCCTGAACAGATAACCTTAATGCGACAGACCCTCGCCCATTACCCTGAACCAGTCACTATCGCTGACGAAGTAACGATTTATGAAAGTGTCGGTTGTGAAGCCTGCGGCGGAACGGGCTTTAAAGGTCGAGTGGGTGTCTTTGAAGCGATTATCATTGATGACGCCGTGGAAGAAATTGTGATTCGCGATCCGCGTGAGGTAATGATTCTTGAGGCGGCTTCCTCCCAGAACATTCCGAGCATGGCGGAAGACGGTATGATCAAAGTTCTCGCTGGTGTCACGACTATTGATGAACTGGAACGAGTGGTAGACCTACAAAATGTGCGGCGAGCAAAGGAGCAGGGACTTGCCCCAGATGAAGAGATAGACATCAGCAAATACATTATCTAAAAGCTACTCGAAAAGAAAACAGACGCGCGACCATACAAATGGTCGCGCGTCTGTCTTGACTTTATTCAAATAAGAAAAGGATGTACGGTCAATATAGGCAAAGGAGAATGACTGCGCTATAGTCGTCATAAGATCAGTTCCCTGACAGCGTCTCATATAAATGTTCGAGAGTATAACTCTCTAAGCAAGCTTCCGCATAGAAAGTGAATACCGCGCTAAGGGGATGCAGAGTGTTCCACTTCAAGAGTGGGACCCCAAAAATCCTCGCAACGTACTCATGTTGCTTAGAGAGTTATCGTCTTGAACACAATAAAAGGCGCCGTGATGGGCGTTTTTTGATTGGTTGTAAAAGAGAGCGGCCAAATAGGTGATATCAGAAGATACAACACTAGATGAACTGGAGAACTGAACGTGCCTATACTAGCATAGTCTCAACCCTTTGTCAAGCTACCTCCAGCAATTCCCGCTTTCTGGTATACTAGAGACACTATGGCTAGCCAGACCCCTCGCCCATCTATTACCCGCGACGACGCTGGAAATCTTGATCAGACCCTTCGCCCTCAAACCTGGGAAGAATACATTGGACAAGCAAAAATCAAGGAAAACCTGCGAATTTTGCTCACCGCCGCCCGTGAGCGTGGTCACGCGGCGGAGCACATCCTCCTCTATGGTCCGCCAGGCTTGGGGAAGACTACCCTCGCCCACCTCGTCGCAAAGACCCTTGGTACCAACATGCGCACCACCTCAGGCCCAGCCATCGAACGGGTAGCCGATCTCGCCGCCATCCTCACTAATCTCACACCAGGAGACGTCCTTTTTATCGACGAAATCCACCGCCTCAGCAAAAGTATTGAGGAGGTCCTCTACCCCGCCATGGAATCAGGGGTGCTTGATATCATTATCGGCAAAGGTCCGTCGGCTCGAACTGTACAGCTTGAACTACCACCCTTCACGCTTGTCGCCGCCACTACCCGCATCTCTCTTCTCTCAGCCCCACTACGCTCTCGTTTCTCTGGCGGTACTTTCCGGCTTGAGTTTTATAGCGATGAAGAAATCACGAGCATCTTGGCTCGTTCAGCAGAACTCCTACAAATCGCCTCAGAACACCCACTCCTTTCAGGCATCGCAAAGCGCTGCCGCGCCACCCCACGCACCGCCAACTACCTCCTCAAGCGCTGCCGGGACCTGGCACAGATTGAGGGCGGGGCCTTTAATACTGATATTATCGACCGCACCTTTGGTCTCCTTGATATCGATGAGATTGGACTAACCCGCCCCGACCGCGCCGTCCTTGAAGCCATCATTCACAAATTTGGCGGTGGTCCGGTTGGACTTAACACTATCGCTGCTGCGACCGGTGAGGAGGAATCAACGATTGAAGACGTGATTGAACCCTACCTTATCCGCCAAGGTTTGATTGAACGGACACCAAGAGGTCGGGTAGCTACTTCAGAAGCTTACAAACATATACAGACAATATGAACGCCTCTATAAATTCGAAGCTCCATAAACTGAACCATTACTTCCACACCACAAACCCGGACATGACCGACAAGGAACGTCTTTTTTCACGTGTTATTAAATTGAATGAAGAAGTAGGTGAGCTGTGTGAGGCGGTTTTGACAGAACACGACAGAAATCAGCGGCACAAGGACAAAGATATTGATTTTGATGCTGAACTGGCAGACATCACCATTTGTCTACTACTTTTGGCACAGGACCGTAATAAAGATATTTGGGTTGAAGTTGACTCAAAATTAGAAAAATTGATGCGTAAGTGTAATTTAGATTAAAACTTATGAGTGGACACAACAAATGGTCAAAGATCAAACACAAAAAAGCGGCGACCGACGCACAGAAGAGTAAGCTGTTTAGTAAACATGCCCTCATGATCACGATGGAATCGCGTCGTGCCGGCGGCAATCTCTCCTCACCCAGTCTCATCGCCGCGATTGACCGCGCCAAGAAAGATTCGATGCCAAAGGAGAATATCGACCGTGCGGTTGCTAAAGGCGCCGGAGCTGGCGCCGCTGCCCTGGAGGAAGTAGTCTTTGAAGCCTTTGGTCCAGGCGGAGTGGGGATGATCATTACCGCGGTGACCGACAACAACAACCGCACTTCACCAGAGATTCGCCACATCTTCACGAAAGCAGGTTACAGCCTTGGTGCCCCTGGTACCGCTGTGTGGGCCTTTACCAAAACCGCTGATGGATATGTACCCCAAAACCCAAGCGAACTCAATGATACCGATGGTGAGGCACTAGCGAACCTCATCGAAGCCCTTGAAGAACAAGACGATGTGCAGGAAATCTACACCACAGCTGATTCAAACTAAAAAGCGGGCCATGCGCCCGCCTTTTTAATTTGCTATGCTAGAACCATCTATGCGCGTATTAGCTATTGATCCTGGTTTTGACCGCTGCGGTGTGGCTGTTCTTGAATATGTGAGTGGGAAGGAAGTCCTCCTCTACTCCACCTGCATCACGACCGATAAGACAGCTGCACTTCCCCACCGCCTCGCTACTATCGGAGCAGCACTCGAAACAATAATTGCCGAATATAAGCCAACAACGCTCGGTATTGAGACCCTCTTCTTTAACAAAAACATCACCACCGGTATTGGGGTAGCGCAGGCGCGTGGAGTCGTACTCTATATTGCTGAGCATCACGGACTAACCATCTATGAACACGGACCGCAGGAGGTAAAGGTAGCGGTCACCGGCTATGGTAATAGCGATAAAACTGCGGTCTACGCCATGGTACAGCGCTTGGTACCCAATATCCCAAAAAAAGCGAAGGATGACGAATATGACGCCATTGCGGTGGGTATCACCACCCTTGCGCAGCATGGTCGAAGTCGGTAGAATCACCGGCACGGAATGGGGCTTGCAAACTTTTTTAGTTTTGTTATAACCATTCACATAATTGTAATGTTTTTATGACGCAAGATTTTGGCACCGATAATAATGAAGAAGAAATTGAGGATGAAGAGATTGACCTTGGCGACGACGAAGCCACTCTTGATGACGATTTACTCGATGAAGTAGGTGGCGACGATGCGGTAGTAGACGAAGATCTCATGGAAGGTTTTGGTATTCTGCCAGAAGAGGAAGAAAAGGATGAGGAAGAAGACGAGAAAGACGAGGAGGAGGAATCACTTGAAGATGACGCAGAGGATGTTGATTTTGACAGGTTTGATGATGTAGACGAACTCTAGTCCATTCGCCCACTAATTACACTCGCCTCCCTACAGGAGCAGTACACCTTGTCGTTACTATATTTCGTTACACTTATAAAGTAACAGGCAAGGTCTTGCGAAATGGGTCCCACCCCATTTCTCACCTCGAATATGTGAAATTATTTGGCGAATGTTTAACAAAAGCGCTCCCATTGGGAGTGTTTTTGTTTTGGTGATATATTGATACCATCTATGTCTAAACGTTCTGGCGACATTAAAGCTTTGGGGAGTCTTTTCCAAATCTACAAAGAGCGTTTGGTAGCACCCCAAAAATCGGTGACTGACGCTGCTCTAGAGGTCATCAAAGACGTCACCGGCATCACCCTCCTACCGCATGCCTGCACCTACACACCTGCCACCCGCACCCTCAAAATTAATGCCTCAGCGATGATTCGCCAGGAACTTAAACGCCAGGAGGCGGACATCCTGACTCACCTCAAAGGTCGACTCGGCGAGAGAAGTGTGCCGAAGATTATGCTCTAGCTCTACCCACAAAAACAAAACCTTTCTACTGATAGAAAGGTTTTGTTTTTGTTGTTTACTACCGCCTTCGCCGAGGGGGATTGTTGTCTTCTTCTGGTGTGACTTCATCATCACTACTGGAAGCCTGTGATGTACTCGCCAGTGATCCATATGTCGAATTTTTCCAAGCCTGTACCGCCCACTCCCAGTTATAGTACGACTCGTCCGCAGCAGGGTTGGTCGGGTACGGCCCTCGTGGATCGCCCCGATTTACAAAATGAAGAATGGTGTGCATACCGCCGAGAATATTGGCCACATCTACTGAATTAGTTGAACTCGAGGCTAGTTCTGCAGCGAGCATACCACTATCAATATAATCGCCACGGATTATTGGTTTTACTCCAGCCAAATCAATCTGCGGTTGCGGGAATTTTTCATCAGGTAATTTCGCAAGTGCATAATCCATAAACTCTCGCCACATTGGTGTCACAATCAGACCTGATAACCCACCACCCATTGGACTATTATCATTATTCCCGACCCAAGTACCAACCGCAATATTTGGACTATAACCCATGAGCCATGCGTCACGAAGATTGTTGGTACTACCGGTCTTTGAGGCCACGTCGCGCTCTTTGAAATTCACGAGTGAATTCGCTCCCCAGAGCGGGGTACGAGCCACATTGTCTGTAAGCACATCACTAATGAGTAGTGCGGCATTACGATCGAGAACCTGCTTGGTTTCAACCTTACTTTCGAACACAACATTACCGCGAGTATCTTCGATTTTGAGAATACTTCGTGGTGTAGCACGCACCCCTTCATTGGCAAACACTCCATAGGCATGGGTCATATCGAGCAACTTCACCTCTCCGCCACCGAGTACCAGCGTTAGCCCGTAACGATCAGGATCATTGAGAGTGGTGAGGCCCATGTCTGCCGCCAATTTAAGTGTATCTTTCAGACCAGCAAGATAGAGTGTCTTCACTGCCGGAATATTTAATGACTGCGCCAAGGCATTCCGCATACTAATTGGCCCCAAGAACTTACCGTTGTAGTTATTTGGAGAATAACAAGGAGATTCAGAGCTCGTGCTATCAGGCGGACACTGTGGCGAAAATTGTGTTTTAACATCAAACAAAATGGTATTGGGAAGGTAGCCTTTTGTGAAAGCTGACGCGTAAACAAACGGCTTGATTGAGGAACCAGGCTGGCGCTCAGCTAGTGTGATGTTGAAGTTACCGTCGATATCCTTACTGAAGTAATCACGCGACCCAACCATCACAAGCACATCACCATTTTTTGGATCAGTAGCAACAAGCCCGGCATTGTCGGCCTTAAATCGATCGACGTTAGTAGCCCCTTTCTCTGCGACAATCCGCTCGGCCTCCTTCTGAAGATCGTAATCAAGTGTCGTAATGACCCGGAAGCCACGCTCAGCCAACGCCTCTTCACCATACTTTTCAACCAACTGCTCACGTATAAACATCACAAAATGTGGCGCTCGGATGCCGGTAACCGCTTGCGGCAAAAACTCTACGTTGGTATTTTTTGCTTCATTATATTCCTCTTCCGTAATCATACCGTTTTGAAGCATCTTATCGAGGACAGTATTTTTTCGGCTATCAAGATCCGCTCGATTGCTTCCGTATGGCGACAAATATGTTGGAGCCTGGGGTAACGAAGCAATATAGGCAGACTCAGCCAAAGTAAGATCAGCTGCCTTCTTTCCAAAAAATGATTGTGCCGCTTCTTCTACACCATAAATAGTCCCACCGTATGGCACCTCATTAAGGTAC
>ERZ724520.1518-NODE-1518-length-11497-cov-4.823108_pt1 | contig 11497 bp, 9 predicted proteins | sample MGYA00376053_ERZ724520 | MGnify/ENA primary metagenome ERZ724520 (study PRJEB28724, sample SAMN07190886) | activated sludge metagenome | isolation source: activated sludge of sewage treatment plant in Hong Hong | place: USA: Christiansburg, Virginia | collected... | reverse complement strand
CAACCATACCTGCTTTATTATAGTACATAAACATAAATACTAAAATCACTAATAATGCAATAACAAACGACATTAATGAAGAATCAATTGCTTCTTGACCTAATGAAGGCCCAACAATACTTTCTTCAACAATACGAGCAGGTGCAGGTAATTTACCAGAACTTAATACAGCTGCTAAAGCGTCTGCTTCTTCAACAGAGAAATTACCAGTAATTTGAGAACTTCCACCTTTAATTTCACCATTTACAGTTGGAGCCGAATAAACCATGTTATCCATAACTACAGCAATACAGTGTCCTCTTTCTGTTGCACTTTTTGGAGAATTATCTCTTGTTAATTTAGCCCAGTTATTTGCTGCCTCTCCAGTCATTGTCATACTAATGAATGGATGTCCACCACTTTGAGCATTAAAATCTTTACGTGCATCAGTAATGATATCACCACTCATTGCAGCTTTACCATCTCTGTTTGTTACTTTAATTGCAAATAAGTCATATGTTTCAAATTGATTTGGAGCTTCGCCACGTAATGTAGCTTTAGCACTCCACATAAATTTAACTTTAGAAGGGAAAATAGCTTTCACTTTTTCCATTTTTAAATAGCTATTAATTTTAGCTGTATCTTGTTTTAATGCATAACCAACAGTTGGTCCAGGAATATAAGCATAGCCTTTAGTTTTTTCATCTTGGTAAACCGCTGCTTTTAATGGAGAATACAATGAATATAAAGGGAAACGTTTCATGAAATTTTCATAAGCCGTATCTTGTTTTGCAGGAGTTGCTGGTTTGTTAACCGTTAAAGCCTTAGCGATACTATCTTTATATTTTGCAGAATCAACAACTGCAGCAACTGCAGATGATGTTTTTACTGCAACTGTATCATTAACTAAAGCTGTATCTTTTTTTGCTTCAAAATCAGGATATAAAATATTTTTAACTTTTTCGTTAGCTTTTTCAAAGAAAGGAGCTACTTCTTGATTTTCATAAGTCTCCCAGAACTCTAAATTAGCTGTACCTTGTAATAATTCACGAACACGTTCTTTATCTTTAACACCTGGTAATTCAACTAAAATACGTCCGCTATTTCCTAATTTTTGAATGCTTGGTTGATCTACACCAAAACGAGCAATACGTGAACGGAAAGTAGCCTCTGAATTTGAAATAGCTTCATCAACCGTTTTACGTATAAATGACATTACTTGATCATTTGAAGCATTAAAATCAACTTTACCTTTTAATTCAATAGTTTGAAATAATGGAGCTAATCTTCCGTTTGGAGAATTTGCTTTATACGCTTTTTCAAATAAAGTTAAATAATCATCATTATTCTCTTTACCTAATTTAGCTTTAGCATCTGCAATTGATTTGTTAAATGCAGCATCAGGATTTTTGTTTGATAAATTTTCCAAGATATCAGCAACAGAAATTTCTAGTGTTACATTCATACCACCACGTAAATCTAAACCTAAGTTTATTTCACGTTTTTTACATTCTTCATATGTATAACTAGCAATTAGTAAATCATAAACAGGTTGTTTTTTAACAGAATCTAAATATCTATCAACCAATTTTGTTTTTACAGAATCAACATAGAATAATTCTTTTGTAGCATCTTTACTTGCAAATGCTTTAGCAGCAGATTGCACTGCAGGAGAACTTGATATTCCTTCAGCATACTCTTTAGCATCGCTTTCAACCCCACGAGTTACCCACGTAAATGATAAATAAAAAATACAGGCAAGCGCTAACAGAATAGCGAAAATTTTAATGGCACCTTTGTTTTGCATAAAATTGGTTTAAATCTAAAAAATTAAGGGTGCAAATATAAGTTTCAGTACAATATAAAGCAAATTTATTTAACATTGATTATTAAGTAGTTACGTTTTTTTATTGCTTGAACATGAAAAAAACAAAAAATTACTTTTTATACCCCTAAATGTTAAAATTACTAAAAAGTTTAGTAAAAAGTTCGATTAATTTTAGTTTGGCATTAAACTTTCAATAGAATAAGTAATCAAACTAAAAACAATTAATTTGTAGAAATCATGAAAACAATTAAAAAAAATGTATCCCTCCTTGCATTAAGTACTTTACTTATTTTATCATCAATTGGTTTTGCTCAAAGAGGACACGGTAACTCTGGTGGAAACCATCACGGTGGTAATAGATCAACGCATGGTAACAGACATACCAAAGTAATAGTAAAACACCCACATCATAACACAGTTGTATACAAACATCCACATGGAGTTCGCAGAAGTGCATACAGACCTGCAGTTATAAAAGTATATAATCCACATTGGTGCCCACACAGAAATTATAATAGAAGATGGGTGTATTTTCCTAGATATAACTTTTATTGGGATAACTGGCGTCAAATTTATGTATACAGAAATGCTAATGTTTGGGTAACTAATCCAACACCTCCTCCAACAATTGTAAACGTAAATATTGAAAATGAAAAATCATATGAATTAAAAGAAGATGATGATGATACTGATGATATATACATATCGAATGACAATCACACAACAGAATATAAAGCAGAAAACTAAATTTTGTAATTAAATAAAAAAAATCCCTCTCAAAAATTTGAGAGGGATTTTTATTTATTATTAAATTTTAAATAATCCTGTAAAATAATTGTGGCGCTAATCATATCAACTGTATCTTTATTGGCCCTTGCTTTTTTGTTTAATCCTCCCATTAACATAGTTTGATGTGCCATTAAAGAAGTAAAACGTTCATCATAGCGAGCAATTTTAATATGCGGAAATTTACGAGTTAAATGTGTAACAAATGGTTCTATAAAACGAGCACTATCTGAAGCCTCATTTTGAAGTGTTTTAGGCTCACCAACAACTATACACTCAACATTTTCTTTAGCTAAATAAGTTTCAAGAAATGAAATTAAATCTTTACTATGAACTGTTGTAAGCCCAGTAGCAATAATTTGCAAAGAATCGGTTACTGCAATCCCTACTCTTTTACTTCCATAATCAATTGCTAATATTCTTGCCATATTACTTTTTTAACAATTTTATTATCTGAATAAAATTGTCTGTTTCAGCAACAATTAAATACAAGCCATTATCATAATTGGATAAATTCAATTGATGACTTCCTTCATTAAATTTTGCCTCAAAAATTTCTCTTCCAAACATATCAATAACATTAATTTTAACCGGTATTTTTAAATCCATAAAAAAAATGTCTTTACTTGGATTTGGATAAATATTAAATAAATTATCCTCATTATTAATAGTTATAAGTTCAGTGCAAACAGAAACCGATTGTGTAAATGTACTAGTGTTGCTGCAACCATTACTATTTATTCCTATAACAGAATAAGTAGTTGTAATAACTGGGCTAACTGAAATATTTGAAGATGTAGAAGTTGTACTCCAAGTATAAGTTAAAGCTCCTAACGCAGTTAATGTTGCAGTTTGACCAACACAAATTAGACTATTGCTTGATGAAACGTTAACAATTGGTAATGGATTTATTGTTACTACTAAACTTTGAGTTAAAGAGGTTCCGCAACTGTTATTTGCAGTAACAATAACGGCACCAGATAAACTACCAGTTAATACACTAATAGTATTTGAAGTTGATGTACCAGTACTTCCTGAAGGTAATACCCAAGAATATGATGTAGCAAGAACATCATTAACAACACTAAAAGTTTGTGTTGAACCTGCACAAAATACTGTATTACCAGATATAGCACTTGGTTGATTAGGAGGTAACCCTGAACATAAATTATATTTAGCAAAAAATGCATCATTACCACCAGTACTTGTAAGGGTTGCTGATGATGCGCTAAAGTCAAAATCAGCTGTGGTACTAAAATAACCAGTTACATAAAGTGAAGAATTTACCCATAATCCCTTTCCTTCCGAAAAAACATCTCCTATACTCTTAGCAAATAAAATAGAGCCAGTAGAATTATACCCAGCTAAATACATTGTATTAGAAGTTCCAGTGAGAGTAGCTGTTGAAACTGATGGATCAAAATCTATAGAAGCACCCTGAAATTTACCTGTTATATACACATTGTTAGTTGCATCAACTCCCATTCCGTATACATAATCTGTTGCTGTACCTCCAGTACTATTTACCCAAACTAATGTACCAGTGCTGCTATATTTAGAAACAAATAAATCGCTAGAACCTACACTTGCAACTGTAAAAGTAGATGCAGTTGGATCAAAATCACATGCATTAGAAAAAGTACCGCCTAAATATACATTTCCTAATGCATCGGGCACCACTTGCAAACCAATATCAATTCCATTACTTCCAATTTGTTTCGCATAAATATAGGTTCCTGTTGGCGAATATTTTGCTAAAAAAATATCAGATTGAGTTAAACTACTTGTTGAAAAATTAGCAGTTCCCGATCCTGGATCAAAATCATTAGTAAGTGAAAATGCACCAGTAAAATAAATATTATTAGAAGCGTCAATGTTTATATCATCACCTTCCGAATACCCACCAGTTATTTGTTTGGCAAAAAGGTAGGCTCCAGTTGGTGAGTATTTACCAAAAAAAGCATTAAACGTAGATGATACTGAAAAAGTAACAACACCCGTTCCTGGATCCATATCAGCATTTCCTCCAATAAAACCACCAACATAGGCATTTTGAGCATTATCAACAACAATGCTCGTTATTCTATCATTAACGGTACTTCCAATTCTATTTTTCCAAACTAATGCGCCTGCAGGAGAATATTTCGCAAAATAACCATCTCCATCAGTGCCACCTCCTAATGATATAATGTTACTAACACCAGAAGTTGGATCAAAATCAACAGTACCAACAAAAGATCCAGCAATGTAAACCCCAGTTGCATCTGCAAAAATATCCAATGCTTTTTCATCAGAAGTACCTCCTATCTTAATGGCCCAAATAAAATTTCCTATACCACTATATTTTGCAATATAAATATCATTACCCCCAGAACTTGATAAACTAAAAACACTAGGACTTGGATCAAAATCCATAGTACCTGTAAAAATACCAGCTACATAAACATCTCCTGAAGGATCAACCGCAATTGACTGCCCTGTTTCTGAAGTAGTTGAGGAACCAAATGATTTACTCCATTGATAAGTAGGTTGAGAAAAACCACTTAAAACACAAGCAGTAATAAATAAAATAAACAAATATGATTTATGCATAATTAGTATAATTAAATAAATTAGTGAAATTCAAGTTATAAAATTAATAAAATACTAACTCGAATAATAAATAAAAAAACAAAAATAATTTGCAGATAATAAAATAAATAGTAACTTTGTATCTCAAAGTGCTTTAAATATGACAACAGAAAATATGCAACACCTAGAAGCGATACAAGATATTCGCAATATGATGAAAAAATCTACTCGATTTTTATCGTTAAGTGGTTTCTCTGGAATTTTTGCAGGTATATACGCATTAATAGGCGGGGCTGTAGCTCATATCTATATAAATTCAATTTATGGCACCATTAGAGGTAATAGAAATTTAGATTGTGCCGAAAATATTCCTTCTCGAAATGAAATATATTTAAACTTTATTCTAATAGCAGCTGTTGTATTATTTTTTTCAATTATAACCGCCTATTTTTTTAGTAATAAAAAAGCGAAAAAATTAGGGCAAAGTTTATTTGATCATACTGCAATAAGAGTTTTAGTAAATTTATGTATTCCTTTAGCTGCAGGCGGTATATTTTGTTTGGCATTATTGTACCAAGGAGGTATATATTATATTGCACCAGCTATGTTGCTTTTTTATGGTGTTTCATTACTAAATGCTAGTAAATACACTTACGATGATATTCGTTATTTTGGTATTTGTGAAATAATACTTGGTTTAATTTGTGCCTTTGATTTAGGAAATGGTTTATTATACTGGGTAATTGGATTTGGAATTTTACATATTGTTTATGGAACTGCAATGTGGTTTAAATATGATAGAAAGAATTAGGACTCTTTTAGGAGTTTGAGACATGAGAAGTGAGATAAGTGCAGAGTGATAGGTGATTAGTGGTAAGTAATTAGTGGTAAGTGAAGAATAAATAACGGAATAAAAATAATTGAAAACATACATACATAACTTAAACAAAGCTTTTGAAAACCGAATTCGTTTGGGGATAATGAGCGTGCTTATGGTTAACGATAGTGTGGATTTCAATACTATGAAAGAAACGCTTCAAATAACAGATGGTAATTTAGCTAGCCATGTTACTGCGCTTGAAAAAGAAGGCTTTGTACATGTTAAAAAAGAATTTGTTGGAAAGAAAACCCTAACCACCTACTCTGTAACTAAAGTTGGAATGAAAGCTTTTAATGAACATTTAGATGCTCTTGAAAAATTACTAAAAGGAAGATAAACATTTTTTTTGTTCAATTACTTTGAAATTCAAAGCACTTTTAAAATATAAAAATAAAATGAAATTAACAGAACTAATAATTAAACACCTAACTCATAGTTTTGGCTTACCAGTATTAAAACTAATAGTAAAGCCAAATCTACTTTCCTATTCTAAACAAGAGTTAGCCAGCTTTCCAGAAGGAACACTTGGTAAAGATGTATTTGAATTTTTAAATACAAACCAAATGAATTTATTAGAATACTTTGAAACACATGATGTAAAACATGTTTTACTAAACTATGGTATTAGTGATGTTGAAGAAGCTAAAATGCAATTCTTTTTTTTAGGAAATGGCACTTATTCTATTCCTGTATTATCAGCAACTACTTTCTGCATTTTTTTACTACCTACCCACATTCCAGAATTTATAAAAGCCTTTAAACGTGGTAAAAAATGCCACAACTTAAAAGATATTAAACTTCAAAATTACCTATTTGAAAAAACAAGCGACTTAAAACTTAAACTTCTAAATAATTATTAATATGAAAACAATAGAAATAAACAAAATAAGAAGAGTGGTAATGTTATTTATAATATTATTAATACTAAGTGGTGTAACAGCTTTTCCTCTAGTATCTGAAGTAAATTGGATGGTTGAAAATATCTCTCTTTTTCCATCTTACTTTCATGGTTGGATTTATACTGTATATAATAGTGTAACATCAACCCCATCAATTGTTCTTTATGGAACCGATTGGCTTGCCTTTGCACATATAATTATTGCACTATTTTTTGTAGGCGTATACATAAATCCTGTGAGAAATAAATTTACAATAGATGTTGGCATCATAGCTTGTATAGCAGTATTTCCTTTAGCGTTTATTTGTGGTCCAATTAGAAATATCCCATTCTACCACCAAATTATAGATTGCTGTTTTGGAGCAATAGGTTTAATACCTCTCATCTACATTCGAAATAAAATAAATGCAATAGAGAAAATAGAAAATAATTTAAACACAAAATAATATGAAAACAATTACCCAACCTTTTAACTTCATTTTTAGCAAGTTGATGTTAATACACTTAAAAACGTCTTCATTTACAGCGCAATTAATTGGTCCATTAGTTTTTAAATATGCACCAATTGATAGGAATTGGAACTTAAGTACAAATAAACTTCTTGATTTTCCGAATGACAGCGTTGGAAAAAAAATGGGTGAATTTTTAAAAGAAAAAAAATTAGAACCCCTAGCTAAAGCTGAATACCACGATGTACAACACATTTTGTTTGATTTTGATATTACTTTTAAAGATGAAGTTGCCTTGCAATATTTCTTATATGGTAACGGAATCAGAAATATAGCTTCTGTACTAACCTTTATTAGTGGTTGGCTTGTACTCCCTTTTCATTGGAAGTATTTAAAAGCATCCTACAATAGAGGGAAATATTATAAAAGAATTTCAGAAATCGATTTAAAAACAATTTTGAACGAGAATCTTAATCACACAAAATCAATTTTACTTAAATAAATAAAAAATAAAAACATGAAAAAAAATGATTATTTATTGCTAACCGCAACAGCAGCTTACAGTTTTTTATTTTACCAACAAAATGCTGGTATTAATTTCCTTCTTTTCACAATAGTCTTTCTATCTATTTTAATAATTAGGAATTCAAATTTAATAAAAGATAAAAAGTGGTTATGGGGCTCTGCATTATGTTTAATTAGTGCCGCGTGCATTTTTATTCATTCAAGCACTCTAAGCATTATTGCTAATATATTTAGTTTAATATTAATTGCTTCTTTATCCATTAATACAAAGACATCTAGTCTTTTTGCATTTATATTCAGTTGCTTTTCTATTGTATCAAGCGCTGTTTTTATGATAATTGATGCAATTACAAGATCTCAAATACAACCAACTGAAAATACCGAAAATAAAAAAGGGCAAAAAATATTAGCCATATTATTAGTTCTAATATTAAGCATCTTGTTTTTCATTATGTATAAATCAGCAAACCCATTATTTGCAGAAAATACCAAATGGATAAACTTAGATTTTATTAGCGTTGAATGGATATTTTTTACCTTACTAGGTTTACTTATTGCATATGGTTTGTTTTATTCAAAATCCATAGATCCAATTGTGAAATGGGAAAATAACCTCCCTTTAACCAATGAAATTAATACAAATGAAAGCAATTTAAAACAATATGAAACCGAGCGTTTTGCCGGTATGTTACTTTTTATTATGCTTAATATCATGTTATTAGTTCTAAACATTGGTGATATTACTACACTCTATTTTAATGGCGGTTTACCTAAAGGAGTTTCTCATTCAGATTTTGTGCACAATGGGGTTGGAGTAATAATTTTATCCATTTCAATAGCATCAAGTTTAATTATGTTTTTGTATAGAAAACAATTTTTAAACTTAAAAAATGAAAAGCTATTACTAGCTGGAATTTATTTTTGGATTGGTCAAAATCTAATAATGCTAAGCTCTACAGCCATACGAAATAACATCTACGTGCACGATTTTAATTTAACCTATAAACGTATTGGTGTTTTTGTTTGGCTTGTCTTATCTGCCATTGGCTTATTTATAACCTTTTACACGCTTTACAAAAAACGCTCAAATTGGTTTTTAATTAGAACAAATTTTGCCGTTTGGTTTACTTGTTTAACGCTGAGCAGTTGCGTAAACTGGGATAAATTAATTACACATTATAACTTAACTAATAAATCAATGTTTGATGTAGATTATTACTATTTATTTTCTCTATCTGATACTAATATTCCAGAATTACTAGAAATAACACATCACAAAAATTTCGGAAAACTAAATAATCATTTAAAAAACTTTACTAATAATGATTACCGAGATAATAATGAATATTATAATACCTACAGTTATTTGCTTACCGAAAAAATAGATGACTTTTTAAAGCATAGAAATTCGAATTGGAAAAGCTTTGACTTACGAGAAAACGAGGTAGTTAATAGTATATTTAATATAAAGAATTAAAAAAGCGAATACTGCTATTACTTTTATATTAAGTTCAATAAAAGTATATTTGTTGATAATAATTTAAAAGCCATGAAATTTATTAAGACTGTATCAAATATTCAACTATTATTGTTTTATACAATATTATTTTTCACTAATCAAATTAGTGCTCAAGTTCAATGGGCAAATACCGTTATTGATGTTTCATCATATTATAAAACTGGAAATAAAACTCAATACCTACCTATTCAAGTTTTAGGAAAACCTAATAAATTACCAGACGTTGGAACTTCTGGAGTTGCCTGGTCTCCAGAATTTGAAGATAATTTAAAAGATTTTATCCGTGTTAATTATAAAAAAGCAGACTTCATTCAACAAGTTGCTGTTGGAGAAAGTTTTAATCCAGGCTCAATAATTACAATTCATTTATACGACAGTTTAGGGACAGAACATTTGATTTACGAAAATTTAGATCCAAAACCTATAACTGGAAGTATTGGTAGAGTATTTAATGTTTTTTTTGAAATGACAACTTATAAAGTTAAAGATGTAAAAATTACATTAAATCCAAAATCAGTTCCTGGATTCAATCATATTGATGCGATTGGAATATCAAATTTAAAGGATAGTATTAAAGCTCTAATAAATGCCATTCCATATTCCGAGGAAGTTCTTCCTAAAGAAAATCTTGGCAGTTCAATTAATTCATTAACAGATGAATTATTACCAGTTATATCACCTAATGGAAAAACGTTATACTTTACTAGGCAAGGTCATCAGGAAAACATTGGTATTATTGCAAACCAAGATATTTATTCCGCAGAGATTAAAGAAGATGGCACATTTTCAAATGCAAAAAATATAGGTGCACCATTAAATAATTCAGAAAATAGTGCAGCCACATCAATAACTCCTGACGGTCAAAGAATGATGGTGTTGAATATTTATAACGAAAATGGGACAATGGAAAAAGGAGTATCAATTTCTGATTTTAATGGTACAAATTGGGGGTTCCCTAAAAAAGTTTTGATAGATAGTTTTTATAATGATAACATTTATGGCGAATACTTCCTTTCAAATAGTGGGCAATATCTTGTTATGACGTTAGAAAGAAATAATTCAGAAGGATTAAAAGATATTTATGTAAGTTTTATAAAAGAAGATTTTACTTGGTCAGCACCCAAACATCTAGGAGCTCTTATAAATACTGCCGAGAGTGAAGCTTCGCCATTTCTATCGGCTGATGATAAAACGCTGTACTTTTCAAGTAAAGGTCATAGTGGTTATGGTAGTAATGACATGTATAAAACGCAAAGATTAGATGATTCATGGACCAACTGGAGCGAACCAGAAAACTTAGGAAATAAAATAAATACCAAAGGTTGGGATGCTTATTTTAGTTTTCCTGCTAGTGGGGAATTTGCATATTACGTATCTTATACCAACTCTCTTGGTGCTGCAGATATTTTTAGACAAAAACTACCTAAATCTGCAAAACCAAAACCAGTTGCTTTAGTAATAGGTACAGTACTAAATGCAAAAACAAAATTACCGATGCGTAGTAAAGTAACTTATAAAAATCTAACTACAGGTAAAATTATTGGCAGTGGAATTTCTGATTCTTTAACTGGCAAATTCGAAATAGTTCTTCCATCAGGTTCTAAATATAGCATTTTAGCTGAAAAAAATGAATATTATTCGGTAAACGAAGCGATTGATTTAACGAAACTTGACGAATACAAAGAAATTAAAAAAGATATTTATTTGGTTCCGATTGAAGTAGGAGAAATTGCACGTTTAAATAATATTTTCTTCGATTTTAATAAAGCAGAATTAAAATCTGAATCATTTGTAGAACTCAATCAATTAGTTAAGCTGATGATAGCGAAAACTAATATGCAAATTCAAATTAACGGACATACAGATGATGTAGGAGAAGTACCTACAAATATTACATTAAGTTTAAAGCGCGCAAAAGCTGTAAGCGATTATTTAATTGAAAAAGGAGTTTTGGTTTCAAGAATTACATATAAAGGATTTGGGGAATCAAGCCCTATAAAAAAAGGTATAACAGATGAGATTAGACAATTAAATAGACGAGTAGAATTTTTAATTATAAAAA
>ERZ724520.1517-NODE-1517-length-11502-cov-4.467284_pt1 | contig 11502 bp, 11 predicted proteins | sample MGYA00376053_ERZ724520 | MGnify/ENA primary metagenome ERZ724520 (study PRJEB28724, sample SAMN07190886) | activated sludge metagenome | isolation source: activated sludge of sewage treatment plant in Hong Hong | place: USA: Christiansburg, Virginia | collected... | reverse complement strand
CAGCGAATGTTTGAAACCGCTGGCAGTCAAAGCGCAGCAGAAAAAGCTGGAATTGCTGGCACGGGTGGCCGCTGACGTGCCCGATAACCTCAGAGGCGATCCTGGTCGTTTGCGACAGATACTGACCAATCTGATCGGAAACGCGATCAAGTTTACCGAGCGCGGGCAGGTATCCATTCAGATCAACGGCATTCTTTCGGCATCTTGGTCGGGCGTCTTGCTGCAGTTTTCGGTCGAAGATTCGGGCATTGGGGTGCCCAAGGGCAAAGAGCGCCATATTTTCGAATCGTTCTCGCAAGCCGATGCCTCCACTACCCGACACTACGGGGGCACGGGTCTGGGTCTCACCATCTGCGCGAGGCTTGTGGCGCTGATGGGCGGCAGCATTGGCGTTACCAGTGAGCCAGGCAAAGGGAGCAACTTTTACTTTTCAGTGCCAGTGGAATTGTCGGAGTCCGGCCTGATGCCGCTGGACCAGCAGGTAGAGTTTGGCGGCAAGTGTGTGCTTATCGCGGACGACAACGCCACCAATTTGCAATGGTTGACAGAAATAGTCACCAGCTGGGGCATGGCTGCCGAGTGTGTCCCCACGGGGCTTGAAGCCCTGCAAGCCATGACGGATGAAAGCCGACGATTCGATTTCATTTTGCTGGACGCAGAAATGCCCGGAGTGTCAGGTTTTGACGTGATGGACGCCTTGGGGATCTACCCCGATGTGCTCGCCAAAACCATCATCATGCTGCCCCCAGGGCGTTCCGCCAAGGATCTGGCCCGCTGCAAGTCTTTGGGGCTGGGCGGCACACTAACCAAACCTGTCAGCCAGGCGGAGTTGGTGGACGCCTTGATGCTGACCATGGGGATGCCATCGGCTTTTGCAGACTCGTCATTGACTGGCGATTTACTGGGCTCCGACACCTCGGCCTTGAAAGTTCTGCTGGTGGAAGACAACAAAGTCAACCAAAAACTTGCCGTTACCGTACTTGAGCGCCTTGGCCATACGGTCACGGTGGTAGAGGACGGCGCACAAGCCGTGGCGATCAGCCAAACCGAGGCGTTTGATCTGATCCTGATGGACATGCAGATGCCGGTGATGGGAGGCATCGACGCCACCCGCGCTATCCGCGAGCGTGAACGCGTTCAGCGCCGTGGGCATCAAATCATCGTGGCCATGACAGCCAATGCCATGCAACGCGACCGAGACCGCTGCCTGGAGGCGGGCATGGACGGGTACATCAGCAAGCCTATCTCTAAGACCCTTTTGATTGAAGAGATCAACCGCGTGGTGGTCAAGCAGCAAAGCCGCAACATCTGGAATGCCACCCACATGGGTGTTCCTATCGAGTTGGACAAAAAGCCTGACGAGCCTGTCGCCATGGATGCCATGACTTTTCCAGGTTTCGACGCCAAAGAAGCCATGAATCGCTGGGGTGGAGAGACAGAGTTGGTCGAGGAGCTGGCGCTTCAGTTTGCCAACGAGGCGCCGGACAACCTCGAGCAGATCATCCGTGCCCTTGATAAGCGAGACTTTGCCGAAGTCGATGTCATTGCGAATGGCATGGTCAGTGCGGCCGGAAACCTGTCTGCCACCAGTGTTGACATGGCGCTGCGCCATCTGATCGAGGTCGCCAAAGAAAAAGACGTGCAAGCCGCGTTTGAACAGGTCGAGCAACTGACCTGGTTGATCCCCAAGTTTAGGCTGGCACTGATGGCGTGGTCTGAGAGCCGCTGAGCCTGGCTAACAGACGGGTCGGCACCTGCATTGGCATAGACAGCAAAATCTGCCCCATGCCCTTGCCAAGTGGATCGTTGCGCAAAGACGCCATGCCGCCGCCGCCCAAGGCTTGTTCGCACACAAAGTTAAAAGCCTGGATGCCCGGTACCTCGTAGCGGGTGACGCGGCCTTTGACCAGATGAGCAAGCCATGCTGCCACTCGCTCCGTGGTGAGGTGGGTACTTAGCCAGGGCAACATTCCACCAACAAGTACGTACGACAATCCGCCCCGCACTTGCCCAAGGAGTGATGCGAGAAATCGAACCATGGCTTGGGGGTGCGGCGCGAACATCATGGAGCTCATCAGTCTTTACGACGACCATCAAATTCGGCAGCCTAATAAGTGGAAAGCCGCTACGCCATTCGCACCTTCCCCCCTCTTTCGAAACTAGCTTAGTCCACACACCAGAAGGAGAGGCGCACGCCTCGGTACACAACGTCATGGGAAGACTTGTCAGTGGCTCTGTGTTGAACTGGATTAGGACAGAACTGTATTCTGAGCAAATGGGCTACCGAGTGTGTACATGGACGATAGATTACTATTTGTGCGATCTGTATATAACTTGCTGCTCACCTCAGTCGCGCACTTGGGTGCATACGCAACTTTGCGATTTTTTCCGTCAGTTCGCTTAAGCGCGACATTAGCTACCAAACTCGCAAGCAGCCAATGGCAAGTTCTTGACGTGCTAGCGTATTGCTTATTTCCACAGCAATCGACCCAATGGACCCAACGATCAAAGTTCATGGCGAGCCATGCCTCAGGAAGCTCCAACTTGGACAAGTTACTTGAATTTGATCTCAAACGTACGCAATGTCGATTGTGATCACATTCAAGGTGAATACGGTTGGTGATCCATATATTGCGCATCCCGTCAACGTCAATAGAGACTCCTCCGTTCATAAGGTCTTCGCTCGCCTGCATGAATTCAGCAATTAAGAGCTGTGCCATTTTGGACAATTGCCACCAACGAGGAATATCGCTGGGTGGCTTCAACCCGCACCACTGCTCGGGTGACCTTCCGAATTTATTTTTCGGCGTCCAAACGAGACGCTGAAATCCGTGCAACGAACACCAATTGACGCCGGGAAGCTGATGACTACGCCGGTAGTAGGACCTGCCATGTTTCTCAATATCTTCAGCACAACACGAAGGGCAATAACGCAACATACGCACCGGTGTGAGATTTCCTCTTGGCAGACTACCCGCACAGGCAGCGCGCTTTACACGCCCTTGTGCGATCTTCCCGGCTATCGCATACGGTGCCAAAGTGTGCAATTGCTCAAGTTGAGGCATTGATATCCCAGCGAGTCTGGCAATTTCATTTTCGCTAATGCGATGGAGGACCTTAGACGCCTTTGATCGGGGATGACAAAACGTCGGCGAAAACGACCTTGAGTTGATGTTACGTAATTCCCAAAAATACCCGACCCAATACTCCTCAGGCAGGATGATTGGTCGATGCATCATTCAGATCTTTTGACGGGATTCAGAAGTCTTAACGACCTTAAAACCGCAGCCAACGCTTCAGCGTGCGCGGGGGTTCCGTCCCAGACTTCGGCGATAGCAAGCATCAACTCCTTCTGCCTCAAAATGCGGCGCTGACTAATTGATGGCGTGTAACTAAATACATATTTGCATATCAAATCAAAACCTTTTGATTCCCGACGCGATTGCCCATCAAGAATCCGACTGATCTGAGATTGACTGAGACAAGTGGCCTCAGATATTTGTAACTGAGTAAGACCAAGCTCTTTAACCCGAGCGCGCAAAAGTTTTGATTGATCAGATATTGGCACCAAAATCATTTAAACAATTATGCATATTTGCATATTAAATGCAATGCTTTTGCCTCTTTTTTGAAAACTTTTACGTAGACGTCACTAGCTAAAGAAACCGCTATCGGATTTGTTCACACAGAATAATATCGTTACGAATCAATAACTTATCGATAATTCATGGCTTGCATACATTCGAAAATTGGGGTAATAATTCCCGATCAAACGCTCGACTATTGAGTCAACGCTTGAAACCACAATTGCAGTCAAGGAAATATCAAGAAACAGAAAGCCACAACGCAGTGACAAAGTTTTATAGATGCTGCCGGACATAGATTGCCCGGGCTTTTGTACGTCTGTACGAAGCAAAAAAAACGGCCGCGAGATCCAAGTCGCAGCCGTTTTTATTTCGAGGATGACCCCGTCAATTAGGTAACTGAGCGGGAATTTTAGGTCCATTCGTGGACGGGGTCAATCTTTTTTCAAATATGTCTGCAGAGACTAACAGGGACACCCCATGCGCAAAGCAAAACGATTCACGCCGGCACTTATTCGCAGGCTGCAAAACGAAGGACGCGGCCAAGGCATCCGCCAGGACTTCAACGCATTTCATCAGGTCAAGCGCGGCGACCCGCCATCTCGTGGGACATCTTCGATCATTCCACCTATGGGTCAGTTCAGTGCCGGCCACCTGCTTTCAGTCGCTGAAGGTGTCTCGCATGAGTTCTCAACGATGGTCCCTCGTACGGACGATAGGCGGCACCAAGTTCCTCTCTCACGCGATAGCCACAGCAATTGCATTGTTGAATATTCCAACTGGGACGATGAGCGAATCTATCCGGGTACCCTGGAAATCTGTGAAAACCTGGGCATAAGGCATCCACGACTCAGACTGCACGAGGACATTGAACAATGGATCCTCACAACGGATATCGTGCTTACCCTGTTGAGTCCTGCAAAGCGTCGGCGCCTGCTCGCTATATCAGTCAAAGATGTGCCTTTCAGTCAACTTACCAAACGAAATAGAGACCTCCTAAGAGTGTAGAGAGATTATTGGCTTTCTCCAGGGCCACATGTGGATTCTTGTGACGCCGGAGTGCTTTTCTCCGGAAGTGGCTGAATCAGTAATGCGCTATGCAGGATTTGCTCACAGGGCAGAGCCGATCAATGAAGGACTGCTAACAGAAACTGCATCATTCGTGAGAAAGCAGGGACCGAAATGCTTAACTGCCCACCTTTGCGCATTGATGGACGAGTTCAACCGTAGCATGGAAGGTGCTCAGGATTTGTTCTGGCAATCCGTGTGGTCGCGGCGCTTGCCGATCGACTGGACCTCCGTGCTGTGGGCAAGCGATCCAGTTCGCTCAGTCAGCCGAGCAGAGTTTGATGGATTCAACCCTATTCAGTCACGGAGGACAGCATGGCCGACCTGACCTTCAACTCGGTGCTGCACATCTCCACCGAAGATCTCAAGGGGTATTTTCGCGTTGTAGTAGAGAGCGATAACATGCTTCTGTTTCTCATAGCAGATCTGCCAGTCAGAGCAGCCAGCTCGACTGAACGCGAGGACGTCCATCGAATTCCAGACGATGTGAAGACTGCAAGAACCTGCCGTATGGCAAAGCCCAAAAAGCGGCTAATCTGGGTGTCAAAGGCTGAGCTGCATCAGGCGGCATTGGAAAACCTGCTCCGTCCAGTCGAAATGAAACCAGACAAGCGGCAGCCCCCGCGCGATGCTCCGCTTGCCGGACGCCATGCGGGCTATTTCAAGCGCGCAAAGATCGCAGCGCAACCCCTTTGGGACCCAAAAAAAATCGAAAACGCATTCAAGCGGCGAGGTGGCTTGTCGGCGCTCGTACGCGACATCTGCGCAGAGCACTCAGTTGCAAGGTCCACTGTATATCAATGGTTTTACCTGCTGTGTCTTAATGGCTTTCACTCTGACTCCTTGCGTCCTCGCTTACACAACTGCGGTGCCCCACATATCCGGCGGCCATGGGGCGAGGGCAGTCGCTCCAAGCATGATCCTTCATTGCCCTTACGAAAAAAACCAGGACGAAAGTCCGACGCTGCACGCCACACGCACCTCAAGAAAACAACAACCGATCCAATAGGCTGGACTACCCATCAGGCACGAGCATTCATTTCAGAACTGCGCAGGATGATCGGTCCAAAAGTAAAGTTCACCAAGGCCTACACACCCGCCCTTATCGCGGTTTTTAGCACGTCCTTTACCTTGACAAATGGTGTCGCAACACCAGATCTACCGGTGATAGGCACCTACCCAGATCGCCGAACGGCACGTCGCTTGTACAACCAAGATCAAGACAGACTCACGAGATTGAGACGGGAAACGACAGCTGGAAATTTCCTGTTAAACCACCGAGGTCTCGTCGGCCGAAGCTACAAGGGTGCGTCAGGTCCAGGGTATCGGTACATGTGCGATGCAACGCGCGGCAATGTGTATTTACGCAGCTCGGTCAATCTAGCCTGGTTCATAGGTCGTCCGATCGTGTACCTACTTGTGGACGTTTGGAGTACTGCCATTGTCGGGTTCCATGTGTGCCTGGAAGGGCCATCTTGGGCTACTGCGCAATTGGCGCTTTTCTGCGCCTTCAGCGCGCGACAGATGATGGATGAAGTTTGGGGAATTACCTACATGACAGGCCTCGACCCATCCCCCACAGTGCCATATGAATTGTTTGTTGATCGCGGGGAACTTTTCTGTGCCGGCGCAAAGGAAGCCGCCGCGCGAATTGGTTGGAAACACTGCATCTTAGGTTCTGCGCGTGCTGATCTAAAAGGATTTGGAGAGGTGCTGCACCGAATCGCCGAGAAGGACGCCTTCTACGCCTTCACACCTGGCGCGATTGATGCACGAAGAATTGAGTATGAACTGCGAACTTTCGAGCCCTCTAGTGCTGTCCTTACACTGCGCCAATACGCTGCTCTTCTTGCCGGCGAAATTGAAAATTACAACCTCGGAGCTGACCGTCGCCATCGCGTAACACAAGAAATGGCAGCGGTCGGCGTGGTCCCAGTGCCTGCGAGTCTTTGGAGGTTTGGTCATATGGTTGGGATTGGCTACCGAAAGACTGTCGCCCAACACAAGCTCATCACAGAATTCCTGCCTTCTGTAGACCTGAACATAACCCGCCAAGGGGCTATGTTTGGCTCACTGCTATACCAGCACCCAGCTCTGCTCGATCGAGGTTGGTCAGCACAAGCAAGAAACTTTGGGGCATTCAAGCTCGCAAGCCATATTCATCCGGCCTCGCTGCGCTCGCTGTGGGTGCCAGACAGCGCTGAAGGTGAACTCTACAGGTTTTCGTTGTCAACAGAGGCCGTTGCCAAACCTGAAACATCCCTAGAAGAGCACCTTGACTGGAGCACGATCAAGAACTTCACAAACATTGACTTGGAACGAATTCGGCTCGAGCGTGAGGCGCGCACGCATGCGTCACGCCAAGACATCATTCAGCCTGCCATCGAAGCCGCAAGACAGGCTGACGCGGCATATTCCGGTGAAAAGCCGTCGGTGACGGAGGCTAGAAAAATGGAGAAAGCGCTACATCCGACAGCGATGGCGAAGAATCCTGTTCCTTCAGATCCCCCGTTTGACCAAACTGCGAAGAAGTCGGAGACCTCCAATGATGATCGCTATAGGGCCATGCTACGCGATGGCATGAATGCTCAATTCAAAGCGGCGGAGGTGGCATGACACTCCCATTCATCTATTTCGGAAATCCACTGATTGAGTCGCTGGGCCCGCTTCTGACCGAGACAGATATCCATAAACGGATGGCTCGTACGCCTGCGTTGCCAACGACAAAAGACATCCAGCGTCGGGAAGTTGCAATGCATCAACTGCAATCCGTCAAAGACTTGTATGTAGTGACTCCATAGTCTTTAAAAATCGGTCTTACGGTTTCCATGTCGATTCGTGAAGGCTATCGCTTTCGCAACCCATATGACGCCCGCACAACCGCTTTAATTCGCGGGAGACCGCTATCGAGTGACGTTCCAGAGTCCCCAATCAACTCTATTATGGCCGTAGGGGGGATGGGGAAGTCTCGAGCAATCAACCGTGCATTGGCGTCCCAGTTTGACCAGGTCATTGAGCATCCCACGTTTCCTGGCGTGGTAGGGCCATACCAGCAACTCGTTTATCTAAAAGTGGACGTGCCTGGCACTGGAAAACTGCTGGACATTGCTCGCAACTTGATGATCGAAACCGCTCAAGCCTTAAACACAAGCGAGTTCGACGAAATGCTGAGCCTGAAAAAACCAGCAGCAATGAACATGTTCGACGCCTGGTTGAGAGTGGCGCGACGGCAAAGCCTGGGCCTATTGGTGTTGGACGAAATCAACAATCTTTTCAAGCCAGAGCCTCGCAAAAATAGACTGGCCAAGGCTGGTCAGCCGTCTGCTCCACCAATTCTTCGGCTGGTTGAGGAGGAAGCACTCCGATGCCTGCTCACCATCGCCAACACCTGGCGAATACCACTTTGCTTTCTGACGACCCCGGATGGAATGGAGGCCATGGGTACCAGGTTTTCGGTGGCCCAGCGTATGTGCTTGGATGGTCACCATCACATCAAGTTCCCTGATTCTGCAGAAGATCCTGACACGCTGGATTTTTATCTTCCGGCTCTGGAGCGCTATCAGTATTTCGCAAAGCCGATCGTCATCGGTCCGATGGAGCGTGAAGAGCTTTTTAAACTTACGGGGTTTGTGCCGCGGATTCTGTTTTCGGCATGGCGACTGGGCCAGCGAATCGCGCTTGAAACTGACTCAAAATCTTTCAAATTCGATCACATAAGGGCGGCAGTAAATACCTACCTCGCGCCGTTGAAGGCTCCAATTTCTGCTCTTCAGTCGAACGATCCACTGCGCATGCGTAGATACCAGGACCTTTTACCACCAGACGGATTCTGGAATGGACTTGGATAAGTTTCCCACAGCTCCCAGCAGAATCGGTTCGCTGCCCTTTCTGTCCGTCTGGCGCGGAGATGAAACTTTGTATTCCTGGGCGGCTGGAAATGCGCAAACTCTGGGAATGACGTCTTCAAAATCAGCTGGCAGGCTCATGTTCGGTCGGCCTCAGGCATGCAGGCAATACGAGTTGCCCGCCGGTTTGATTCACTTTGTTAAATGGAGTAACGGCCTACTGGGCAGTCTTGAAGAGCTAGCAACAAGCCGAACTGTCCTTGAGGAATGGTGGCCGTTATTTGGAGACATTAGACGCCAACAAGTGCTTGAAAACTTAGCTGCAGACGAAGCAACAACGCTACGACTTATGTCGGGCATCTGTGCCAGTGGCGCTGGAGCACGGCGGCCCCTGCGGTATTGCCATGAGTGTCGTTCGCTTGACCTCGCGAATAGTGGCGCGAGCTTATGGCATATGCGGCACCAGCGGATTGGCACTCTGGTTTGCCAGGAGCACGCAATACCGCTGTACGAGTTTTATCACACTCAAAGCGAGTGGGTGCTGCCTGAGTCAGTCAAGGGAGATGCTGTGCATCTGCCAGACTTGGTCCTTATGGACAGCGCAACAAGACTTGCATTAGTGAATGCGGTATTTTGCAAGGGAACGCGACAGATCGATCGACTGATGCTCCAGCGTTCCGCGATGCAGTCCTTGGTGGAACTCGGGATCGTCAGATCGACATCATGGATGGTGTTAGATGCCCTGGAGGCATGGTTCGCAAAAACTAGGATGGCGCGACTAGTGGAACATCGATTTGGCGAACGCTTTAAACTTTCAGGAGTTGGTTGGCTGAATTCGTTGTTGCGAAGCCGGCGAATCGGCCACCCTCTTCATTGGTACGTGTTCTGGTCTGCTGTGACGGAGGCTGAGCCTCAAGAAAAAGTGAAATCGATTGTCGAAGGGGCGATCCACCGCTGGCCCGTTACACAAGGCTCCCAGTCCCAATTGTGGCCAGAGCTTTCGACGGCTGATGCATTCCCAAACCGTGTTTGGGATTTGTTAGATCATGCGCCCACCTTCCGAGAATTAGCTAGTTCACTTGAAGTGCCGATTGGTTCGGTAAGGCGCTGGATCAATTCTAATTCGATTGCCTTGCAGCGTTGGCGCGACAACAAGGTTCGGCGCGGACATGCTGCCGCTGCAAATGCGCTCCGCGAGTACCTCATTGCCCACCCGACAGCAAATAGAACGGAATTTCTGAAAGACTGTCACACTGCTGTTTCCTGGATGCGCGCGAACATGCCCACCGAAATGGACAGACTCCTTGCAACAATCCCTACGGATCGCAAATCCCAAAAGTCGCTGTGGATCTAGCTCGGTTGACGTTACGGCACCTCTGAACGGCCAACACGACGATCAACTGCCGGTTTAATGGAATCATGCTCATCGAAGCAATTACGCAGATTTGCGGGCTCCCGATTGACGTTCTACACTGCTCATGCTTTGGATCTCAAACTCAAGCCTGAAGGCATTTATTCAGATCAAGGTACCGCCGGAGCTAGAAAGGGGCTCTAGGCAAAGAAGCTTGGTCATGAAAAACAGGCAATGTCTAAAAGTGCTGGTCGGCGTGAGATGTAAGGAACACCTCTTAGAGCAATAAAGTGCTATACCAAATTTTTTCTTGAGTCAACCCCCTTTTAGCAAGAGTTTCAAACTGGCAAGTTTGTTTTTTGAGATCACTCTTCAGAGTGCGTCCGGAAGTTTATATGTCAGCATCTGTAGGGTACATTGGGAAGAAATCTTCAACAATAATTGTTCTGTCTTCAGCTTTAATTGTTACGAACACTTGGCACATGCTGAAATACCTTACCGTTCCCGTTACCCCTTTTGAACAAAACTGTTCACTCGTCTGGTGCAGCGACACCCTCGACGCTGCCGTGATAGACCCAGGTGGCGACCTGGACCGCATCCAGGCAGCCGCTAAAGAACTGGGCATCACACTCAAAGCCATCTGGCTCACCCACGCCCACATCGACCATGCAGGCGGGACAGCGGCGCTGGCGCGAACCCTGAGCATCCCCATCATCGGCCCGAATGAGGGCGACCAGTTCTGGATCGACGGCTTAGCCGAGCAGAGCGCCCGGTTTGGTTTTGCCCATGCCGAAAGCTTTACGCCCACGCAGTGGCTGCATGACGGTGACACCGTCACCATTGGCAACAGCACCCTGCAGGTGCGCCACTGCCCCGGCCACACACCAGGCCATGTGGTGTTCTATTCGCCGGAGATACAGCGCGCCTTTGTGGGCGATGTGCTGTTTGCCGGCAGCATTGGCCGTACAGATTTCCCCCAGGGCGACCACGCCACGCTGATCAACAGCATCACCCAGCGCCTGTGGCCCATGGGCAATGACACCGTGTTCATCCCAGGCCACGGGCCAGAGAGCAGCTTTGGGCGCGAGCGCCAGTCCAACCCCTATGTGGGTGGCACCTGAGCCGCAGCGCCACAGCCGCTCGACTCAAAACATCAAGCCAACTGCCCGCGCACAAGCCGCAACTGCCTGTCGCAGCGCGCTGCCAGGGTTTCGTCGTGCGTGACCACAACAAAGGCAGTGCCATGGTTGCGCGCCAACTCCAGCATCAAGGCAAACACGCCCTCGGCCGTGCTGCGGTCCAGGTTGCCCGTGGGTTCATCTGCCAGCACACACGCAGGCTGCGTCACCAGGGCACGGGCAATTGCCACCCGTTGACGTTCGCCCCCCGACAACTCGGCTGGACGGTGCTGCACACGGTCGGACAAGCCCACCGCCGCCAACATGCGACCCGCCGTAGCAGCAGCTTCGACCTTGTTCTGGCGGCGAATCCACAGCGGCATGGCGACGTTTTCCAGCGCGCTGAATTCGGGCAACAGGTGATGGAACTGGTACACAAACCCTATATGGCTGTTCCTGAATTTAGCTTGCTTTTTACCAGGCAGTTGCAGAATATCCGTACCGGCTATATGTACAGTGCCGCTATCCTGCTTGTC
>ERZ724520.1516-NODE-1516-length-11503-cov-9.428809_pt1 | contig 11503 bp, 10 predicted proteins | sample MGYA00376053_ERZ724520 | MGnify/ENA primary metagenome ERZ724520 (study PRJEB28724, sample SAMN07190886) | activated sludge metagenome | isolation source: activated sludge of sewage treatment plant in Hong Hong | place: USA: Christiansburg, Virginia | collected... | reverse complement strand
CAAGTTTAAAAGTTAGTAAAAATGGATTTGTAAAACCAGCTAACATGGGAGATGTGCAATTAGATTGTACTGAATTTGACAGACAATCGGCGTTAGATATCCCAATGGAAGATTTAGATTTTGAAGGGAAAGATTACTAGATATTAGTATTATGGGAAGAAAAAAAATAATTCGTAAATAGTTTATGGTGAATGATATAATTAGGAAAATAATGAAATATGAATGGGTGCTATTCTATTTAATCACACTTTTAAATTTATTGCCAGCTATTCAGGTCGACTTTTTTCCTTCGTTAGATGGTCCAGCACACCTTTACAATGCAAATTTAATTCATGAGTTAATATTTTCAAATTCGACAGTTTTAAACGAATTTTATGTTTTTAACTCTGAAATTGTTCCAAATTGGGGAGGCCATTTCATTTTAGCTTTTTTATACAGTTTTTTTCCTGGGGTATGGGTTAATAAACTGTTCATTGGAATATGTTTGTTATTACTTCCCGTTAGTTTTAGGTTTTGCGTAAAGAAAATCAACAAGGATGCAGTATTTACCACTTACTTAATTGTTCCATTCACATATACATTTATGTTTTGTTTGGGCTTTTACAATTTCTATATCGGACTGATAGTTCTTTTTTTTACGCTAGGTATTTTAATATCGTATCGTGAAAACAAATTTAAAATTAGTTCATTAATAATGTTGTTTTTTTTAATAAATGCCAGTTATTTTAGTCATCTGTTTGTTTTTTTAAGTTTAGGTATGTATATGTTTTTTTCTTGCAGTTTAGAACTTATTCATGCTTTTTTCGAAAAGAAAAATATGACAGACTTATTAAAAAAGATTGGGGGTCTTTTCTTCGTTTCTATTATTCCATTATGGTTATCCATTAACTATTTTGCTCATTCGGAAGGGAATAGTAAATCATATCTTCTTAAAACAGAGTTATTTCAATGGATAACAAACTGTCGGAGTATTATTTGCTACAGCGTTGAGGACGATGTTTTTTATAGTACTTGTATTTTTTTAATAATAATGTTTTTGCTTTCTGTTGGGCTATATTTGAAAGGAGAGGAAACAAAAATCATTCCTCACGGTAAGTTATCTTTTGTAAAATCTTTTTTCTTAATGTTTACTATTCATGATTCTTTTATTTTTATTGCAGGTGCGTTTCTGGTTTTATATTTTAAATTGCCGGATTCTGATTTATCTGCTGGTTTTATTTCAGTACGACTAAATTTGATGATGTTTTTATTTTTTATAATTTGGATTTCGAGATTTAACTATCCTAAATGGATTTCTGTTATTGGATTGACGGTAATTTTAAGTTCAAATTTTAAGCTATTAAAAGGTCATAGCTCTGTTTTTGAAAATTTAAGTAATGAAATAACTGAAATAATGGAAATTGAGCCTATGATTAAAGAAAATTCCATTGTACTCCCACTTAATTATTCGAATAATTGGTTGACACATCATAATTCTAATTATTTGGGCGTAGAAAAACCTGTTGTTATACTTGATAATTATGAGTGTAATAATAGTTACTTTCCTTTATCATGGAACTGTGATGCTAATATGTTAAAATTAGCGAGAGGCGGTAAAAATAAATTTGATGAGATTCTTAACAATATAGAAAAAGAAACACTTAATAGGGTCAATTATATTTTTATACAGAATACAAAAGAATTTCCTGATAGCTTAAGGACAAAAATACTTGAGAATTTTTCATTAATAAAGGCAACAGAAAATTATGCTTTATATGAAAAAATCTAATTGATAAAACGCAAATAAATAATATATTTATAACATGATAAATAGAGTAGTAAAAAATGCAGAAGAAGCTATCAAAGATATTGAGGACAATATGACCCTCTTAATTGGTGGTTTTGGATTGTGTGGTATCCCCGAAAATTGTATTTCGGCATTAGTTAAAAAAGGAGTAAAAGGTTTAACTTGTATTAGTAATAACGCAGGAGTGGATGATTTTGGTTTAGGATTGTTATTACAAACTAAGCAAATAAAAAAAATGATTTCTTCGTATGTTGGAGAAAATGCGGAGTTTGAAAGACAAATGCTTAGCGGAGAATTAGAAGTAGAATTAATTCCTCAAGGGACACTTGCTACTCGGGCATTAATGGCTGGTTTGGGAATCCCATTTTTTCCTACTCCAGCCGGTGTGGGAACTGAAGTTGCTATTGGCAAAGAAGTAAAAACGATAACTTATAACGGTGAAACAAAAGACTACTTAATAGAAAAAGCTTTTGAAGCAAATTTCGCTATTGTTAAAGCCTGGAAAGGTGATACAGCAGGCAATTTAATTTTTCGTTCAACTGCACGCAATTTTAATGAACCAATGGCTATGGCAGGAAAAATAACGATTGCTGAGGTTGAGGAATTAGTGGAAGTTGGTGAATTGCAGCCAGATCAAATTCATGTACCAGGTATTTATGTGAATAGAATTTTTAAAGGGAATAATTACGAAAAAAGAATAGAACAAATAACCACTAGAAAAAAATAAAAAAATGAAAAAAACAATTTTGACAAGTTTATTAGTAGCAACTATATTCTTTGGATGTTCAAAAGAGAGAAAGCCTCAAGATGTTGTTATTACTAATGAAATTAATATGGAAAGCCGTCCCTTGAATTTTGATAATACTCGTATTGAAAATAATGCACATTCTGGAAAATATTATTCTTCAACAGATTCAATAAAGCAATTCGGGGTCGGTTATTCATATGTTTTTCCTGATAGTTTAAAAGGAAGGAAGTTGACTGTTTATGTTACCGCATGGATTCGTGAAAGCGAATTACCTTTAGATGGCGGGATTGTTTTATCATTAAATAATTCAAAAGGAAATATTGGATGGAATGCCTTTGGAGATAGATATAGACCAAATTATAAAGCGGGTGAATGGATACAAATAAATGATTCTGTTACCTATTCAAGTTCTTTAATAGCTGGTGATTATGTAGAGTTGGGAGTTGTAGGTATGAAAACAAAAGGTAAAGATGCTCTTGATGTGGATGATTTAATTGTAAAATATAAGTTTTCTAAATAAAATTATGCTAGATAAAAACGGAATAGCAAAACGCATAGCCAAAGAAGTAAAAAATGGTATGTATGTTAATTTAGGAATTGGTATTCCTACTTTGGTAGCAAACTATATTCCTGAAAATGTTGACGTAGTTCTTCAATCAGAAAATGGTATTTTAGGAATGGGACCCTTTCCTTATGAGGGAGAACAAGATGCTGATCTAATTAATGCGGGAAAACAAACCGTTACTTTATTGCCAGGAGCATCAATTTTTAGTTCGGCAGTTAGTTTTGGGATGATAAGAGCGCAAAGGGTTGATTTAACCATTTTAGGGGCTATGGAAGTTAGCGAAAACGGTGATATTGCTAATTGGAAGATTCCAGGAAAAATGGTGAAAGGTATGGGAGGGGCTATGGATTTAGTGGCGTCTGCAAAAAATATTATTGTAGCGATGCAGCACGTCAATAAAGCTGGTGAATCCAAATTATTACCTAAATGTGACCTTCCTCTTACTGGAGTTAACTGCGTAAAAAAAATTGTTACTGAATTAGCTGTTTTAGAAGTAATGAATGGAGGCGGATTTCGTTTGTTAGAAAGAGCACCTGGCGTGAGTGTTGATCAAATAAAAAATGCTACGGCGGGGAAATTAATTATTGATGGAGAAATTCCTGAAATGGCATTGTGATTTATAAAAACATCCTTGTAACTAATAAATCAAATGAGAAAGTAACAAAAGTAATATGCAAAATAAATCATTTAATTTTAAATACCATTTTGTAATATTATTTTCTTTACAAGTATTTTTATTTTTTTTATATGGCTATAATAAGGTTTATAATAATAGACCTTATTCAATACATCAATGGAGGCAGACTGATTGCTTGTCGTTTACTAAAAACTATTTTGAAGAAGGGATGAATTTTTTCTCTCCAAAAATTCATTGGCAAGGAGTTTCAGAAGGGAAGGCAATAAGTGAATTTCCGTTAATTAACTATTCAGTAGCTTGTTTATGGAAAATATTTGGCGAACATGAGTATTTATATCGGTTTACGGTTTTAGCTTTATTTTTTACGGCCTTATGTTTTTTATTTTTAATGATCTACTACAATTCCAAATCATTACTGTATAGTTATTTTGGTACGACTCTCATCAGTACATCTCCCGTATTGGCATACTATTCATTTAATTTTTTAGCAGATGTTCCTGCACTTTCATTCGCCATAATATCATTATCACTTTTCTTTATTTTTATTGAGAGTAAAAAAACATCTCTATTTATTTTGTCACTTTTATTTGCCACAATTGCGGCTTTACTAAAGGCAAGTTCGGCATCTGTATTACTAATAATTGGGTTGATTTCATTAATAAATATGATAAAATACCCTAAATCATTTGTCAGTCACCCTAAATTGTTTAAGCATAATTTATTACCCTTAATAAGCTTATTAATTTCATTTTTAATTATAGTTACTTGGTATAGATATGCCTATAATTATAATGGAAAAAATAGCAACGGTGTTTTTTTAATGGAAACTTTACCAATATGGAAATTGGCCGATAAGAAAACTGAAATAGCTCGGCAGTTGTTTAATGTTCAGTTTCAGATGTTTTTAAATAAAGGTGTTTTATTTGGCTTATTAATTGCGTTGTCTTGGTTGTTAATGAATTTAAAAAAAATATCACTTCATTTATCGATATCATTAATTGTCACTGCAATTTCATTTGCAGCGTTTATTCTTCTTTTTTATCAGGTATTTAATGTTCATGATTATTATTTAATTAATAATATGTTATTGCCAGTAGTCATTATTGTTGCTTTTGGTAATTATTTAAAAGGCAGGGAGTTTGTTTTTTATAGCAAAAAAAACCTGGCATTATGTGGTTTAATATTTCTGTTTAATTCAACGTATTGTGCCGCTGCTATAAGATTAAGGAACATAAACCAAGATTCATTTTGTAAATATTATCCTTTTATTACTGAAGAAGAGAAAAAATTCTCTGATTGGTTTCACTATAATTATGAAAACACCATTAAACCTCTAGAAACGATTACTCCATACCTAAGAAATATTGGAATAGAGCGTGCCGACAAGGTTGTTTGTATTCCTGACCCTAGTTTTAATATAGATTTGTATTTAATGGATCAAAAGGGATTTACTGCAACAGAAGCAAGTATCAGCTCAGATAGCACTTCGCTTATAAATTATAAAAACCAAGGCGCAAAATACATAGTAATTACTGATACTACTATAATCTCAAAAATTAATCTTAGAAAATATGTTTTAGGAGATGCCGTTGGAAGATATAAAAACATTGAAATTTATCGTGTGAATTAGCATCTGATTATTTCATTTATTAAAAATGCTATTTAAAACGCTAATATACTTTTATCTTCAATTTTTCGTATTATGCTTATAATTAATGTATGACTATTATTTTGTCAGAAGATACTCCCTTATAATCTAGCCATTTTTTTCGACTTTCTTCGTTTGGTTTGCTCCAATACCAGTAGTATTCATTTGGAGAAGTTGCAGTATAGCCGTTCAAGCATTTTAATTGTAAGGATTGAGATGCAAGCATAGCATCAATTTGATAGTCGTTTGGATGAGAATACATTGTGTCAGGCTCGTATGATATAACGCTTCCTTTTGGCAGCCCCTCCATTTTTTTCACTAAGGTATAAATCCTATCTTGTGCAATTTGTTTTTTCGTCCTATGCGCATTTTCAGGATCTATTTTGTTGTCAATCACAACAATGAGAATCAAAATACTAAATACGATAAAGTTCCTCAATTCATTTTTACTTTTAAATAAATATTTAAAAAAAAATGCTGTAGCTATAGAATAAAAAACGAGTTCTATATTTATGATTCTTTGAAGAGCTCGCATCGATGCAAATCCCGGAATATTAAATAAGATTTTATAAAACGAGATGTCATCTATTCTTACAAAAAATAAAAAGGTAATAAAGCCCGTAATAAATATTATTATGTATTGATGGTTATATTCGTTTAATTTTTTCTTCTTAACTATAGCTATCACCGTTAAGATTAAACAAAATAAGATTGATAATGTTGCTACTCCTCCTGGAAAAATTTTGAAATCCCAAAAATAGGGATAGTCATCGGCTATGTGTTCTAATTTACCCCATAAAAAACTTCCTGGGTTTGAAAAGAAAAATGATTTAAAGGTAGGAACACTAGAAACTATATTTTCATACAAATAAAGGCCTCCTGAATCAGCCCTCTTCTTATACGGAAGTAGTATTAATAAAAGCAAAACGAGGTTCAAAATACACGATAATAATACGCTACTTAGCCATTTCATATCACGTATGGTTTTTGTGTATAGCTTTCGTTTTACAATAAATGAGATTATAAGTAAAATTACAATTGGTATAAACATAAGAAAGCCTAAGTATATGCCGCAATATATTTGATATGTTAGGGCGAATATTGTTAAAAAAAAATATTTTGGTTTTAAGTTTTCTATATACAATAAGCCAAATAATATACCTAAAGGAATTGGAAATCTTGGAATTGTTTGCGCATGACCAACTTGAGACTGAAGTGCAATTGAACAAGCAAAAACTAAAGCCCCTAAAACAGACACGTACGTGTTTTTAAACATATATTTTAAGAGGAAAAAGCAAGACGTATAGTTGAAAATTGTCATTAATAAAAACCAATTTTGAAAAGAAGTTTCTCTATCGTATCCAATCAGCCTAAACACTGCGTAAAATGGAGACGTGCCTATAAGATTATCTGAATATGTAATTATCTCCTTTTCAGGATAAATAAATGGAGCGTCCCAAAAAGATTCGAGATGACTGCACATAAATTGATAAGAGTGTTCAAGTATATAGTTGTTAAACCTTGCGTCACCTAAATCACCAGGAAAAAAATCATATGAGATTCCAGTTATGTTAATAACAAAAAGCCAAACTGAAAAAGACAATCCAATTATAAATAAAAAGAAATTATAGTAATTTTGAGTTCTTATGTTCACTGTTTCTGTAAGTAATTTGTATATTTATAATATTTTGCAATATTGGTTTAAGGTCAACGTTTAGTGTAATTTATTTCAATATAGTAAAATAATGTAGTTGAACATACTAATTTAAACATAATTACGTTATTCTTTCGTAAATATAGATTTATTTTTATATAAAAATGTAAGTAGTCATATGCAATATATTTGCAAAAAACAATAACTTCCAAATGCCTTTTAAATTTACTGTCGTAACTGATAAATCTTTGACATCAAAGAATGTTCTAATTCTAATCACAGCTTTTTGTATTTTATTTTTTAAAATTTTCGTTAATTGGGGCGATGCAGATCATCCTTTTATTATGGATGTCAATCAGTATTATGGGTATTTGCCAGCCTTATTTAAACAACATGATTTAACGTTTACTCCCAATCCAAATAGTATTTGGTTAACACCAACCCCCATTGGAAAAGGTGTGCCGTTAGTTACTTATGGTATGAGTTTATTTTATTTACCATTTTATCTTATTGCTTCTATATTCTCTTCTTCAAATAGTACAGGTTACGAACCTATTTATGCTTGGTCGGTTCATATAGGTTGTATTATTTATGTATTAATTGGACTTTATTATTGCAGAAAAACACTACTAATTTGGTTTTCAGAAAAGGTAACAAGCTTAACACTATTCGTTATTTTTTTTGGAACTACTTTGTTTTGTTATACCTTAATTAATTCGGAATTAACACATAGTATTTTATTCTTTTTAATCTCTATGTTCGTTCATTATGTTGTTAAATGGCATCAATCTGGGCAGTTAAACTATTTTTTTTGGTTTAGTTTTTTATTGGGCTTAATTACATTGATTAGGCCTACAGAAATTAGTATTGTTATATTCCCTTTATTAATTGGAGTTACTTCCTATAAAGCGTTTAAAGAAAAACTCTTTATTATTTTAAACATGAAATATTTTTTAATAGTTGGAATTATACTTTTTTTCATTCCAATATTTCCTCAATTATTGTATTGGAAAATTCAATCTGGGCAGTGGTTGTTTTTTTCGTATGGAAGTAAAGAACGTTTTTTTTGGCTACAACCCCAGTTTATAAATGTACTATTTAGTTATCGAAAAGGATGGTTGGTTTATAGTCCATTAATGTTATTGAGTTTATTAGGATTTATTATATTATTTAAAAAAAATAAGCCATTATTTTTAGGGATCATTATTTACTTCTTAATTAATTTATATTTGATTTCTTCGTGGTGGGATTGGGCATATGGTGGGGCATTTGGCATGAGAGCTTTAGTTCAGGTTTCAGCTATTTTAATTATCCCGCTAGCCTATTTTATCCAATGGTTTTTTGAAGTTGTTAAATTGAAGTACTTAAAATTTGCAGGCGCTGTCGTTGTTTTATTTTTCTGTTTTTTAAATGTACTTCAATCAAATCTCTACAAACATGGAATCATAAGCTATGATGGTATGACAAAAGAATCTTATTGGTTCACCTTTTTAAAGAAAAATTATTCTAAAGAAGATTTATTATATTTAGAAACGCTTGTTAAGCATCCTGATTATTCAGCCATGAGACAAGGAAAACGCGATGACTAAAAAAATTAATATTGCTATTATTATTCCTTGTTATAACGAGCAAGATAATATTCTTTCACTTTATTATGAAATTTCTTCTGTAGCTATTGAAAATAGGCAGTATAATATCGTCCCCATCTTTGTGAACGATTGTTCAACGGATAGGACTAAGAAATTATTAGAGGAGAATAATTTAACTCATTTGAATTTGTCTGTTAATTTAGGAATAGGGGGGGCGGTACAAACGGGTTTTAAATATGCTTATCAAAATGGATTTGATATTGCTATTCAAATGGATGGTGACGGGCAACATCCTCCAAGTGAGTTACATAAACTAGTATTGCCATTAATTAGTAACGATGCAGATGTTGTTATAGGTTCCAGATATATTACGAAAGAAGGATTTCAATCCTCTATTTTGAGACGGATGGGAATTAATTATTTTAAATGGTTAAATCATTTTTTAGTTGGAATCAGAATTAACGACAGTACATCTGGATACAGAGCGTTAAAGAGAAAGGCTTTAAAAATTGTTTCTGATTACTACCCAGATGAATATCCAGAGCCAGAGTCCATTATATTATTTGCTTTGTATAAATTGAGACTTCAAGAAGTTGCTGTTTTAATGCGTGAAAGACAATCTGGTAGGTCTTCTATTAGAAACTATAAAACTGTTTACTACATGTTTAAAGTAACCATCGCCGTCATTAAGAGTGTTTTTGCTATAAAAAATAATAATAAGTAAATTATTTAAAATATTTTTTCAAATAATTAAATGGCTGCTCAATTATTATATAGCTAATTTCAGCACAAAGCCATGTAAATAAAAAATACAACATCCAGGCAGTTTCTTTTTTATCGGTATGTAATGATAATTTTGGAGCTATATAGTCCCAATAGGTTGGTATAGCAAATAAATGGTAAACGTATAATCCATAAGATATTTGCCCTAAATGTGTAAAATTTTTATTTTCTAAGATAAATTTCGCGACATATTTGTAGCCATCTCCAACAGCTCTTGCAATAACTAGGGCTGATAGTATACAAAATACAAATTCATCTAGTATAAAATTTATTGATGGTACATAATCTTTACGAACTATCTTATAGAGCAATAGTATGTAAATTGCACCAACTAGTGGTGCTAGCCACATTGAACTGGATATTTTGTTAAATAATGATCTGCGTGCATTTTTAATATAAGCCAACAAAGCACCAATACCTAGTGCAAACATAACATTGTTAGTCAAATAGCTTGCTGCCATCCATTTATCAGGAGCAATAATGATAAAACAGATTCTGGATATTATTGAAAGAATGATAGTTCCACAAATAAATTTTAGTAAATGTTTTTTAGAAATAAGTAAAATAAAAATCGGCCAAATTATATAAAATTGTTCCTCAACTGCCAGTGACCAAAAGTGATTGAATTCGCCAACATAATTATTTGTTTTAGCTTCTAAAATATTACTTGTATAAGTAATTAAATAGGGGAAAATTTCGCGAGTATTTTTGTAATTGATGTAAAACAAATAAATAATAAGAAGATAATAAATTGGAAAAATTCGTAGAGTTCTTTTGATGTAAAATGTTTTTAAAGATTGAAAAAAAGTCTTATTGCCAGTTTCAATTTCAGTTTTTTCATTATAAAGTATTTCTGTGATTAAGAACCCACTTAAAACAAAAAAGAAAATTACACCATTACCCCAATGAAATGTTTTAATCAAAAAATTATCAGAATCCCATCCCATCCAATGGCCTATCATAACAGATAATACTGAAAAAAAGCGAAGAGAATCTAATTGCTTATAATATTTTACCTGATGTTCCATTTGTGTTGTAAATATATCATTTTTTTGTTTTTATCTAATAGGATTACAGAATTATTAAAAAATACTGTAAATTTATAGTTTAGTGAATTAATTGGAAAATGTAATATCATATAGGTTGCAAATTATTGCTATTGTTACAGCACTAATTTTTATGTTTTTTATTTTTAGATTAATAGCTAAAGGTAAATTGCGTGAAGAGTACTCTTTTATCTGGATAGCTTGTACCGCTTTACTTTTATTATTTGCTGTTTGGAGAGATGGACTAGATGTGATTGCTAAACTGTTGGGAATTTATTACGCCCCTTCTCTTATATTTTTAGGCGCAATTTTCGCGATTGTCGTTTTCTTAGTTCACTTGTCGGTTGTCAATTCAAAACAACATAAACAAATTAAAGATTTAGCCCAAGAAATGGCTTTACTCAAAGAAGAGATTAAGAAATTTCAAAAGACTGACTAGTATTTAGTTGTTTTTATTTTCAAATATTTTATGTAGGTTTGTTTAATGTTATTATCTATTGTTATACCTGCCTATAATGAGGGCAGAACTATCCATTTAATTCTTAATAAAGTTAAGGATGTAAAACTGCCTGAAGGTGTTGAAAAAGAAATAATTATAGTTAATGATTTCTCAAAAGACAATACAGAGGAAGCTATAGTTAATTATAAAGTAGCTAATAGTCAATTAAATATTCAGTATTATAAACACGAATTTAATAAGGGTAAGGGTGCCGCATTGCATACTGGTATTAAAGAAGCTAAAGGGGATTATATTATTATTCAAGACGCTGATTTGGAATACGATCCTGAAGAGTATAATATTTTGTTGAAACCTATCTTGCTTGGAATGGCAGATGTTGTTTATGGTAGTCGTTTTATTGGAGGGAAACCACATCGGATTTTATTTTTCTGGCATTCAATTGGAAATAAAATGTTGACGACTATGTCGAATATGTTTACTAATTTAAACTTAACCGACATGGAAACGTGCTACAAGTTATTTAGAGCAGATATTGTAAAAGGACTTTCCTTAAAAGAAAAGCGTTTTGGTTTTGAACCAGAAGTAAC
>ERZ724520.1515-NODE-1515-length-11522-cov-4.561786_pt1 | contig 11522 bp, 13 predicted proteins | sample MGYA00376053_ERZ724520 | MGnify/ENA primary metagenome ERZ724520 (study PRJEB28724, sample SAMN07190886) | activated sludge metagenome | isolation source: activated sludge of sewage treatment plant in Hong Hong | place: USA: Christiansburg, Virginia | collected... | reverse complement strand
GGTTTGGATTTCAATGACTTAAATAATATTTGTAAAATAATAAACTCAATAATAAACTAGAATAAATATATTATGGAAAATGTAATTTATTTAAAAGGAAATTTAGTAAATGGTATAATTGAAACAGAAATGCCATTTCAAGAAATTGCAGATTTAGTTTCAAAAGAAAAGAAAATTCTTGTTATCAAAAACCTTTTTTCTAGTAATGAAATGCATGAATTAACTGAATCCGTTTATAATTGGGGTAGAATAGTGCCTCCTGTTACTCAAGATGATTTCAAAGGAAATTATCACAGTATAAAAGCGAAGGTTTCAAATATTCAACAAGTACCACATGTATTCCATGATTATAATTTTAATAATTTTAATACACTTCCAAACGATTTAAAAGAAAAATTAAATAATGTCTTTGAGTCTTTAAGAGTTTTTTATAATGCATTGACTAATTATGATGCACCTTTTGGTTATGTTCAAAATGCCCCATATATACATCCTCAACTAATTCAATATCCTCGTGGTGGTGGATTTTTCGGAAGACATAATCATAATCTATTACCTCAGAAAATCGGGTTTATTTTAGCAATGTCAAAATTTGGAGAAGATTATACTGGTGGTGGTACTTGTTTTGTGGTGAATGATAAATTAATTGATATGGAGTTGAAACAAGATATTGGAGATTTATGTTTATGGCCGAATGACATAGATCATTGGGTAAAGCAATCACCTTTAGATGATCAATTTACTTGGGAATCTGAAAAAGGTAGATGGGTAGCGACGTTAGCATACTTTAATCCATATTAGAAAAATGAAGTTAGCTGTAATGCAACCTTATTTATTTCCTTATTTAGGATATTATCAATTAATACATTCTGTTGATAAATTCGTAGTATATGATGATGTTTCTTTTATTAAACAAGGTTGGATTAATAGAAATAATATTTTATTAAATAATAAAAAATATTTGTTTTTTGCACCAGTAAAAGGTATAAGCTCATTTAAAAAAATAAATGAAACTGAAATTGACTACAAATATGATTGGATAAAAAAAACACTGCAAACTATGGAGCAGGCTTATAAAAAAGCTCCAGAGTTTAAAAATGTTTACCCAATAATAGAGAATGTTTTAAATAAAAAAAGTGATTTAATTTCAACTTTAGCTACTGAAAGTTTAATTGAAGTTTGCAATTATTTAGATATTAAAACTGAAATTCAAAAAACTTCTTGTAATTATAATAATGAAAATTTGAAAGGCCAGGATAGGGTTATAGATATTTGTAAAAAAGAAAATGCTCATGAATACATTAATCCAATTGGTGGACAAGAGTTATATTCTAAAGAAGAGTTTAAGATAAATAATCTGACTTTAAACTTTATCAATATGAATCCAATAAATTATAAGCAGTATAATGAAATACATATACCATATTTATCTATAATTGATGTTTTAATGTTTAATGATAAATTAAGCGTAAATAAATTTATTACTAGCTACAATTTAATATGAACGCTATTGGTGGTTATTTTGCTTTAGATTTATTAAATAATAAAGAGTTTCATCTTAATTGTTTAAAATTAAATACTGCAAGAAATGCACTTGAGTATATACTTATTGCTAGGAAGTATAAAAAAATATATCTCCCATTTTATACTTGTGATGTATTATTACAGCCAATTGAAAAATTAAAAGTTATAGTAGAGTTTTATAATATCAATAAAGATTTTGAACCAATTTTTGATTATAGCAGATTAAAACAAAATGAAGGATTTTTGTATACAAATTATTTTGGATTAAAGGATTCTTATATTAGAAAAATTGATTCGTTATGCAAAAATTTAATTATAGATAATGCACAATCTTTTTATTCTAAGCCTGTAATTAATGGAGACACTTTTTATTCAGCTAGAAAATTTTTCGGTGTTTCTGATGGTGCGTATTTATATTGTAATAAGCCTATTCAAATAGAAATTTTGAAAGATATTTCATGGAAAAGGTCTCAATATTTATTTATTAGAATTGATGAAGAAGCTGAAACAGGCTATCAATCTTTCAAGAAAAATGAATCTGAATTGGATTTTCAAGAAATTAAATACATGTCTAATTTGACTAGTTCAATTTTAGGAAATATCGATTATAAAACTATTTCAGAAAAGAGACGTGATAATTATATTTTTTTGTCTAATGAACTTGGTTCAATAAATAAATTGAAATTCAATATAAATAAAAAAACTGTCCCTATGGTTTATCCATTTTACAGTACTAATGAAAATTTGCGTGAAATTTTAAGATTGAATAAAATTTATACAGCACAATATTGGGATTCTGTTTTAAAAAATGTAGAAAAAGGTTCCATTGAATATGACTATACTAAAAACATTATTTATTTACCAATAGATCAAAGATTAAATAGTAAACAATTAAAAACAATTATTAAAATTATAAAAGATGAACATAAAAGGTAAATACGTTACTTTAAGAGCAATTGAAATGGAAGATATTCCTTTATTGCATAAATGGGCAAATGATCCTGATATATGGTATATGCTTGGAGGGTGGCATTTTCCTAGTAATTTGAGTTATATGCAGAAATGGGTCGATAATTTAAAAAATGACCCATTAAATCAAAGGTTTGCAATTGATGCACCAGGTGTAGGTCTAATAGGAACTATTAGTTTGGTTGATATTGATTGGAAAAATAATAATGCATTTACAGGTTTGCAGCTTGGTGACATTGATATTAGAGGTAAAGGGTATGGGATAGATTCATTCATGGCTATTCAAAAGTATGCATTTGAAGAATTACACTTAGAAAGACTTGATGGTTCTGTAATTGAATACAATGAGGCAGGTTACGGATTTATTACTAAACATTGCGGATGGAAAGAAGAAGGAAGGCAACGAAATTGGTATTTTAGAAAAAATAGATATTGGGACAGAATTATTGTTGGCATCACCCGTGGCGATTATTTTGAACTTATGGAAAAGAAAGACTACTGGAAAGAATAGTTTTGGGAACAAGTAAAATTGGAATTACCGGCGGTTCTGGTTATTTAGGATCGGTTTTAGTAAACGCTGCAGTTGATGCAGGTTATTTTGTAAATGTATTAGATAATTCAGATTCTGCTAATTGTAGTTTGTCTGATTTAATAAATGAAAAAAAAATAAATTATTATCAAGGTAATTTATCTGATGAAATTTTAGTTGGTAGATTTGTTGAAGATATTGATGTTATAATACATTTAGCAGGTGTTTCAGATGGAAGAGCGGGAAAGCTAAATCCAGATTTGACAAAAAAAGTTAATATTGATTACTTTGAAAGGTTAATTAAAATTTCAAAAAATGCTGGAGTTAAAAAATTTCTTTTTGCATCAACAATGGGCGTTTATGGGAATGAGTATTCTATACCATTAACCGAAGATTTGGTTTTAAAACCAATTGATCCATATTCATATTCAAAAGCTTTTGGAGAGTCAATGTTATTAGAAAATCAAACAAAAAATTTCACACCAACAATTTTTAGAATAGCAATGGTTTATGGACTTTCTCCTTCAATGCGATTCGATTTTATTGTCAATAAGTTTACTATTGATGCAGTAAATAATGAAAATATTACGATTTTAGGTGGTAAGCAAAAAAGACCACAAGTATATATTAAAGATGTCGCTAAAGTTTTTCTCAAATTTGCAAGTATAGAATATAAGCAATCTTCCACTATATATAATTTAGTCGGTTCAAATCCTTCAGTCGAACAAATTTTAAGTGAAGTGAAATTAGTAGCCCCTAATTTAAAAGTAGAAGTAGGTGCACAAAGAGAAAATGAAGACAGTTTTGAAATGAGTGGAATGAAATTGAGAAATGAAATCGATTTTAATTTACAAGAAAACATGATTGTTGGTATTAAAGAAATTATAAATTATTATTCTAATAAAAGTAATTAGATATGAAATGGAAAAAAAAGGGATTAATATTTTGTCCTAATAAAAATTTCGAGTGGTTACAAGATAGGGCAATTGCCCCTGTTTGTGAATTAATTTCAAATGATATTTTAAGAATTTATTTTTCTTCTAGAGATAATCAAGGAAAAAGTACACCAATATTCTTAGACACTAATCCGGAATTTCCTGAACAAATTAAAAATGTTAATGGTACTCCAATTTTGAAATTTGGAGAATTGGGAAGTTTTGATGACAATGGTATTTTATCTTCTTCTATAGTAAATTATGGAAATGATAAATATTTATATTACGTTGGATGGAATCCAAGAGTAAATGTGTCATATCATCTTTCAATAGGATTAGCAATTAGTAAAAATGGATTACCTTTTGAGAAAGTAAGTTCAGGCCCAATTTTAGATAGATCACTAACCGAGCCGTTTTTTAATACTGCTCCATTTGTAATTAAGGATAGCACAAATTGGAAGATGTGGTATGTTTCATGTACTGGTTGGAAAAAAATAAATAATTATCCTGAGCCATTATATAATATTAAGTTTGCAACTTCAAATGATGGTATTAATTGGGAAAGGAAAGGAATTATTGCTATTGATACTGATGATTTTGCGGAAGCCATTGGCAAGCCATTTGTTTTCGTTGAAAAAGGTATTTATCACATGATTTATTCATACCGTAATTCTGTTAATTATAGAACTGACCCAACTAAAAGTTATAGATTGGGATATGCACAATCAGATGATGGTATTAATTGGACAAGGAAAGATGATGAAATAGGAATATCGTTGTCAAATGAAGGTTGGGATTCTATAATGATGGAGTATGCATCAAGTTATAGTTTTAATGGTAAAAGATATTTAGTTTATAATGGTAATGGATTTGGCGAATCAGGATTTGGATATGCTATTTTAGAAAATGAGTAATAATAAATTAGTCGTTGCAATTCAAATGATTACGTATAATCATGAAGAGTATATAGCACAAGCTATTGAATCTGTTATGGCTCAAGAAACTACGTTTGATTATAAATTAATTATAGCTGAAGATTTTTCTACCGATAATACAAGAAATATCTGCAAAGCCTTAAAACAAAAATATCCTAATAAAATAGACTTAATATTAAATGAAAAAAATTTAGGAGTTTTTAAAAATGCTATTCAAATTCATGAAGCATGTTATAATAGTAATGCCACTTACGTTGCAATAATAGAAGGAGATGATTATTGGACAGATAATTTTAAGCTTCAAAAACAGGTTGATTTTTTGGAATCAAATAAAAATTACACAGTTTGTTTTCATAATGTAAAAAAGCTTACGGTTGCAAATGGCGAACCCGATGTTATAGTAAACTACAATCAAACATTTAAAGACACATATGAATTTAATGATATAATTATTGAAAACAACATAGCAACCGTATCTGTAATGTATGTAAATAAAATATTTGACATTAGTGTTTTTGATACGGTTGAACCTTACGATGATTTTTTTCATTTATTAAATTTAGAGAAAGGCAAGGCAAAGTTTTTTGAAGACACAATGGCTGTTTATCGCATACATAAGGGTGGAACATGGTCTAGTAGAAAAATAGAAGAAAAGTATCTAGTAAATATTCATATCAGAAAAATGATTTTAAATTATTTTAAATCTAACCCAAAATATAAAAACAATAATTTATTTTATTTAGGCCTATCACCTTTATACAACGTAATTGCTATTATGAAATATAATGAAAATAATATAACTTGTTTTTTTAATTATTATTTTGCTTATTTATACAACGCATATAAATCTAATCAAACAATAGATTATATGCTTTTTGCAAAATTGTCTATTAAAATATTTTTAAGAAAAATTAAAATAAGTCAACGAAAATGATTGAAAAAATAGCATATCATAATCTTCAACTTGGTATCATTATCAGAAATAATTTCACTAAAGATGGAATAGAATTTTTCACAAACGATAACGATTCTCAACAACTTGGTTATATGAATAGACCAAAAGATTATGAAATTTTGCCTCACCGCCACAACATTGTTCAGCGAGAAGTACATCTTACCCAAGAAGTTTTGTTTATAAAATCAGGTAAAGTAAGAGTTGATTTTTATGATAACGAACAAATTTATTTAGAGAGTAGAATTTTAAATAAAGGGGATGTGATATTATTAGCGGATGGTGGACATGGTTTTGTAATGTTAGAACAATCAGAAATTATTGAAGTTAAGCAAGGGCCATACTGTGGCGAAAGAGATAAGGTAAGATTTGATTCAATAGATAATAATCAAGTTAAAATAATATTTAATACCACTCACTAGAATATACAGATAGAAAGAAATTAAAATAATTAAAAAGACACAATTTATACTTATGAGAAACTTATTTTACAAAATTTTAAATAAACTATACAACCCAATATATATAAGAATTCATGCAGTTGCAAATGGTCAAATATATGCTCGAGAAAATAATGATATAAATAAAGCATTATCAAGAGCAGCAGCAAATATCGCTTTAAGAAATATCGACGAAACTAACCCATTATCTTGGGAGTTTAGTGGGTTTAGTCAAAATGGAGAAGATGGTATTTTAGATTTTTTATGGACAAAATTAAAATCCCAAAATCGTTACTTTATAGAAATAGGAGCTGCAAATGGTATTGATAATAATACAGCTTGGTTTGCTCATGCGAAAAAATTTAGTGGTTTAATGATTGATGGTCACAATGATTCTATAATTAGAGCTAAAAAACATGCTACATTTGGTACTGAATGCTTAAACTTATTTATAAACGAAGAAAATATAATTGCCTTAAAAGAAAAAATTGTACATACTAACCCAGATATTTTTTCTTTAGATATTGATGGCAATGACTACTATGTCGCAAAAAGTATTTTAAACAATGGTATTAGACCTAAAATATTTATTGTAGAGTATAATTCAGTATTTGGCCCAAATGAAAGTGTTACTATAGAATATGATCCGTTGTTTGATATTGACAAAGCTCATGCAACTCATCTTTATTATGGTGTTTCCATTACAGGTTGGAAAACTTTTTTTGGAAATCAAGGGTATCAATTTGTAACTGTTGATTCTAATGGCGTAAATGCAGTTTTTGTTGATAAAAAGGAATTTGATATGTCATTTTTAGAAAATTTAAAAAGTGTAAATTTCAAAGAAAATTTCCATCAGTTAAATGTATTTAAATGTAATTGGGAAAAACAATTGGAATTAATTAAAGAGAAAAAAACAATAACTATTAGTTAAAATTACGATATGATACCAGTTAATGAACCATTATTAAATGGAAACGAAAAAAAATATTTGAATGAATGTATTGATACTGGTTGGATTTCATCTGAAGGGCCATTTATCAAAGCATTTGAGGAAAAATTTTCTAAAGTTGTAAATCGTAAACACGGTATAGCAGTTAGTAATGGCTCTGTGGCTTTAGATGCGGCAATGTTGGCACTAGGATTAAATGAAGGTGATGAAGTTATAATGCCAACTTTTACAATAATATGCTGTGCAACGGCAATTGTTAGAGCAGGCTTAACCCCTGTATTAGTTGATGCTGATCCATTAACTTACAATATGGATGTGAATCAAATTGAAAGTAAAATAACTGCTAAAACTAAAGCTATAATGGTAGTGCATATTTATGGCTTACCTGTAGATATGGATAGAGTTTTAGAGATAGCAAAAAAGCATAATTTAAAAATAATTGAAGACGCAGCAGAAATGCACGGTCAAACTTATAACGGAAAACCATGTGGGTCTTTTGGTGATATTAGTATTTTTAGTTTTTATCCTAATAAACACATCACTACTGGTGAAGGTGGAATGATTTTAACGGATAGCGATGAATTAGCAGAAAAATGCCGTTCATTAAGAAATTTATGCTTCACAACAAAAAGAAGGTTTGTGCATGATGAAATGGGATTTAATTTTAGAATGACAAATTTGCAAGCTGCTCTGGGTTTAGCTCAATTAGAAAGATTAGATGAGTTTATTGATAGAAAAAGAAAAATGGGGCAGTTGTATTTAGAACTTTTAAAAGATGTTGCAGACTTTCAGTTACCAGTGTTAAAAACAAATTATGCTGATAATATTTTTTGGGTGTTTGCTTTAGTTTCAAAAAACAAAAGTGTATCAGCAATTGATTGTATGAAAAAATTAGCTGATGTGGGTGTTGGAACACGACCGTTCTTTTTTCCAATGCATATGCAACCTGTGTTTCAAAAAATGGGTTTGTTTAAAAATGAATCGTATCCCGTTGCAGAATTTATTGCTGAACAAGGTTTTTATTTACCAAGCGGTTTAGGGCAAACAGCAGATGATTTTACATTAGTAAGCGAACGTTTTAAAAATATATTTTAATGGCAGTATTTAAAGACTATTCAAAGTATTATAATCTTTTATATAAAGATAAAAACTATAATTCAGAAGTTGATTATTTAATAAATTTGATTAAAGCTCATAGCCTAGAAAGTAATAGCATACTTAATTTAGGTTGTGGTACAGGTAATCATGATTTTATATTTGCTAGTAAAGGCTTTCATGTAACAGGTGTAGACTTGTCGCAAGATATGATTGATGTGGCTAATTCTAAAAAAAGCAATGATTCAAATTTAGTGTTTTTAAAAGGAGATGTAAGAGATGTGAGATTGGATAAAACGTTTGACGTTGTAATGTCTTTATTTCATGTAATGTCTTATCAAACTTCAAATTTAGATTTGGAAAATGCTATTAAAACAGCTCATGCACATTTAGAAAAAGGAGGCTTGTTTATTTTTGATTGCTGGTATGGCCCTGGAGTACTAACAGATAGACCAACTGTTAGAAATAAACAATTTGAAGATAATAATTTTTTAGTGACTCGATTATCAACACCACACATGTACTCAAACGAAAATTGTGTAGATGTTGAATTTAATGTTACCATAAAAGATAAAACAAATGGCCAAACATATGATATCCATGAAATGCATAAAATGCGTTATTTGTTTTTACCTGAAGTGCATTATTTCTTAGATAAAAATGGTTTTGAATTAGTGTTAAATGAAGAATGGCTAAGCTCTGCGCAATTAACGTATAATAGTTGGAATGCAACCTTTGTTGCAAAAAAGAAATGAGTGGAACAAAAAAAATAGCATTTGTTTACGGTCGTCCATATTTTAATTCGGCAAAGTTATTATATATGCCATTTGGAATTAATGTAGTTAAGTTATTGGCCGAACAAGGGAATACTATTGATTTGTATCTTACTCAAAACTTTACTGAAGAATACAAGAAAATATTACCTAGCAACGTTACACCCATTTTTTTGGATAAAAAAAAGGTTTGGAGTCATGGTAGTGGTAGAGGTTTATTTTATTTATTGAATAGTTATTTTTGGAACTTAACAAGAACTAAAAAGTATGATGCAGTGTGGGGCATTGGCCAAGCTGGAACAGTTTTGGGTGGAAAGTTGGCAAATAGGAATAAAGTTCCATTTTATTATTTAAGTGACGAATTTCCGGATATCTCTTATTTGAAAATTTGGAAAGAAAATGAAAAAAAATATGCGGCTACAGCAAAGTTCTTTGTTGTGCCAGATGAATCAAGACTTCCAGTAACTCTTCAACAAATTCCTGATTTAAAGAACACCCCTGGATTTACATTACCAAATATGCCTCTTAAAATTGACCTAAATAATGTGTCAAGTATTAATTGGCATAATAAGCTAGGCTTATCACCAAATAAGAAGATAGTTATGTATGCTGGTGGTATAACTAGTGAAAATCAGATTGATTATTTATTGACTTTATTTCCCGCAACTAGAAATGAGTTTGTTTTGGTGTTAGTAGGAAAAATGGGGAATTATAAAAAGATAAAGGATTTACATTCTGAAAGAATTATTTGGATTGAAGAAGAGCTGCCTGATAATGATTTGCACAGTTTAATTTCACAATCATTATGTAGCATGTGTTATTACGCAGATTTTTTAGATTTAAAATATGTAGGTAAATCTTCTGGAAAACTGATGCGTTCATTGCTATTTGGTACTCCAGTTATTTCTACAAAATTTGATTCACTCTCTTTTGTAGAAGAAAATAAATTTGGTGTTTTAATAGGTAAGCCTTACGAACTCATTGAAGCAATTCATACAATTGACAGAGATATTCAAAAGTACAAAGCATCAATTAAAGAAAATATTTCGAAATACAACTACGAAGTGTATTGGGATATTATGAAAAATTCAATTTTGTAATTGAGCAATAAAAAAAGTATAATTTTATTTACAACTTCATTTCCTTATGGTGATGGTGAACAGTTTTTGGAAACCGAAATCAACTATTTATGTAATGCATTTGAAACTGTGTTTGTTTTCCCTCTACATAAGTTTGATAAAATCAGAAGCATTCCTAGCAATTGTAAGGTAGTAGACTTAACGGTTAGTTTTACAGTTCAAAATAAGATAAGGAAATACTTTTTCACTCACTTTAGTATTATTTTTAAGATATTGCTTAAAACTATTATGACGTCTGTACACAGAAAGAAGTATGTTTTTGGTTTAAAGAAATATATAATAGATTTAATATTAGAGATTGGAATGGCTGAAAAATACCATGAGCTTTTAATTAACTATTTAGCTAAAACTGACCTAATCTATTTTTATTGGTTTGATAAACCTGTTTTGCAATTCAGTATTTTAAAGCAGAAAAGAAAAATAAATCATAAGCTTGTTGTAAGAGCTCATGGTTATGATTACGATAAGCAACAAGGCTATTTTCATAAATATAGGGAGTATGAGATTGCAATGGTAAACAAGATTTTCCCAGTTTCTAATTATGGAGTAAACTATTTTAAAAATCAATATAAGTCGTTAGCAAAAAATGTTGATGTTTCCTATTTAGGAACAAATTTTATAGCAGACAATCCAACTAATTATTCTAATGTTATACATATTGTTTCATGTTCAGCATTTAGATCTTTGAAACGAGTGCATTTAATTGTTGAAATTTTAAAGGAAATAAAAGAAGAAGTAGTATGGACGCATTTTGGGTCGGGCACATTAGAGAAGGAGGTTAAATTAAAAGCAAAAGAACTTCCATCAAACATTACTGTTCATTTTAAAGGAATGGTTGATAATTCTGAAGTTCTGAAATATTATACTGAACAACATGTGGATTTTTTCATTAATGTAAGCGAAATAGAAGGTGTTCCTGTTTCTATCATGGAAGCAATTAGTTTTGGCATACCTGTTATAGGTTGTAATGTTGGAGGCGTAAGCGAAATAGTAAATCATAAAACGGGGTATTTGTTTAATAAGGATTTTAACATTAAGGATGTTGCAGAAAAAATTATTGAACATCATTCTAAAACATTTGAACAAAAAATTGAGTTTACAAAAAGTGTGAAATCATTTTGGGTTGAGAATTTTAATGCAAGAAAAAATTACATTGATTTTATAGATAATAAATTAAAGAACTTGTAAATGTTCAATACTCACTAAATTAAATATGAATATTTTATACATAGTTCCAACTTCCTTATTATTCGACGAAAGAACAGGGGTATCACGAAAAATA
>ERZ724520.1514-NODE-1514-length-11528-cov-5.779482_pt1 | contig 11528 bp, 7 predicted proteins | sample MGYA00376053_ERZ724520 | MGnify/ENA primary metagenome ERZ724520 (study PRJEB28724, sample SAMN07190886) | activated sludge metagenome | isolation source: activated sludge of sewage treatment plant in Hong Hong | place: USA: Christiansburg, Virginia | collected... | reverse complement strand
TTTTACGATAAGAAATTTGAAGTTTGAAACTAATTAATCAATATTTTAATTTAATAATTAATCCGAGTCAACTGATCAAAAAATTCATCCTCATTATCGTTCTTCATTTGCTGTATTTTGGCTGCACATGCCGGTTAACTTTTTTGTTGTTTTTTCTCCCAAATCATGGAATTAAAATATTATTATTTAATCAGGAAAACTAAACTTATGGCCTCACTGAGGATTGCTTTCCTACAGACTTACCAGCCTGTAAATCCTTGCTTTTGTATTCTTTCTAGTATTCCTTGTCTTATAGCAACACTTCTAACTCTCGAATAAAAATCAACACAAGACACCACTTTGCCCCTTACTCCTAAAAAAAATCAGTGTTCGAGCAATTACTCATAAATAAACAGTTATTTGAAGTTCAGCAAAGAGCGGTCGACGTGGATTGAGTCTTTTAGTGAAAATTCGTTGGTGCAGATTGCGAACGATAAAACTTCTGACTTTAAAACTGACATCGAACAGGGAGGATTTGTGCATGCACTTTAGTTTATCAATTAGGATTTGTATGAAACTTGCGATTTAAAGACTATTAAATCTGAGGTACTCAGCTTCATTGATCGAGACCCGAACTCGACTGAAAACAGTGAGGAAATTGATTTATAGTGGAGCGAAGTTGAAGATATTTGAAGATGCTCTAATTGTGCAAAGAATCCTTTAAATACACCTTGATTAACTGTTACTATTTATTCAATTTTGATATATAAGATGACGAATCTATAAACAGCATCAGAAGAAAGTTTTGTGAAGAAGCGCGATGTTACGTTAGAGGTTCTGCTGGGTTTCTTCTAAAATCCATTTTTTGAAGTAAATGAAGTCGAAGGTATGCGGGTACTCGATCTTTTTTGTTTTAAGCCATTTTATAAAAAACGGGAAGTGATCAGGGATCTCTTTCCTGTTGAATATTCTGTTGATCATGTGACAGCAAAAGAGTCGCATTTTGATTTTGTTTCGTGTATGCGAATCTATTTTGGTGTTTTAGTGGATGGATTTGAAGATGTAGGAGGTGGTTGAACGATAAGAGAACTTTAAGTCATCAAAAACTTTTTAATCTACATTTAGTTTATATCCTCTTTAAAAATTTTTGATTGGCATATCTTGAAGAACAATAGTAATTTCGCTATATGTGTCTTCGAACATTAAGTGAGCCTTCATATTTTCCTACTACATTTTGTTCACAAATTTCTTGAATTATGCTGTTTTGGTGCACTCGACCCATTTTTTGTTATCAATGTCGATTTAAGCCAACGAATCTGGCATTTTCCCATTAGAAAGGCTGTGCAAGAGAGGATCTGAGAAGAATATATATGCTTTGAGTAAGTAGAATTTGGCGGCAAGTCTTTCGGCATAGGTAAGATATGATGCATAGTTATCGAAAAGTTAAACAGCACACTCTTTCAGATAGTGAGCTTTACCAATTTCAAAATAAATTTATTCAAGTTATCTTTCAAGATGTTTATTCTATTTGCTGATTCCTTTCTTTTTTAGTAAATGAGCACGTGATTAATCTTCCGGTTACATTTAACTGTCCTGTCCGTACTCAAATTGATTTGGTTAATCTTTTAGGTACTCTTCGTTCTTTTACAGTTTATTATAAAATACAATATTTTCCTTGAATTCGTTCTAATAGTCACTAAACAGAGGGTGCTTCACAATGCTGGAAAAAGTCATGCGCTTTTTACTATCGACTACGAAAATTCTTTTGAAAAAATCTTATAGTTAGTTCGACTGTTATTTGAGTTTATCTTTTTTGCTTAGCGTAGCAACGAGACTGAAAGATGGATTCGTACATCTTCTTTGGATTTAAGCCTTCATGTCGTGACCTACATGTTGCTATGTATACCTTTGAAGGGATATTAGGCGAAAAGCATAAAGTAGAAGAGGACTCCGAGTGCCCATATATCAACTGAGATTCCGTAATAAGAGTTACTAATGATTTCCGGTGCCATGTATTTTTCTGTCCCACAGTGAGTTTTTGCTCCAACTCCTCCAATCGAACGTGCAAACCCAAAATCAGCGATTTTATAAGTGAGTTAATTAGCTTCTTTTTTGAGAAGAACGTTTTCTGATTTGATATCTCGATGTATGAAGTTTTTTTAATGGATGCATTTGAGTCCTTTCATGACTTCAATAATGACTTTGATTGCCTGTCGAAGGGGGAAAACTTTGCCTGGCAGTTTAGCTTGGTAGGTGAGAAGATTTCCTTGTTCGCAGTATTACATGACGATGATGATGAAATCGGGGGCTGGGTTAGAAGTTGTGTACTCGTAAACTAAAACTCGTATCTGACGATGTTGGGGTGGTTGAGTTTTTTCATGATATCGATTTCTTGGTCGATATACTTTTGGAGGAAGGGTTTCTTTTTGATGTGTAGTTTGCTGATGATCTTGACTGCGTAGTAGATCTCGGTTGACTCTACATGAAAAGGTAAAAACTGTGGCGAGCTAGCACGACTTCTCCAAAGGCTCCCTTGCCGATTGATTTGATCACTTAGTAGCTTTTGGACTCGAGGGCTTGTCTCATATCTTCGAACCGTTTTTTTTCTGATCCGGCTTGCTCCATATCACTTCACAATATTCAAATTAAGAACCAATATATAATTTTAGGTCGCTGTTAATTAAATGTTTCAATTTTCTCCTTGTTTGACAGAATAGTCTGCTTCTGTATTTATTTTTGGTTGAATCGAGTGTTGTTCACCTCATGTCAGTCATGATTAACAAAAATTAAAGGATTTTTTTTCAAAAATTGGAGCAATAATTAATAAATAAGTTATTTTATTGTTTCGATGTGAATATTATTAGACTTATATAAAAAATGAAAGGCAAAAATTTGTAGGCTTCTTTCTAGTAATCGACCGAAATGTATCAGAACGACAACTATGAAGCTTGTATTGCTTTGTTAAACGATTGTTTGCTTCTAGCCCCAAACATACCAATGCTTTACTCTAATCGCGGAATTGCGAATTTTAATTTGCATCGAGAGTTGGATGCATTGAAAGATTTAAATAGTTCTATTTAGATGGACCATCTCAATTATATCGCGTACTTCAACCTTTTTTCTTTAAATATGCTCACTAATCGAAACCAGTAAGCATTCTAAAGTTTATGTTTCTCGCTCTCTAGTATATACACTATACTTGGGCAGAGGGAAAAAGACATGCGGGCATCAGATAGAGCTATCTACTATGCGTACAATAACAAATAAGCGTTAGCGATGCATGGATTACTGAATTTGCAAAATAGTGATACTGAAAAATCGATAAAGTACTTGTAAATGGCATATGATTACGAAAGTGATGAGGGCAATAGGAGAAAAATGCTAAAGATTTTATCAGAATTAAATTTAAGACTGTAAAGGAAAACAACTTACGAAGTTAAAAAATAAATCAGCGGCGTGAAATATAAACTGAGAACCAATTTAAAATTTGTGAGTGGGGAGTAGATGGAGCCTATAATAGATGAAATGGTCAAAGAGTTTAACTTAGTGTACAACCATCTGCAAGAAATAAGGGAAAATTAACAGAGGTTTTTTATTGAGGAGCAGAGCCAGCTGAAAAATCAGACTATAGAATAATAGATTAGTATTTCTGGTTCTGTCAAAGAGGATTATGAGGCTGCTAAATTAACCACTTACAACTCTTCAATCGGAAATTTCTAATCAGAACAACAATTAAAAGGTCGCTATTCCTTTGTAGCTGAAGAAAATTCAAAGAGTTAACTCCATAACAAATAGAATAATGCTAAAGAATGTAAAACGATGAATAGTTCTCGATAGGAACTATAAGAACCAAAGTAAGTAGTTTTTGTAAATCCTCCTCCTGAACAAAAATTAAGTACTGATCGAATATTTATCAACTTCAAAGTTTACTCTGCAACCTTGTCGGATAACTATTTGACTTGCTTTGAGGAACTTTATGCAGTTTTGAAATACAATTTGAGTGAAAATTAGATGTTTATCACCCCTTTTTCTAAAGGAGTGAACAATGTTTATAAATGGGACGATATGGCTTCAAACCTAATAGTTGCAAAAAAACCTGCTAATTTGTAGATCAAAATATTTAATAAAAACTTTTTGAGCTTTGAAGACGAGTTTGTGGGTCGAGGGGAGACAGAGATTGACAATTTAGGGTACTTAAACATGCCTTTGTTTAATGAAAGAAACTGTTATATTGGTACCGTTCGCTTAGGAGTTGAATTGTATCAATGATAGTTATTAGTTTACCTATGCTAATTGTTGGTTACGATTGAATATTTTGTTTCTTCTTTGATTGTAAAAAAACCTATTATTTAAAGTTACATTAGAATAGTGTATAAGGTTTTGAATGATATTATTCTTATGAAGAAATCGAACTAAAATCCAAACTCACATCAGATTCGAGAAATCAAATAAATAGAATAAGAATACTCCTGTTGCGATGGAAGACTGTATCAAGTGTATGTTTCTAATTACACAGGGCACAGAAAAAAAAAGCGCTATTCACGCTTGTTCTAATTCAAAGCTGTATAGTTCTCCACGAGATTCTTCATTTGAGTTGGTTTAGTACCAAACATCACTTTGCGCTCATAGTCATTTTGATAATCTGTCAGTTTCTTAATTTTTTTGCATACATCTACATCGTCACCACGCAACCGGGAATAATTCAAAAAATCGTAAATGTGTTGTTTATAAAAGAATGAAAAGCATTAAATGGAGAGTTTATTTCTGTCGATTCCTAAAAATGAACATATCAAGAGCCATATTCAGATATCCTACATTATTCCTGAGGGCATTAAGGTAAACAAAATTAAATTTTGTCTCACTTGCAACATTTATCGCCCTCCCAGAGCCAGCCACTGTGATATCTGTGGAGTGTGCATATAAAAGATGGACCATCACTGCCCTTGGGTTGGGACATGCATCGGCAAGAGAAATTATAAGTAGTTTTATCTGTTTTTATTTTCTCTTTTCGTTTAGATTATCATAGTGTTCGTTATGTGCGTAACAATAATGAATAACAATTTAGTCAATGGTTAGTATAATTTAGGAGCGACTTTAAGTAGATTCCCCTTCTCCATGATACTTGCTATTTTGTGTGTTCCTGCTTTTCTTTTTGTAGGGATCATGGTTGGCTTTCACACCTATATCATCTTAAAAAATATGACAACTAAATAGTTCTTTGATGGAAAATGGGAGACTATATCTGGTAACCCTTATCAAAAATCAAACTGTTTTAAAAATGCCCTTAAGGTTTATTTCAAAGTCAACAAAAGAGAAATTAAATATAAGTATAATCAGTTTTTTTCACCTTAAAATAACGAAGTATCATCCAGTTCTTAAGGTAAGCTTTAGTCGAATAAAAAAAATAGCGAATAGTAAAAAAAAAGAAAATCAACTGAGTTAGGATAGATAAAATTGCAGATGTCTCCATAAATAGAGCTGAAGAAGTAAAAAAGATAAAAGAGATAAGAATCATAATTATAGAAGTCTTAGAAAACATAAAGGGTTCAAAGACAAGGGACTTTGTAATAGATAAACTCAAAACTTTGATGAATTTCAGTATTTTACGATTTGATTGATTGATAAAGGATAATTGTCTACGCATTTAAAGTATTATATTAGAATCAAATAATTTTTATGGCTTTGAGCTTGGCCTTTATAGCATTTAGATGCTCATGAGTTATTATCTTCGAAGGAGCTCCTTCGACAATAGTCTATATTTTTGATTTTTGATGAAATCCATCTAAATCGTTCCCTTGGAGTAACCCTATCAGTTGCCGCAAGGTAACGAGGTAATCCAAAACTATGACTTCATCTTTGAATTCTGATATTTACTATTGATCCTGAACCCTTGCATAGATAAAAAGAATGTTCTTAGTTAAGTTATCCTTGATTTGAGGGAGAGCCCTATTCGTTTGGCTTAAATTGGAGAGATCTTTTGAATACTTAGCTTCATATTGATCGATAATTTGTGAAATTTTGTTAAAATCTGGAGAATTGCGATAGTCTTGTGAATATTTACTGTTGACTGATCTTAGACTTCTTACTTATTCTAATTTATCAAATATAAGTCCAGTCATAAATTCTTTTAAAGAGACTAACTCATAATTAACTTCCTAGCTTAGCTTTTCATTCATGCGGATAATGAGCTTATACAAAAATCTACAGAAATGAATTTGACTTAAAAGTTGCTTTGACAGGTATTTCTTATCATAATTAGCACTTTCTGTTGGGACATGGTGAATATTGATTTATTTTTGGGTGAGAGCTTAGGCGTTATTAATTGTTTGATTGGAAGTTGATATGAAATGTTCTGTTTTATTTGAAATGGTTGCTGCAGTTTTGGGAAGGCTGAAGTTGTGATTTTTTGGATCTTCATTGGATTGCATGAAAGTCAGTCTTTTCAGATTGCTTGGAGTATTGATAGAATTTTTTGTTAAAGACGTTTCGTGTCTATCGAGATTTCTAGCTTCATTGCGTCGGATGTTGTTGTTTTTACCATCGAAAATGGAATTTTATGTGGAGTAAAGATGTTTACTGATGTTAGATTTATCTCCAACTAATCGATACCTTTGTAGTTATTCTGGATTCATACGGGCATTAATGTCGACAGTGAGGGCTCTCAGTAGAAAAGTTTCTGAAGACTGACTAATGGATGGAGGTAGTAGATTTTTGATTGGAATCGATATGAGTTGTTTGGCAAGATCCTTCTCTGTTTTTGCTCTCCACGGTGTTTTTCCAGTCAGCATTTCGTAATAGATGACTCCGAGTGCCCAAATGTCGCTCTTGAAACTGTACTTGTTTTAATTCAGCGCTTCGGGGGGCATATAGACGGGACTGCCCACATTGTAGGACGAATACTTTCTGCAATCTGATTGCTTCATGGCAAATCCAAAATCAGCGATTTTGATTTAGTTGTCTTTGAGGAAGATGTTGGCCGGTTTTAGGTCTCTGTGGATGATGCTTCGTCCTTGTATGTTGTTGTAACCGTTGAGGATTTGGTTCATGAGGTTGATGGCTTCGGGTTAGGGTAATGATTTTCTGTTGGAGATGATTTTGGCGAGATCACCTCCGTCGCATAGTTCGGTGATGATGTAGGTGTTGTTTTTGGTGTTGTAGATATCATAGACTTCTATAATGTTTTCGCAGCTTTTGAGTGTTTTGAGGACTTCTATCTCTGACGCGAGTAGATTTTTATGAACTTAGCCCTTGATCATGCGCATGTCGATGACTTTGATGGCAACTGTTTCATCTGGATAGGATTAGGTGTACCTGTAATATCGTTGCGTCCTTTAAAGACCTGGCTTGAATAACCTTTTCCGATGTTGTTGTTTAGCAGATAAGAGTAGTCTTCCAGTTTCTTGCGTACTCCGTTCGAATCGTCTGCGCGTTTCATTGTCATAGAAATTACTAATAATTTTATTCTAAATAAACTCTATAAGTTTTTTGGAACTTTATAACACAGTCACTAATAGCAAATACCATTAGGTCTAATCTTGACTCCAAAGAAAATCCATAATTCAAAAAACTTATTTGTAAAATCAGATTTATTGATTCAAGTATTCATAAGGTCTATTATTTATATGACTTGGTAAATATCAACTTGAAAATAGTAAAAATATTTTGATATCGAGTAGGGCTAAATGGGACAAAGAAATTAATTTAAATCCTTTGTTCTAATTCTATCAGGATTAATACAGGATAACAGTTCAAAATGTGCAATATTTTTTTAGTTAAGTTTTTAAACTTTGATATTCGTTTATATGATTAGCACGAGGCGAATTCTTAACATTAAAATTGAATTGTTTATATTTATTTTGCATCAAAAGATAAAAATAAAATCAAAATAATCAAATCAAAGGTGGTTCATTTTGGATCATTTTATTATTTAATCTGTCTTAAAGTTTGGATTTCTAGGAAAGTTAAAGATAGATTTGTTTTTTTTTGAACTATTAAAATCTGTTTCGTTCGATAACTTTAGCAAAAGCTCTTTCCAAACGAGGAGTGTTTAATTGATTTAACATAATTGCCTAAATTTAGTTTTTTTTCTGATTTGATTTTATCATCACAGTTACCATGAGAATAGCGAACCCACATCTGAAGAATTTTAAGCCGATTAACGCATAGATGAGCCTCAAAATTGCTAGTTAAAGCGCGATTTGAACTGTTAAAATGAAGAGTAACTTATTTCTGTTATTTTTTTCTTTTTCGAAGGAAGTAATAAATAAAATCAATAAAAATTGGATTAAAAAGTAGACCATTCCATTTATCGTCGTAATTTCTGCTTTGAGATAACCTTGCAATTCAGTAACTTGAATGATTCCTTCATTGACTGTCCCTAATATTACTCTCAGACTTGCATAGTTTTAATTTATATCTTCCTGCAATCTTTAAACAAAGGTTTAGATGTGATGTGTGATGTTTTTAATATGTACTGCCGAGTCATTTATCAGAATTGCCATTTAATTTTGATTTCGAAGAGACTACTATAAGTTTACATGCATTTTCTGTTGCATGGTTAATATTTTGTGGGTTTACTCAACATTCTATCTAATTACTTTTTAGGCGTTGGATGAGGATTAACTTAATTGAACAATAATTCTCTCCGCTCTTTCGTGATGAAGTACTTCCCAGTAAAAATGACAGAGATTATCAATGTGAGCGTAGAATGTAGTGAAAGTGCTCCATGCATCTCCTTCCAGTTTGCAATCAGTAATTGAATTATCACATTCCGAGGGAAAGGGCTTTCCCATTGAGGATAGAAGACATTTGCTCATCATTATGGCCAGCTAAATTACAAGCAATATACCTTAGTTTTTAGAGGGTCAAGGAGAAGTGTGCAATTGTCTGCCCGAACAAATTCAGAGATGACTTCTTTGATGCAAGAGTGTGAGCGTCCAAGAGTCAGGAGAGTATCAGAAGCTGAATGGGTGAAAGCAATGAGAAGTAGACAGAGAAGAAGATTCATGGCTAAGATTTTAATGTTAAAATGGGCTAACGGTTGGCGCGTTTATAACAGATAGTTAGATAGATTAAACATTAAAATTGGTATTTTTGGCAAATAAATTAAAATAATCAATTAGAGTCTAGTTTAGTAATTTTTCTCGGTTACCCAAGTTTTTCTTCGATGCTATCAGGCAGGCATATCCGCTAATAGTATCGGATTTAGTCTTTATATCGAATGACTTATTCGAAAAGCACAAATTTAGCAAATTGTTAGGGAGTAAATATATTTCTTATGTCTAAAAATAGCTAGTCAACTTCAGAACATAAATTTTCTATTTGTGATTTTTTCTAGAATAATTTGATTATCAGAGGCAATAATTACTGGCCGATTTTATTTACTTCAGTTTTGTAGGCTGGGGTCAAATTACTCTCCTGGAAAGCATTTCCTAACATATTCTTCATTTCACCGAACCATTCTTCTGTCTCATCAATTGCACAGTCTTAGTCACCAAAAATATGTGCATTTTAGCGAGATGTCCACATTAGATATCGGTGTGCTGGCGGGATTCCTAAATTAAGTATTTGCCGATAGCAGTCATTAATATTCGTCCTCCTCTCCTTTCCCGTTGCCGCAAAACGATAACAAACACTATCGATCGAAAGATTGAGTTAATTATTTCTTTCTTCTCCTTCTTCTTCCCTTATGAGTTTTCTTAGTTTTTTAATAACATGTTCGGCCTTGGCACTGAAAGATCCTCCGAGCCTTGTTACATTTTAGTTGGGGTTATATGTTACTCTAATTATTTATGCCTTGTTTTATTCTAATTACTTATTTATTTTGCTGAGTTACTCCTGCAGCTCATGAGTTTATGCTTCAATTATTTAAATATATTTTTTCTTTCGGTCTCTGCTCTCCTTGGCCGCTATCTTATTTTTCAGTTTTTTTTAAGCTCTTTGGTCAATATTAGGATCATGCTCTGATCCATTGAGCTGGTTTCGCGCCGAAGTGGACAGTCCAGCACAGGATTACTTTAGTTTTTTGACGTATTTATTCTTATAAGATCGCTTTTTGGTTTCAGTGGAGGGGAAAAGTGGGGGTTCTATGGATAGACGTTCCTCTTAAAACTATGCATCTAGAGGATTCTCCGAACTCCAATTAAGACATTCCATGAAGTCTATGGATTAAAGCTTCATTTCCCTTTTCATGAGATAATTTTAATAGTTATAACATTCACTAGTCCTTTTATAATACGTTGATCATCCATCATCAAATAATTTGTTCAGATGTTGAAAAAAACTTAAAGAGAATTATGCCTATAGATTTATATTTACCTAATTACAAAGAAAATAACTTTTTCTTTATAATTATCATATGTTTGCGAGGAACTTGGATGGGCATAATTGTGTCGAATGCGGGCTTAATTTCTAAACGCCAATCTAATTACAAAATCATAAGCGTAGATTTTGTCTCAACAGTGGTTATGACAATCTAGCGGGTTTAGCAAAGATATAGTTTCACGGCGACGAACCATCTCATAAACCTGCATTTTCGCATAAAAATTATTTAAAACAAATGGGGGCTAATTCCCTCACAAAAATAGGATAGTATGATCAGCTAAACACAAGCAATCTCTAAAAAGATATGGGCAACATCCACCGATTTAAGCGACAATTGGAGGGAGTTCAAAAGTATAAACATAATTAAAAGCCGTAATAATCAGTTTACGGTAGTGCTGCGAAGCCTGGACAGTCGCGAGTGACCAATAACTCGTATAGTGAGAGTCGTTTGTAGGAGTAATTAAAAAAATATGAAAAGCCTATTAAAGAGTAGGCAATAAGTCCACCTACTTTCATCGACCAACTTAATATGCGTAATCATACAATGCTGGATAAATCTAATTCATCACTGGCAAAGGTGCCGAACAAAGACAAAATAGAATATGCAAAAGTAAAATTGGACGAGTTAAATTAAATTAAATCGTTGTATGTGCAGAATGGAGGACAGAAGAATGAATTTAAAGCTAACGTGGATAAAATGGTTTAGTTTTACCAAAAATTTTTGAATGAGGAACTTCAAAAACAGAAATAGGAGAGCAATCGGGCCCTTAACGATTCACAAAACTTGATAGAAAGCAGATGTTCGACTCCTATTCTAAAACTCAGAGATTTCAATTAAGATAAAAAATCACAGCAAAATATTTCTTCTGTTAGAAAACCGACGAAAACATCATAAGTTAAAGCACCTAACTTTAATAATCCAGCTGGCAATAACATTTTTAACCCTAACTTTCAACAACCTAATCCTTATCCCTATCAACCTCCAATTTATATGATGCCTTATCCTCAACAAAATCAATCTTCTCCCAACGAAAGTATGCGACTTCTTTAAAAAATGATCGAACTAAAAAGTGAAGAGAATAAGCAGTTGTTGTAAATATTAAGAGAAGACAGAAAGAAAGGAAATCAGCCGATAGCCTATTTGCCTTATCCACAACAAGGTTTTCAGCAACCAGTAAATCCTCAAGGATCTGGTATTCCTGAAAAGAAAGAGGAGAAACCTTATC
>ERZ724520.1513-NODE-1513-length-11530-cov-4.882614_pt1 | contig 11530 bp, 11 predicted proteins | sample MGYA00376053_ERZ724520 | MGnify/ENA primary metagenome ERZ724520 (study PRJEB28724, sample SAMN07190886) | activated sludge metagenome | isolation source: activated sludge of sewage treatment plant in Hong Hong | place: USA: Christiansburg, Virginia | collected... | reverse complement strand
CAGTATTTGGCGCTTGTAATGATGGATCATCAAATGGATTTTCTGGTGTTTTTTGCTTTTTACATGTAAAAAGCAACATAACTACTATTAAACTAATTGAATATGAAATGTATTTTTTCATTGTTTGTTTACATTAAATCATAAAAAGATTGAGTACCTGGAGCTAAAAAGCCTGCTCCCATTACACTAGCTTTAATTCCTAAAATCTCTGCTACTGTGGGCACAACATTTGTTGTTAATCCAATTTGAGTTAACTCATCTCCTTTTACTAAACCAGCAGGAACATTTCCACCAATTAAAGATGCAAATGCTCTTTGTGAGTTAGCATCAGAATGATCGTATGCATAATAATTATTTACATCTTTTATTGGATTTGCATTTAAATCTCTTCCACATTCCGGAGTTACAATCATTACTGTATTTGAAGCATCCATACCTGGAATTTGAGTAGTAATGTAATCCCATAAGAAACCAACAGAATGATCTGCAGCATGCAATGCTTTAAGGTATTCAGTATAATTACTGTGGCAAGTATCAACAGCATTTAAATTTAATACAGTAAGTGTTGGTTTAAATTGTTTTATGAGTTCACATGTATAACCAACAGTTTTTGCATCTCCATTACTAGTACCTGGAGGCATAACAACTGTGCCACTGGTTGTTTTGGTATACATTGATTTCATAAACTGAGATATTTCATATTTTTCAGCTTCTGTATTTCTTAAATCTGGTAATGGTTTTCCAACATTAGCAAAACTATTATCTAAAAAATATTTCATTTTAAACATTGGAGCTAGCTCATCATCGGGGTGATATACTTTTGCATCTTCGTACCAGTTTTTACCTGGAGTACCAAATGTAACACTTGGAGCAAAGAAGTTAGCGCCATATTTAGAACCGTAATTTGGATGTTCACTATAGTTTAATAAAGGTAAAGATGCACCAATACCGCTTCCAACAAACCAAACCTTAGAGGCTGGTACGCCTAGTTCTCTTCTAACATATTCAAACAAAGTAGGGTAAACAGGTTTTTGTCTTAAACCTTGAGATGACACACTATTACCTTGTAATAAATTTGTCCAACCGCCGTAATGCCCACCAGAATAAGTTCTTACTTCTTTAAATAAAGTTCCTTTAGTTTGAATAGAATTTGAAGGAAGTAAAATTGGTGGAATAGGACTAGTACCTGAACCAGTTCCATAAACTATAGGTGTAAGTAATGGATCTGGGGCGGCACCATTAAAAATGTTTGGCATAATATTACCGCCATTATTTAAATTGTTTAATGTTGGGATATTAGCACCTTGACCTAAATGCAAATAACCTTGTAGAGCTGCTTCTTGATGTCTAACACCACCAGCAAACATAACTAATACAACGTGTTCGGCATAAGCAGAATTTGTTCTTGCAAAAGATCTGCCTTTTGACAAGATATAAGGAGACATTATAGCTCCAGCTGCTGTTAGTCCAATTTTTTTTATGAATTCCCTTCTTTTCATTTTAATTTTTTTAAAAATTAATAGTACATGTATTCATCAGACAAGGCAAAAGCAAAATATACAAGTTCAGGTGTAAGTCTTGGGTCTGTATTAATTGATTCTGATAAGTAAGCTTTTTCTGCTTCGGTAGGTCTTCTAATATAAAATCTAATAAATGTTTCTTCTACAAATTTTGGAATGTCTGCTCTCATTTCAGTATTAGTAGGCATTATTACACCTGGCTTACCCATAAAATTTGAAATTATTAATTGGCGGGCTAAAATTTGATCGCCTTTAGAATCCATTGCTTGAGATATTTGATAAATTTGACTTGTAGAAAGCGCCTTTTGAAATAAATTAGCATACAAAATGGCAGCAAATTGATCATTAGTTTTTAACCGAGTTTTGCCAACATTATTGGGTAATATAGTTTCTTGGTTTACACCATATTCATAAACATCTTTCTTTTTGCATGATGTAAAACTTATACTAGAAATTAGTATAGTTAAAATAAATAGTGATTTAATTAATTTAGAAATTTGCATAAGCATCAGTTTTTAAAATAGTACGTTGTATTTTAATAATGTCTTTTTCTGAATTTAAAATATTCATGGCGTTTATTCGCTCTTCAGTTGTAGGGTATCTAGAGGTAAATAATTTATACATCCATATAACTGCGCCTTCATAAAATTCTCTTGAGTGACAAATAATATCAAAATAATCTCCTTTACTATGACCAGATCTTCCAAATAAAATACCAGTTGTTCCATTTAAAATCATATTTCTAGAAACTAAAAATTCAGAGGTAGTGTAGGGTCTAAAAAAGAAATCATCAAAAGTGTATTTAATTGTATTATCCTCATTGCCCATGTATGAGGTGGTTTTATTAAAAGTTAAATCGTTATTTACTAATCTTATGCAGTATGTTTCAAAATCTATTGAATCTCTCATGAAATCCCAACGGGCATTTGCTGCCCATTTAAGTTCTTTTACTATTCGTTTATTATTATAAAAACTTGCCCAATTGCCATTTAATGAATCGAGTAATGCTGCATAACTAACCAAACCGGCTTCGCTTAAAAAATCGTATTCTGTAAAGCCTTCACATAATCTTACACAAAGCAAATTATATAATTGTTTATGGTATGCAATTCTATAAGATGAGTCACCAAGTCTATGGGTTTCATCTGTTTGAAGTTTTAAAATAATATTTTCTCTAACTGCACTCGAAAGAGAGTTTTCCATTAAATTATCAACATCAGATTTTAATTCATCATCAAATGGCTCTCTACCTATTAAGTCAATATACAATCTATTTACATAGTTTTCTACTTTAACTCTTGGTATTTTATCATAATAAGGCGCATTATTATTATCAATAACTACCTTGTTCTCCTTCCTACAGCTAAAAAAAACTGTAAGTATTAAAAAGAGACTGAAAATGTATTTTTTATAACTCATTACATACTAAGTTAAATTTGTTAAATTCTATTACTAATGTATAAAAATATTTTTAAGTATAGAGTAAATTATTGATTATTAAATAGTAATGTTTTATTCTTCTATCGTCTATTAATAAGGAGTTTCCTCGAAAAAGCACTTTGTGCATTTCGGTCATTAATTCTTATGAAATAAATTCCTTCATTAAGCTCACTTATTGGTAGTTTTATATAGTTGAGGTTATTTGTAAATGTTTCTGTTTTGATTAATTGCCCATGAATAGTGTAAAATTCAACTGACTCAATATTTTCTCCACTTATATCTACAAAATCTTGTGCTGGATTTGGATATAAATTGAAATGATTTTCAGCATAATTTTCTGTTATACCTACAGTTGATGGATTCCAACCAATTTCTCTTAATATCCCCATTTCCCATGCTGCTGGTTTTCTTACAGTATCCCCATTTCCCCAGCAATAGCTCATAATAGTTCCACAAATTGTGGGGTGTATATGCAATAAATCTACACCTAAGGTAAAGGCTCCAGTTCCTCCTGATAATTTTATAGGATTGCCACCATTTGAAGCATTTGCATAAACAGGACCTTTAAAATAATTTGTCCTAAATTTAATACTATCGCCTAAAGTTGAGGTATTGTTGGGCGCTAATCCAACTAAATTATTTTGCGATTGTTTAATTATGTATTTATCATAAATAGATGGGAAGCCATCTTGCCCATGCCATGGAAATGATGTAGTTATAGGAGCAAGAGCAGAGGCGGGCACATTTCCAAAGGATCCTATATTTGTGGAATTTACATATCCAGAGCTATAAAAACCTAATCCATGACCTATTTCATGCATAATTGTAGAAATAAAATCACTTTGTGAGGTTGTAGGCTTGCCTGTTCCGAAATAATAGTTTGTAGCTAAATTAACATAAATATCCATATCATATTCTCCAGGATTTAACTCTAATCCTGCAAGTTGATTTGCCAAAGCAGTTGGGTAAATATGATTTGTTATTGGTGCTCCAACAAAATTTGTTCTTCCATTAGCTAAAGTTATTGCTGAAAAAGGTAAAAGAGAACTATTAACAAAAAATAAATTTACCTTAATTGGAATGTTAATTGATATGTGTTTGGTCCATCGTTGAGCGGCTGCATCTAAGGCAGTAGTTAAACCAATAGGAGCAGTTCCATTAACATTAAAGGAAAATGTACTTACAGTTTGAGAATTTAAATTAATTGTAAGTACGGTTGTGAAAATTAGGAGTAGTTTTTTTATCATGTAGTGATTTTTTTATTACCTAAAAATAATAAAAAAAAATCACTAAATGTGTAAACTATCTTTTTTTGCTAATAATACTTCTTCTGTTTCTTTATGATCTTCATCAGGAACACAGCAGTCTACTGGGCAAACAGCAGCACATTGTGGTTCATCATGAAAACCAGCGCATTCAGTACATTTATCAGTTGCGATGTAATAAACATCCATGCTGTAAGGAACTTGAGGATCGTTTGCATCAACAGATAGTCCTGTGTTTTTACCAGTAAACATACCTTTTACTTTAGTTCCATCGGCAAAACGCCATTCAGCACCACCTTCATATATTGCATTATTCGGACACTCAGGTTCACAAGCTCCACAATTAATACATTCATCTGTAATTTTAATAGCCATTTTAATTATTTTTATGCTTTATTTGAGGGCGCAAATATAAGAGTAATTTTTATGACTTTAAAACAACGAATACAAGCTTTTGTTCAATTAGGAGTTTTTTTAGACGAACATTTATCTAAAACTCCTAAACCAAAACATGAAAAGTTCCACAAAGACTTAGAGCTTTTGGTTGACATTGCCTACCAATACAACGGTTGGTTTACTCCCGAAAATGTTACTAAGGCTTTAGGAGGCATAGCTTTAATGTTAAAGGAAGATGATTTGATACAGTTTTCGGGACAAATTATTGAACCTGCCAATCCAAAAAGAGTGGCTGTAATAATGGCTGGAAACATACCCGCTGTTGGTTTTCATGATATGATGTGTGTTTTATTGAGCGGAAATAACATTTTAATTAAAGCTTCGAGCGATGACCCAGCTTTAATTACGTTTTTAGTAGGGATGTTAATTTATTTTGAACCAGATTTTGCACCATTTGTTAATTTTTCGGATGGCAAACTAACTAATTTTGATGCAGTAATAGCAACTGGAAGTAATAATACTGCTAAGCATTTTGAGTTTTATTTTGCTAAGTATCCAAACATTATAAGAAAAAATAGGACTTCTATTGCTGTAATTACTGGGAAAGAATCTGCTGAAGAGTTAAAAGAACTAGGGAAAGATGTTTTTTATTATTACGGTTTAGGTTGCAGAAATGTGTCTAAATTATTTGTACCTAAAGATTATAAGTTTGATTTATTGTTTGAAGCAATGTATGATTATAAATATGTACTTGATAATAAAAAGTACAACAATAATTATGAGTATAACAGAGCTATTTATTTGTTGGATTTAGTGCCCTTTTTAGACAATAATTTCTTAATGATTACAGAAAACACAAGTTTACACGCTCCAACTTCTGTTTTGTTTTTTGAATATTATACTAATGAGACCGCACTTGTTGAAAACATAATGCCAATAAAAGATAATTTACAATGTATAGTAAGTAAATTTGAAATTGATAGTTTAAAAACTTTAAGATTTGGTTGCACTCAAGAACCTAGTATTTTTGATTTTGCAGATGATGTAAATACTTTGGAATTTTTAAATCAAATTTAGTTTTGTATATTTATAATAGTGATTAAATTGAAGATAACATATTTTTTACTTTTTGTAATTTTTGGATTAAATAACCTAAAATCGCAAGTGGTTATATTTGACACAAACGATTCGATTTCAAATATTGTAATGCCTAATGTATTTACACCAAATTTTGATAGTATAAATGATGTATACAAGCCTTATTTGGATGAAATTAAGGAATTAAGCTTTTCGGTTTTTAATAGATATGGAAATTTGGTTTTTGAAACAAATAGAATAAATGGTTTCTGGGACGGGAGAACTACAAGTGGTGAGCCATGCAAAGATGGCGTATACTTTTGTGTTTTATCGGCAACTGGCATTGAAGGAAAAAAGTATAAAGAAAAAACCTTTGTTCAATTGTTTACTAACGGTTATTACAATAAATAGCGTTAAGCAAAAGTAATTATTTGATGTTATTTCCATTTTACTCCGCATTTATTAATTATTAAAACTAAATAATATTCTCATAGTAAATAACATATCTTTTAATTATCAAGCTTCCACTCATTTCAAAGGAATTAGTAATGTCTCTCTTACACTTGAGTCTGGTAAAATTTTAGCTATTATTGGAAAAAGTGGAAGTGGAAAAACAACTTTGTTGAAATGCATTTATGGTTTAACAGATTTACAAGGCGGAGAAATTAATATTGATAATAAGCTTGTTTTAGGTCCTGCATATAATTTAATTCCCGGCCATTCAGATATGCGCTTTGTGAGCCAAGATTTTTATGTTTTAGATAATCATACGGTTGAAGAAAACATAAAAGATAAATTGATGGGTTATACTGATGAGTATAAGCAAAAACGAGCAAATCAATTATTACGTTTACTTGATATTACAAACTTAAAAAATCTAAAGGCAATTACTTTATCTTCTGGGCAAAAACAAAGGGTTGCAATTGCACGTTCTTTGGCTGAATTTCCAAAGGTATTGCTATTAGATGAGCCTTTCAGTAATTTAGATTTGCCCTTACGTGATAAAATATTTACATACATCAGAGAGCAAATAAAAAAGGAAAAATCTTCGGTAATATTAGTAACCCATCAACCAGAAGAGGCATTAAGATATGCTGATGAAACTGCAGTGATGGAAAATGGTAAATTAACCCAACATGATGAAACATTTTCGGTTTATTATAAACCAAAAAATAAAAATATCGCTGCTTTAATGGGCAGGTATTTTGTATTAAATCAAGAAGATGTAATCTCTACTAAAGTTAATTTGTCAAAAAAGCAAACTTACATTCGCCCTAATCAATTGCAAATAGTAGATTCTAAAGCAAAAGCATTACTTCAAGTTACTGTAACCAATTTATTTTTTAATGGCTATGGTTTTGAATATTTCGCTGAAACTAAATCAGGGAACATGATTTATTTTTATGCCAAAGATAATTCCATTCAAATAAATGATAACGTATATTTAAATGTTAAGTGGTATTAATCACTTTATTTATAACATAACAAGTCAGCAATTTAAAGATATATTTGTAAACGGCTATATTGTCGATTGTACTTTTAAATTTTTAAAATGCCTAAATTAATGCCTAAAGACAAGTTTTTCGATTTGTCTGATTACGGAAGGCTTCCTGGTTCTATGTTTGCTAAGTTACTTGTAAACACATCAGTTACTCCAATTCAAATTACATTGCTTTTTGGCTTAGTAGGCTTACTTGCAGTTTTTTGTATTATAAAACATTATTTTCTACTTGCCGGAATATTAATTATTTTAAAATCAATTATTGATGCTGCTGATGGAGAGTTAGCAAGGCTAAAAAAAACACCATCTTATTCAGGAAGATATCTTGATAGTATTTTTGACATCATTTTAAATTCATTTATTTTATTAGCAATTTGCTTTATTTCTAGTTCATCAATTTTAATTTGTTTTCTTTCATTTTTAGCTATTCAACTTCAAGGTACTTTGTATAATTATTATTATGTAATTTTAAGAAACAAATCTGTGAGTGGAGATTCTACGAGCAAGGTATTTGAATATAAAACACCAGTTGCATTTGCAATTGAAAAACAAAGTACAGTAAATTTTTTGTTTAAAGTTTATATAGTATGTTACGGTGTTTTTGATGCTGTTATCCATTATTTAGATAAAAAAGCATATAGGGTTGTTACATTTCCAAATTGGTTTATGACACTTTCATCTATTTATGGATTAGGATTTCAGTTATTGATAATCGCAATAATGCTTGCTTTAAATTTACAAGATTACATAGAGCCGTTTTTTATTTTTTATAGCGTATTTATTTTTTTAATAATTTTTATTAGAAAAAGTAGTGTCAAATAAATTTAATATTTAGTGTTAAATATTAAACGCTGTCTATTTGAATATGAAAAACATAACATTTCCATCTTTTATATCATAGTTTTTTTCGTTTAACTATACTTAAAATAATGTTAGTAAACGATAAGGCTATACAATAACTGGTGTAGTTTAATCATCAATAACATATTTGTTTGTATTTCAAAAAATAGTTTTTACTACTTTGTAAAATTCTGGTGTTAACAAATAGATTTATGCTATTAACAATTAACCTATTCACTAATTTCGTTTATTAACAAGTTAACATCTGGTAATCAGTTGTTTACAATTTGATGTTCGTTAAGTGTTGAAAAGACTGTTTAAATGCTTATATTTAATATATAGAAAGTAAAAAGCATCTTTACCTTCCTTATATATTACTATGCCGAACTTAGACAATCAAAATAAAATCCGAAAAAAATTATATGCTCCTACAACTCCTCACGAAATAGGGAAGTTGCAGCCTCAAGCTGTTGAATTAGAAGAAGCCGTTTTAGGAGCAATGTTACTCGAAAAAGATGCATTAAGTACTGTTATTGATGTTATATCTCCTGAAAGTTTTTATAAAGAACAAAATGGAATTATTTTTAAAGCCATTTATAGTTTATTTAATCGTTCTGAACCAGTTGATATTTTAACCGTAACACAAGAATTAAAAAGAACAGGAGAGTTAGAATTAGTAGGAGGTTCATTTTATGTTTCATCGTTAACAAACCGAATAGCTTCTTCTGCAAATATCGAATACCATGCTCGTATTGTAGCTCAAAAATATTTACAACGTGAGTTAATTCGCATTAGCACTGAAACAATAAAATCTGCTTACGAAGACGGTACTGATGTATTTGAATTATTAGATTCTACAACTCAACATATTTTTCAAATACTAGATTCAAATGTTAGAAAACAACATGTTGGAATGACAGCTTTAATTGCAAAGGCTATTGAAGATATTGAAGCTGCTGCCCAAAAAACAGACGGCTTGCTTGGTGTACCATCTGGCTTTACTGCATTAGATAGAATTACTGGAGGTTGGCAAAAATCCGATTTATTGATTTTGGCTGCTCGTCCGGGTATGGGTAAAACAGCGTTTGTAGTTTCTATGGCTAAAAATGCGGCTGTAGAGTATAACAGACCAGTAGCTATTTTCTCATTAGAGATGTCTTCTGTGCAATTAGTTAAGCGTTTAATTTCTTCTGAAACTGAAATTACACAGGATAAAATTTTAAAAGGTAATTTAGATAATCATGAATTTGTTCAGTTAAATGAGCGTATTAAAAAATTATCTGTTGCCCCTTTGTATATTGATGATACACCAGCCTTATCCATATTTGAATTAAGAGCTAAAGCTCGCCGTTTAAAAGAACAACAAAAAATTGAAATGATTATCATTGACTACTTACAGTTAATGAGTGGAGGCCCAGATAGTAAAGGGAATCGTGAGCAAGAAATTTCTCAAATTTCTCGTGGTTTAAAATCACTAGCTAAGGAATTAGAAATACCAATTATTGCTTTATCACAGTTAAGTCGTCAGGTAGAAAACAGACCAGGAGGAAGTAAACGTCCTCAATTAAGTGATTTGCGTGAATCTGGAGCTATTGAGCAAGATGCGGATATGGTAATGTTTATTTATCGTCCAGAATACTATCAAATTGATGTGGATGAAAATGGTCAACCAACCAAAGATAGAGCGCAAATTATTATTGCTAAAAACAGACATGGTGCTATTGAAGATGTTACTTTACGATTTGTGGGTATGTATGCAAAATTTACTGATGTTGATTATCAAGAAGGAATGGGATATACACCAACAACTAGTTCTGCAATCGAGCAAAATACTGATTTCTTGGCTCAACCAAATGTTAATACACGCACAGTAGCTAGTAAAAATTGGGATATTGATGATGATAGTGTAAGCAAAGACATTATCAGAAGAAACGATATTGATGAAGTGTTTTAATTGGTTTTCATAAATGCTAAAATGGTTTATTTCACTTTTATGTATTGCTAACTCATTAGCGGCACAAGTATTTTCATTTGATTCTATTTTAAATAAAAAGCCAATTTTAAAAACTGTAAATGCAGATTATAAAAAATACAAGCTTCAAATTATATATACTCAAATTACTAGAGATAGCAATGGAAAGCCATCATTTAAAAATTATACTTATAAATTAGATTCTACAAATTATTTTTACTGCGCAAGTTTAGTAAAACTGCCTACTTCAATTTTAGCACTCGAAAAATTAAACGAATTAAAAATTGATAGAACAGCTCTGTTTTTTACAGATAGCGTAAATGCTTGTCAACATAAGGTAAGTAAAGATACTACATCAGTAAATGGTTATCCAAGTATAGAACAATATATAAAAAAAATGTTCCTTGTGAGTGATAATGTAGCATACGGGAGAGTGTATGAATTTTTGGGAGTAGATTATTTGCATAACAGATTAGCGCAATTAGGATACAAAAATATGCGAATTGTTCATCGGTTTGATGGTGGATGTAAAGGAGCGGACAACACAACTACTAATCCTGTTTCATTTTATAATTCTGATTTAAAATTAATTTATAAGCAAAAGGAACAGTACGCATCAAAAACGTATTTACATCCATTGGGAATAGTAAAGGTTGGGAAGGCATATATGAATGCTCAAAACAAGCGAATTAATGAGCCTAAAGATTTTACGAGTATGAATTATATTTCGTTGCAAAATATTCATAGCATGTTACAACGATTAGTGTTTAACGAGTTTTATCCTAGTAGCAATGCATATAAAATTACAAATGATGATCAAAAATTTATGTTGAGGTATTTAACTATGTATCCTCGCGAAAGCTCTCATCCAACTTATGAAAGAAAAGCTTACTATGACAGTTACAAAAAATATTTTATGTTTGGAGATAGTAGAAAAACAATTACTGACTCTAACATTAAAATAACAAATATTGTTGGTCAATCATATGGGTTTATGGTTGATTGTGCTTATATTCAAAATGCTAAAGCCCATGTAGAATTTATGTTGAGCGCAGTTATTTACACAAATAATAATGAAATTATTAATGATGGCAAGTATGAATACAATACCATAGCATTACCCTTTTTAGCAGAATTAGGAAGGCAAGTGTACAATTTTGAATTGACGAGAAAAAAATAATGAATAGTATAGATCGATTAAAAAAGGTAAAAGAATTATTGTTTCTTGAAAGAGAAGAAGATTTTTATCAATACAAAGAACAGTTTTTAAGAGCTAGTATTGAGCAACGTAAAAAGAATGGGGCAACATGGTTTCCAATACAAATACTTTCAGATGAGTTGGGGTATGCTGATTATGTGCATGTTGAGATTGAAAGAACAAATAATTTAGATACGCCACATCAATTTAGTGCAGGAAAAAATGTGAGTTTATTTTCAAATAAGAACCAAGATGAGGTACAAGAAATAACAGGAACTATAAAGCATTCGAGTAAAAATAAAATGAAGATGATTCTTCATA
>ERZ724520.1511-NODE-1511-length-11538-cov-15.869285_pt1 | contig 11538 bp, 15 predicted proteins | sample MGYA00376053_ERZ724520 | MGnify/ENA primary metagenome ERZ724520 (study PRJEB28724, sample SAMN07190886) | activated sludge metagenome | isolation source: activated sludge of sewage treatment plant in Hong Hong | place: USA: Christiansburg, Virginia | collected... | reverse complement strand
TTAGTAGGACTAAAACTACGTGCAACATTAGGTTTGCTGCAATTTGGGCTTGACGAAATAAGCATCAACTTTTTGTTCGCTATTGTGCTTCAGTTCCAGCTTGACGTTATAAATTTGGCTTATGAACAAAACATCAGCAATATTGCAATTATCAACTTCAGTTACGGGCTGACGAATTTCAAATCCCCAAACTGCAGCAAGCCTTGTTCGTTGGCTGTAATATTTCGACAGACCCTAAAATTCAAAATGACTTTTTCAAGACTTACACTTTTCTTCATTAGTTTGCTTACACTGACATGTTGCAAATCTCAAATAACCGTGCCTAAAAATTTAGACGAGGCAATTTTGTACTTTCAGCAACATTGGACAAAAACTGAACTCGACAATTTTAAAAACAAACCTGAAGAAGACGCTGTAACCGAATTTCATTTTGGGACAGGAATGTGGATAAGGAATAATTGGGTTCGTAGTGACAGAGACACAGCATTAAGAAGCTACTTTAAAGGATTAGGCATTTATGCTCCTGATGACATTTCATCTATCATCTTGACTTCTTTACATCGGACATTAAACAAGAAGGACATAGAACTTGACAAACAAGTTGAAATATATAATGCATATTGGCAGCCCATTATAGACTGCAATAAGAAACAGAAAAAACAAGCAGTTTCTAATTATAATAAATTTAAAATAGGCGATAAAATAACGATATATATGCCTGTTGACACAACAGACAATTACCGCAATGCAGTTCTTTATGACTGTCCAGATACAGAATGGACATTTGACAAAGGCAAAGATTTGATTTTAAAAGGGACGATTTTAAATAAGTATTCTATCAATGACACAGCTAACGTGTTTTTTACTGTCCTTGTTACTTATATAAACCGTAAGGACACTCCAATTTTAATGGAGAAGGTAAGGACAGGCGATAAAAAGGATTTTTCTTTGGCAGGACTTAAGATTGAATAATACTACAGCCAACAAAAGGTTTTACGTCAGCAGGGCTGACGGGTCAAGCCTCCCAACTTTTGTATTTCGATTTAGCTTCAGTTCTTGGCTTGACCGAACGCTATTCAGCAACAGAATTTGTTTGTAACTATATATCTTTATTCAACAACAGTTCCAAGCAGGACGTCTAAAGCCGTCCTGCCAACGTAAAGCCTGGGACGTTGTGCGTCACCAATAAGTGACATTCCATTTCAAAATTAATACCATCAAAAACCATTACTGACATGAATGAAGATTTATTAGCAGCGGCAAAATTTAAACGTATAGCAACTATAATTTTTATTGTATTTTTTATTCTCACAATAATTTTGATACCTACGTTTGCTTTTTTGTTTGACAACTATTGGCTTTTATTTGGTATTGCATTTTCATTTCTTGGGTACATAGTTAAAGACCTAAAGCCTGAAAAAATATTTTTTGTAATAACTATTGCAATTATTATTTATTGGTTTAAATCAAGCTTTCATTTTTCTGACCCAATAACTTTCTTTTGGTTTTCATTTTTGTTTGGTAGCATTTTCAAAGCCTTTGCTATAGGATATGATAATGTAGCAAAGAAAATCACCGACACAATGGCTTCTGATATGACCACTCAAATAATAAGCGGAATTAAATCCCGACAAAATAGAATGGGCGACAACAAAGACAACGAATAGGCGAACACTTATTTTTCATTTTTAAAATTAAATTATGACAGAGGACATCAAAGATTTTGACAATTATTTTATTGGCTCAGACATTACATTTACTACGACCCAGTGGAAACAAGAAGGGCGTGATTATTGGATAATATTTTTGCCGTTAGACCCAGACAATAAACCACAATCTTGCTTACAAAAAATAGGAAACGAAATTTCAAGATTAGACTTCTTATTAAGAGAAGTTGACAATAAACTTGTATTTAATGACATAACAACTAAGAAGGGTTGGTATCTTGACTTAACGGAGCTATCCCAATCAAAAATTCACTTGGTTGGAGAACACTCAAAAGCAACTTTTCTGAAAGAACCAATTGTGAATCTTGGAGTTTCTTTATAAACCTATCTGACAAAATACTCACATTTGGCGAACGCACAACAAGAGGTTTTGCAATAGGCTGGCTGACGGATTTAGCATCAGCTTTTTGTTCTTTATTAAACTTTTGTTCCATCTTGACGATAAAAATTAAGCGTATGAATGTAATTTCATCTTTTTATCGTTGTTGGGCAGTTGTTCCAAGCTGACGTAACGCTATTATCAGCCCATCGCAAAGCCCTCAACGTTGGCTGCAAGCAACAGACACACCCTAATAATTTAAAAATGACAGCAATGAAAAATCTTATTTTATTAATCATGCTTGGCGTGACATTTTCCAGTTGTTCTATTTACAGTTACAAAAATCAGAACATGTATTATCTAAACTTGCATAGAACAAAGGATAAAGTTCGACCTACAAAACAATTAAGTAGCTATGACTACACAGACAATAATGTGAAATATTTCACGGAAAACGGTTATGTTATGTTAGGCTATGACGCAATCAGACATACATACATTGGCTATCAAGAGGCAGTTAATGCAGGATGCTGGATTGGTGCAACAGTAATGTTGTATAAACATCAATATGTTGGAACAGCATCAGGAACAGCAGTCGTTCCTTTTTATAATCAGGGCGACACATATACTGTCAACTCACGAACTTCAGGCAGTGTAAACACCTACGGTTCTTCAAATGCAAGTGTTTATGGAAGTGGTGGCTATGCTTATGGTAGTTCAACAAGTAGAGGATATGGCACTTACAATTCTAACACAACTACAACTATAACTACACCTGGTTCATTTTCTTATTATTCAGTACCGTATTCAAATGATTACTATGACCAATGGGCAATTTATTATGTAAAAAAGTATTACCGTTCTGAACAAAACATATCTCTTTTTCAAAAAGCAAGTAACGCAAGCAAACAAGTTGGTACTGTTCAACAGAATGTTTGGTTTGAAATTCTATCAAAAGGAGACAAGTTTACAAAAATTAAATATCAAGGAATAGTCGGTTACATTTCTGCATATTATTCCCTCAAATAGCAACCCTTTCAATGAAAAAGCCGCAACTATTAATGGTAGGATTGGTGATTGGATTAGTTACTCTTTCAATCTTTCTTGGTGTTGACAAGAAAAAGATTTCATCTCAAAAAAATGAGATTTCAGACTTAGAAGAAAAAGTTGAAACGCTTGAAAAAAAAGTTTCCAACCTTGAAGATGAAAAAGATGATTTAGAAAAGAAAGTTGCTGACTTAACCGAAGTAAACAACCATTCTTATCAGCCAAATCTTTCATCCCCAAACTATCAAACAACTTCACCTGAAACTTTTTACCAAAATAACGGACAGGCAATATCTGGAAGTGGGTTTGCAATTGTTGTTTATAAACCTTCTTCATGCGACTATTTCATTTTGGAAAACTCTTCTGGATACATAGTAGCAGAGTGGATGGGCGGCAACGACCCTGATTTAGGAGATAAAGTTTCTGGTAATTTCAATTCGTTTGGCACAAAGGATTTTTTTAATCAATCGAGGGACAGAGATTGTAGGCTTTGGATAGACGACTACATGCTTTCAAAAGAGAGTGCTTTAGAAAAGGTTAGAGAACAGTGTAACTAATAGCCTGCAGCCAACAGGCGGTTTGGCAATATGGCGGGGCGACGAATATATTCTCAACTTTTTGTTCGCTATTCAGCTTCAGTTCCAGCCGACGAATAAAGCTGAGCAATAGAATAAACAATGAACTTTTATTTATAAATTTAGCTTCGGTTACGGGCTGACGATTTTCAAATACCGCCACATCGCCAAGCCGTAGCCGTTGGTGGTCATTATTGACGACATTAAACTTAACATGCAAGAACAGAGCATACTGCAAGTAGTGGTATTCAAACTCTAGTTCTTAGCAGACACGATTAATTTTGTTTGTCGTCAATAATTTACACCTTTATTTTAAAACTAAAATTATATTTATGTCTTTAATTCAAATTCCAAATCAAGGTAATCGACACTTGAAAAGTGTTACTACTCTAAATTTTATCCAACAGTTTTCAATTGGTCAAAAGTATTTATTTGGGTTAAAAAGAGTTGAAAAAGGAAAATACAAATATGTAATTCATATAGTTTGTGACGCTACATTAGGTGACATTGCATTTTTATCTCGACAATTCTTAGAAGTTGACTGTTTCTTTATCTCTGATTTAAACCCAGAAGAAAATGAAAACTTAATAGAACAAATTAAGACAGAGGACGAATACCACTTTTACGATGCTTAATGTTGATATTCCCATCGTCAATTGATTTTACAACTACATTTAATAATTCCTCTGTTGTAAGTTCATAAATATAAATATCTGTTTCTTTTTTATTTAAGTAAACAAATTTACATAGTCTAATGTTTTCAGGATTAATTGAAGTTTTGACACCTTTTTCATAACTTGTTTCTTCTGTTTCTCCTATATGGACTTTTTCAATAGTATCTACTTGATAAGTATCTTTTAGGTTCTCTTGCATAATTTTTGTTTTTAAAATCTGTCATTAATTGATTCCCAAAGTGTATCTTTTAATTTTAACACATTAAAACCTTGTGTAGACAAAATGCCATAATTTATCTTGTGTTTCTAATATCGTTGGTAAATCGTCTAAAGTAGCTTGTTTTTTTGCGTTTATTAATTCCAACGCAATTAATAAGACGTTATATCTCATTTTCATTATTTCTTCGTGTAGCATAATTTTTAATTTAACGAACCACCAACATGAGGTTTTGTGCAAGTGGGGATGACACAACTCATAATGTGCTTCTGTGATTCTATTTAGCTTTTGTCGTGGGCTTGACGAATAAAGCCAAACAGAGAATTTATTTTTATCTTTTAATCAAAGCCCAACAGCGGTTTCAGCAGACGTTTTTTCAATTACCCCACCTGCACAAAGCCCTGTTCGTTGTATGCTAGTTTATGAGACCCCTAAACTTTAAGTAGCTTCATAAAATGTAAAAACCAGACCAAAATAAGTTTGACAAAACTATTTCTAAAATAAAATGGAGACCAGCAACCATCAAAAACGGGGCGTAACCGAAAAGCCTTATGAGTAGGAATAAAACCTAAATAAATGAAAAAAGTATTGACATCAGCAGCATTATTATTTTTTGCAGCAACCCTTAGTTTCGGACAAGAAAAAACATCTGTTGGAATTCTGCCATTCACTTATGTTGAAAATGCAGCCAGTTTTCAAGATGTAAATTCAATTCAAGAAACAGTCACGAATGCATTTGTTAAAACCAAAAGATTTAGTATTGTCGACAGGTCAAAAATGGACGCCCTTAAAAAGGAAAAAGAATTGCAGAAATCAGATGATTTTATTGATGGAAGCATTGTTGAACAAGGTAAAAATGTTGGGGCTTCATTTTTAGTTTCTGGTCATATTATTTCTGCTCAAGCAGAACAAATGAGGACTGATGATGGAAAAGGCAATGTATCAATAACATACAAAGCTAAATTGGCTATCAGTTTAAAAGTTATAGATGTAAGTACAGGTCAGGTTATTACATCTGAAACAATTGAGCCAAAATCAGGTAGTACCTTGGGTGGAATGTTTGGTATAGGTGCTTCTTCTTCTTCTGATGCAATCACTAAATCTATAACTAAAATTCAAGATAAAATTGATGATTTTGTTAGCCGTAATTTTCCTATTTTCTTTTCAATTGCAGAAATTCAAGAAAAAGATAGTAAAGGTTCTGCTACAACGATATTACTTGCTGGTGGCAGTGGTTTTGGGCTTAAGAAGGGAGATAAACTTAAAGTTGTAGAACTAACTGAAATAGAAGTAAATGGCAAAAAAATGACGAGAAAGAAAGAGATTGGAGAAATTAAAATTACAAAAATTGAAGATGAAAATTTTTCAATTTGTTCTGTAAATAATGGAGGAGACTTAATAAATTCAAAATTTGAAGCAAAAGCAAAACTGCAAGTAATCACCAAATAAAAGAGAAATGAAAACATACATAATTGTATCTATGTGCCTGTTTATAATAGGTGCTTGTAGCCATAAAATAATCCCATCAAGTGCAAAAGTAAATTATCTTTCATCGAGTGATGGAACACTTACTATGAATTCAATTGGTGTTGGCAAAAATAAAGAAACTGCAATACTTGATGCGGAAAAGAATGCATTCGATGTGCTTTTTTTTAGAGGATTACCAAATTCAGAACAAAAAGTTGCACTTATAGATTACAATGAAATTGAAATAAAAAATAATAATAAACCTTATTTTGAAAAATTTTACACCGAAGGTCGTTACAAAACATTCTTGATGGTATCGAATCCAATTTCTGAAATTACAAAAGTTGACGGTGTTAACAAAAGTATTACAATAGAAATTAAAATAAATGTTTCAGCCCTTCGTAAAGATTTAGAACAATATAATTTAATTAGAAAATTTGGCTATTAAAACTTAAAAAATGAAAAAAATTAAAATTAAAATTGTCGGAATATTCATTCTTACAATTAGCTGTTTTTATGCATCAGCTCAAAACAATCCTCAGCAGGCAAATACAGTTCAGCCAAAAATAATAGTAATTCCCTACACTAAAGAAGGCGAGGATATTAGAACTATTCTGGAAGAGGATGTTAATAGAAGAATTGCTATCACTAAAATAAAAGAAGGTTTTGATAACAGAGGTTTTACTACTGTAGATTTCACTGCAAAGCTTAAGGCTGCAAAAGACAATAATATTTTGACATCGGAAAGTCAAAGTGATATTAAATCTCAGATAATTCAAATGTCTGGGGCAGATATTTATGTGCAAGCTGAAGTGAATGCTGTAAGGGGTAATAATGGTAGTTCAGTTACCCTTGTGTTAACTGCATATGAAGCGTCAACAGGAAACTCATTATCAAATAAGATAGGCGAAAGTGGAAAATTTTATACCGATGACTTTAATAAGTTGGCTTCAAAAGCAGTTGAAAGTTGTGTGGTAGATTTCTTAAATGTTATGCAGATAAAATTTACAGATATAGTAAACAATGGTAAGTCAGTAATCATAGACATTAGCTTCGATGCGAATTCTACATACAAAATGTCGTCTGAAATAGGTGCAGACAAATTGCCACTTTCAGACCAAATTGAAATGTGGATGGAAAAGAATGCTTTTAAAAACAATTACCATATTCAAGGCACAACAGCTTTAAAAATGATTTTTGACGATGTAAGAATTCCTTTGAAAGACCCAGCCAATGGTAATAACTATAATCCAAACAAGTTTGCTCTTGAAATCTTTAAGTTTTTCAAAGGCATTGGCTTACAACCAACAAAAGACATTAAAGGCAGTACAATCTTCATTACCATTAAATAACAAACAATGAAAAAAATAATTTTATTTATTACCATTTGTGTAGTATCCCAAATTGTAAAAGCCCAATCTACATCAGAAATTGGTAAGATTTCTTTGTCTGTTGTTATGCCAGAAAATGTAGATGGCTTAGATGTATCACAACTATCAAAACTGGAAACAAAAATCATACAAATAGTTACTAATTCAGGCATTGGTGCAAGTGGGAACAATAACAGTTTTGTGATTTATCCAAAATTCGCTATTTATGAAAACAATGTTGTAGAAGGAGGAATGCAAAATATAATAGTTGTTAAAAGTGAATTAAGTCTTTTCATAAAACAAGTTGAAAATAATGTTCTTTTTTCCTCTATCAGTAAACTAATAAGCGGCAGCGGTAGCAGCAAATTAGCTGCAATGACAAATGCTATTTCAAAGATTGACATAAATGATACTGACTTTAAAACATTTGTAGAAACAGGAAAAGGCAAGATTATTAAATATTATGAGAGCAAATGTTCGGACATAATTACAAAGTCAGAAAGCCTTGTAAAAAAACAAGACTTTGAACAAGCATTAGGACTATTAATGTCAGTACCAGAAGAAGTTGCTTGCTACAATAAAGTTCAAGATAAATCTATCGAGGTTTATAAAGCTTATCAAAACCAAAAATGTAAAACACTCATACACGATGTAAACATAAGTGTGACAAATAATGACTATTCAAAAGCATTAGAAACCTTAAACCTAATTGACCCATCCTCTACTTGCTTCAAAGATGCTCAAGCAATAATGAAAAAAATTGAAGGCAAAATTGATGCAGAGCAAAAAAGACAACTTGCTTTGCAAATGAAAGTTTATAATGACCAAGTCGCTTTGGAAAAACTACGTATCAATGCAGTAAAGGACATTGCAGTAGCCTATTACAAAAACAGACCAAGCGTACTTTATGCTTACATAATTCGGTAGACACAACGTAGAAAACCAGCATACAACATGGGGTTTGGCAAAAGTGGGGCGGACGGAATAACAATGAACTTTTTGTAATTCTATGTGGCTTTTGTTCCAGCTTGACGGAATTCTATTAGGCTTTTTGTTGTTATCTTCATCATCAGTTTTTCAATCAGCAGCAGTTCCGGGCGGACGGAATTCTATTTCCCCACCTTCGCCAAGCCCTGTTCGTTGTGCGTAACCTTCAGACAACCTAAACTTCAAAAATACTATGAGTAATTTAAGACCACTCTGCGATTGGTGTGGAAAAAGATGTAATGGTTATATTTTTAACGAAAGCTTTTTAGGATTTTTCAATCCTATGGGAAAGCAATTTTGCTCTAAAAGATGTTTAAGCTATTACCAAAATCAAACTAAAAGAGAGACTAAACCCAAATCGAAAAAAGAACCTAAACCAAAATCAACTAGACCACAAAATTTTCATAGTCAAGATGATTTTATAGTTCCAAAACAAAGAACGAAGGAAGATATTGATTTGGAGTTTTATGAAAAGCAAAAAGAGTTTGAACTTGAGCAGCAAAGGGAAAAATTTGAACAACAACAATCAGAAAATATTTCTCAAAAAAGACAAGCTAAGTATGACAATGCAAAAAAATATTTAGACAGTGGCGGCAAAAAATATATTTACTATTTAAAAATGCTTTGGGCTTACTTAGACAAACCTTGGAAAAAGATTGTATTTGTGATTATAATTTGGTGGTTAGTCGCAAGTTTAATTAGCCCATTCTTAAAAAATTAAAAATGACACATCCAGCCATTTTAACCTACGGACAAACTGTTCAAAAAGAGTTTCCCTTAATTATGATTATAGGTAGAGAGCCAAACAATTCGACTATGAGTGACAGCTCATTTGGTGAATATAAATTTGAGGATTTCCCGAATTGTGCGTTTTGGAATCAATCATTTGGCTTACTAGCTACATACAATTCAAAAAAAACTTTTGAAGTAAAGCAAATGTTTCAAAGAGCAAAATCATCGCCAATTATTTTCACAGACGCTTCGCCAAAAGGAATTCCAAACAAAGAAGTCAACAAAAAGCAATTCAGAAGTTTATTGACAAAGGACGAATTTAAACACCAAGTTGACACAATATTTAGCAATGAAAAACTAATCTCAAGAGTTAAACTCATTTTGTTATCAGGCTTGACAGACATTTCATTTTTGTATTTTACAACTGAACTTACAACAAGAGCAATGCAGCATTCAATACCAACAAAAGAAATTCCATTTCTTTTTGGCAACAACTTTCCTAAAATAAAGAACATAATTACAGACAAAGAAATTCAAATACTTCAATCTGTATTTAACGAGTTTTATCAAGGTTGACAAATAAGGCTACGCACAACAAAAGGTTTGGCGTTATGTCGGCGGACTGAAACGCAAACTTCAACTGTAGAACAGCTGGCATCTATAGTTTCAGCTTGACGGATATCGCCGAACAACAAATCTTAACTTCAACTAATTAACTTTACCAAACTTTCGTAACGGGCTGACAGTTTTTCAAATTCCGCCACAACGCCAAGCCCCGAACGTTGGCAGAAAGCTTAGGGTGACATCTCAAATTTTTCTAAAATAATAGGTAGTGTTTAGCGTAGTAATTTGGGGACTAATTTTATTATTTCTAATTCTTTTATGGTCAGTCATAAATGATGAAATAAAGAATAGAAAATTATTAAAGACTGTTACTAATGAAAATAGGGGGACAAAAACTGAAAGAGATTTAGTCTTAAAGCTTTTAAAATTTGGAATACCTTCAAATGCAGTTTTCCACGACTTATACATCAGAAAAAATAATGGAAATTTTAGTCAAGTCGATTTAGTTGTTGTAAGTAACTCGTGTATCCTTGTTTTTGAAGTGAAATCATATAGTGGTTGGATTTTTGGTTCGGTTAATAATACTCATTGGACGCAAGTGTTAGACTATGGAAATCAAAAATTTTCCTTTTACAATCCAATAAAACAAAATAATAGACACGTCTTAGATTTAAGAAATCATTTAAATCTTTATCAAGACTTACCATTCTATTCAATAATAGTTTTCTATGGTAATTGTGAATTTAAAAAAATTGATGCTATTCCAAACGACACACACCTTATCAAGTCTAATGACATTTTAAATGTGTTGAAAAGGTTTAAAGAAAATAATCTACTAGATTTCTATGAATTTGAAAATCAAATGACAGAGAAATTAATTGAGTCTGTTAACAATGGTGACAATGAAGAAATAAGAATACAACACATCAAGAATATTGAAGAAATGATTAAGAAACGAAGTTCCAATTATTAGAACCAAATCGAAAGCCTTCTGCCAACATTAGGTTTGCTGCAATTTGGGCTTGACCTTGTAAGCATCAACATTTGTAATTCTATTTTGCTTCAGTTATCGGCTCGACGAATAAAGCCAAGCAAAAGTTCTTAACTTCAACAACAAAACAAAGCCAAGCAGCGGTTACGGGCAGACGGAATGCTAATTCCCAAACTGCAGCAAGCCTTGCTCGTTAAATGAAACCTATGCCAGCAGTCTTTTATTGCAGGCTTCGACTTCCAATAATTTATGACCTAATAAATTTATAAGCATTTCTGCTCTTACTTCCGCTTCTGATTTATCGGACTTAATACAAAACCAATTATTACCTTCTTTAATTGATGGGTGAAGTATTTGAACCTTGTTTACAGAAGCCGTATAAGTATCATCAATAAATGTTTCGTAATTCAAAAATTCGCCTAATAGTTTGCCGAGTTCTGCAACAGTAAAAGCAGAAATAAAATAACCACCATCCGAATTATCGGGCAATGAAAATGGGCTACAAAATTTATCGGGGCTTTGAAATCCTAAATGTGCAACATATTGATAACTTACTTTTGAGTAGTAAAATAAATTATGGTTTTGCTCAATCCCATAATCCTTTAAAACTTTTGCCTGTAAAAGGCTACAAACTTGATTTTCTAATTTCATTTTTACTTTTTTATAATTTGACAAAATATGAGAAGTCCCTAATTGGCTTCATTTAACATTGGGTTTGCAGCCATTGGGGCTTGACCAGCAGCACTTCAACAGAACCTAAATCCAAACTGCATCAAGTAAATCAACAGACGAACAAAGCCATCCCAACGGCTTCAAGCCCTGTTCGTTACATGCCATACAAATGCAAACAACGTAGTAGTTGAAACGG
>ERZ724520.1510-NODE-1510-length-11539-cov-4.856496_pt1 | contig 11539 bp, 10 predicted proteins | sample MGYA00376053_ERZ724520 | MGnify/ENA primary metagenome ERZ724520 (study PRJEB28724, sample SAMN07190886) | activated sludge metagenome | isolation source: activated sludge of sewage treatment plant in Hong Hong | place: USA: Christiansburg, Virginia | collected... | reverse complement strand
TTAGTGTTGAGCCTAGCCAATGAAAATGAGAGTATTGATGTTTTAAAAGGTTTTGCTGAAAAAAATAACATAAAAATAGAAACTATATCTGTAGCTGGGGGATAAAATCCTCTAGAAAAATACTTCAAGAAAATAAAATGGCAAAGAAAAAATCGAATTATACAATGCAAGAGGTTTTTATTAAGCATTTAAAGGAATTAATACCTGCGCATGTATCATTAGTAGAAGAACTTGCTGAGCTATTAGAAGTTAGTACAGATAGTGCTTACCGACGATTAAGATGCGAAACAGAATTGAGTATTGATGAAACCTATAAAATATGCAATCATTATCGTATTTCTGCTGATGGAATCTTTTCTAATCAAGTAAATGCCGTTACTTGTAATTACATTAAGCTTACAGATACCGAAAATAATATTGAGAAATACCTAACTGGCATTTTAAATAATTTAAAACAAGTGTCAAAAAAGGAAAATGCAAAACTTATTTATGCAGCAGAAGAAGTGCCTATTATGCATTCGTTTCATACTGATAAATTAGCCGCTTTTAAACTATTTTATTGGCAGCGTTCTGTTTTAAATATTAGTGATTTTCAAACACAAAAGTTTGATTTTGATATTATTCCTGAAAGTCAATTGCAATTAGGTAGAGATATAAAAAAAACATACTCTGAATGCGAAAGTATAGAAGTGTGGACGATAGACACTATACAAACAACTATTAAGCAAATTGAATACTATTTTGAATCGGGTGTATTTAAAAAGAAAGAACATGCTATTGAAGTTTTGAATGATTTAAAAGCCATGGTTGAATCAATAAACCTACATGCCGAAAAAGAAAATAAAAATGACCGCAATAACTCTTTTGTAATTCCTTATACCTTATATAAGAGCGATTTAGTTATTGGAACTAATTGTATTCATGTAAATATAGATGGTATGGCTTACTCTTACATCTCTTTTAATACAGTTAATTCACTTACAACCTATAACAAAGAGTTTTGTGATGAGATTGAACATTGGATGAAAAACTTAATTAAAAAATCTACCTTAATAAGTGGCATAGCCGAAAAAGAAAGATTTCAGTTTTTCAATAAATCTTACAAAGCTATTGATGTAGCTATTGATAAAATAAATAATTATTAGTTAATGAATTCACATTATAATATTATAATTGTTGCTGGTGGAACTGGAACCCGCATGCAATCTACTATTCCGAAACAGTTTATTGAAATTAAAGGCAAGCCTATTATTATTCATACTATCGAAAAATTTATAGAGTTTGATGAATTCATAAATGTAATAGTGTGTGTGCATAAGGATTATTTAACTGATGCAAATTTTATGTTGGCAGAATATTTTCCTGATAAAAATGTTCAAATTGTGGTTGGCGGAGATACACGTTTTCAATCGGTAAAAAATGGATTGGATTGTATAACTAATCCAAATGATATTGTTGGCATACATGATGCTGCACGCCCATTTGTTTCAAATAATACAATTAAAAAATGTTTTGAAACAGCTTCAAAAAAAGGCAATGCCATACCAGTAGTTACAGTTAATGAAAGTTTACGATTAGTTACAAATGGTATAAATAAAGCAGTAAGTAGAGATGATTATAAAATAGTGCAAACTCCACAATGCTTTTTAGTTTCTTTAATTCAGAAGGCATTTCAACAACCATTTTCGCCTTTCTTTACTGATGATGCAACCGTTTTAGAAGGAATTGATGAACCTATTTATTTGGTTGAAGGGAATTCTGAAAATATAAAAATTACAAATCCGGATGATATAAAATACGCTGAAATTTATTTATAATGACAACCGAAGATATAGCAGATGCTTTTGAACTAACATCAAAATTGTTAGAACTACATAACGAAAATTCTTTTAAAGTTAAAGCTATGGCCACTGCGGCCTATAGACTAAGTAAAACTCGACTTGATTTAAATGATAAATCAGTTGAAGAACTTACTCAATTAGAAGGTATTGGTAAGGGTATTGCCGAAAAAATTATTGAATTAAACCAACGTGATAGCACTAAGGAGTTGGATGAATTATTAAGTAAAACACCACAAGGTGTAATTGAAATGCTTGGTATTAAAGGTATAGGGCCTAAAAAAGTACGTCAATTATGGAAAGAACTGGAACTTGAAAGTGTAACAGAACTTTTATATGCTTGTCACGAAAACAGGTTATTGGAGTTAAAAGGCTTTGGTGAAAAAACTCAACAAACCATTATTCAAAATATTGAATTCAAAAAAAATAATGCAGGAAAGTTTCATTTTTCATATGCCGAAAAAATTGCAAAGCCTATAATTAATGAGCTTTTAAAACTTACAGATTATGTTTCATTAACTGGCGCAATGTATCGTAAATGCGAAGTTATTGATGAAATTGATATTTTAGTTGGTGATGAGAGTATTGAATTAGATGATTATTATTCTGAATTGATTCCAATTAATTTTATTCAGGTTAATGAAACTGTTTTTTACAGAAAATTAGTGGAAACCTCTTCTACTAAAGAACATTTGACTGGGATAAATTTTAATGCACTTCCAATTAAAAAGTATAATTCAGAAAAAGATATTTACTCAAGTTTAAATTTTCAATACTGTGAACCCGAATTGCGTGAAGGTTTATTTGAATTGGAAAAAGCAAAATCTAACACCTTACCTCATTTAATTGAACTAACTGATTTGAAAGGAATTTTGCATAATCACTCAACTTATAGTGATGGGTTAAATACATTAGAGGAAATGGCTGTTTATTGCAAAGAACTAGGTTATGAATATTTAGGAATGTGCGACCACTCTAAAAGTGCAAGCTATGCAGGTGGTTTAAAGGTAGAAGATATTATTTTGCAGCATAATGATATAAATAAACTTAATGAAAAGTTGTTCCCATTTAAAGTTTTTAAAGGTATTGAAAGTGATATTTTAGGAAATGGAGATTTAGATTATGAAGAAGATATTCTTAAATCATTTGATTTTATTGTTGCTTCTATTCACTCAAATTTAAAAATGGATGAAGAAAGAGCTACGCTGCGTTTACTTAAAGCCATTGAGAATCCATATACTACAATTTTGGGTCATCCAACTGGGCGTTTATTGTTAGGTCGACCTGGTTATCCAATTGATCATAAAAAAATAATTGATGCTTGTGCCGCTAATGGAGTTATAATAGAATTAAATGCTCACCCATACCGTTTGGATATTGATTGGCGTTGGATTCCGTATTGCTTAGAAAAAGGCGTAATGATTTCTATTAATCCTGATGCTCATCAATTAAAAGGTTATCACGATATGTATTATGGTACACAGGTTGCCCGAAAAGGTTTATTAACAAAGGAGATGTGTTTTAATTCTAAAACTTTATCAGAAATTGAATCTTACTTTCAATCAAGAAAATAGTTAAATGAAAGTATTTGATTCAATAAAAGATAAACAAAAACCAAGTGATTTGGTATTTGATAAAATCTATCCTAAAAAATATCAAGAACATTCAGCTAGGCATTTTACTCCTGTAAAAATTGCAATTAAAGCTGCGAAATTGTTAGTAGATGAACCAACAGATAAAATTTTGGACATTGGATCTGGTGTAGGAAAGTTTTGCTGCATTGGTTCTAGCGTTACCAAAGCGCATTTTTATGGCGTTGAGAAACGTAAAGCTTTAATTAATTTATCCAATAAAATTAAACGTATGTATAAATTAAAAAATGCCCATTTCATAAATAACGATTTCACAAAATTAGATTTCTCAAAGTTTAACGGAATTTACTTTTTTAACTCCTTTCACGAAAACTTTGATGAAACCTGCGTGTTAGATGAAACTTCAAAGGTATCATTACGGGCATATAAAAAGTACCATTCAGATTTAGTGCTAAAATTAAATGAATGTAAAAGTGGAACTAAATTAGTTACCTTTCATACTTTCAAAAATAAAATACCAAGTACTTATCAGTTTATTGATATGAATGAAACGGGCTTGTTGAAGTTTTATATTAAAAAGTAATTATAAATATTGCTATTAACAAAAGATAACACGCAATGCTGTTGGATTTTAAATATATTTGAAAATCACATTGAATTATAAGCTAAAAAATATTATTGGTATTCATCATTGCGAGGAACATAGAAATCTGTCTGCAGATTTTGTTAAAAGTAACTTGGTTTTTTTATTGATACTTTTTTTAAGCCCTAATTGTAATTTTGCACAAAGTAAAAGCAACGATAGTTGCTCATTTTTTAATAATAAGCCAATCTATCCGTATTATTATCCAAATGTATTGAGTAATGGGAAAGATTTTTATACTCAGAAAAAGGCTTTTAAAAAAGCAATAACAGAGCGTACAAATTTTAATGGAATTGTAACGGTTTATTTTTTTATTAATGAATTTGGTGAAACCAATTTTTACACCACACAGTTATGTGATTTAAATTATAAAACACTTTCCATTTCTAAAGAACTTGAACCACTTTGCGCTCAGATATTACAAGCTGTAAGAAATACCTCTCCTTGGAAACCTATGCTAAACGATAAAAAGGAAGCAGTAAATAGTAGAAAATTTTATTCATTTAAATTTAATAACGGACAGCTCATTGAAATTCTTCCTAAGTAAATATTTAATTTTATCGATGATAGTGAGTGTAAATATTTATGCTCAAAAAATGGATTCATTAATAGCATACAAAACTGGGCTTTGTTTAAATTATTTTAATGTCGATGAATTTTTGAAAATTTTCGAGAGTAGAAATTACACTAAGGAGCAGATTATAACATTTGCCTCAAACATGGCTTGGCATGGCAATGATAAGTATGGAAATGAATTGGCGAAAAAATGTATTGCTAAAAATGATTCAATTACTGCTGGCAACTGGCATGCATATTCTGTTCAAAATACAAAGAACGGTAATTATTCTGAAGCAATTTATGGTCTAGAAAATAGCTTAGCTATTGCACCTCAAGAAATGGAAGGTTATTATGGCTGGGTGTTATTATATTATTACAGAGATTATCAAAGAGCATTATTGCATTTAAATCATTATGATAGTCATACACCTAATGCTGTGGATGCACCGGTAGGGGAGAATATTCATTTTTTAAAAGGTTTATGTTATTACCAATTAAATCAATATGAAAAATCAATTGAGGAATTTAATATAAATGCCACTTTTGAATTAAAAAGCTTTGGTAAAAAAAATGTGAATGCATATATCTATTTTTATATAGCTCGTAATTACGAAAAATTGAATAATCTCAAATTGGCCGAAACGTATTATAAAAAGGCTATTAAGACAGCACAATTCCCTGTAGAGGCAAATTACTATTTGGGAATGATGTATAAGTATAAAAAAGATAATAGAACAAAGGCAATGACTCACTTTTTATATGCTTATCACTTCCTACAGGATGGCTATAAACAGCAAGATATTTATGTGGAGCTATTTGATGAAGTTTATCTTTCGCAAATAGATGAAGAGTTTGAGTATTAATTTTTAAATTTGCCCATGGCAATTTTAAATTCAATAGCATCATGGTTCATGAAGAAGCGAATGCATCAAATTGAACTATTTATGAAATACCCTCATGATGTGCAAGATGAATGGCTATTAAGTTTATTAGATACTGCCAAAAATACACAGTTTGGTAAAGATCATGGTTTTAAATCAATTACTAATTATGAGCAGTTTAAAAATATCCCCATTCAAGATTACGAAAGTTTAAAGCCATTTATAGAGCGCACTCGCCGTGGTGAACAAAATTTATTGTGGAATAGTGAAATTAAATGGTTTGCAAAAAGTAGTGGTACCACTGATAAAAGCAAATTTATTCCTGTAAGCAAAGAATTTTTAAATGGTTGCCACTATAATGGTGGACGCGATATGATTACTTTTCAATGTGTAAATAATGCAGATACTAAATTATTTACTGGTAAGAATTTAGCGTTAGGAGGTAGTTATAAGACGGATCATTTTGGGGATTATAATTCTTATCATGGAGATGTGAGTGCTATCATTATTCAAAATTTGCCAATGTGGGCGGAGTATTTTAGAGCACCTGATGTTAACATTGCTTTAATGGAGAATTGGGAAGAGAAGCTCGAAAAAATTGCACAAACAATGGCCAATGAAAATGTAACAAGTTTGGCTGGTGTACCTAGTTGGATGTTGGTGCTTATGAAGCGAATTTTGGAAATTAAAAATGAAAAAACATTAAAAGCAGTTTGGCCAAATTTAGAAGTTTACTTTCATGGTGGTGTGAGTTTTACTCCTTACAAACCATTATTCGAAAACTTATTTGATAATTCGCAAGTGGCATACATGCAATTATACAGTGCTTCGGAAGGTTTCTTTGGTATACAAGATGAAAAGGTGAGCAACGAAATGTTATTGATGTTGGATTATGGAATTTACTATGAATTTATTTTGGTAAGTGATTTAGAAGAATCTAATCCTCGTACATACAATTTATCTGAAGTGCAATTGCACAAAAATTATTCAATGCTAATAACAACCAATGCGGGCTTATGGCGTTACCAGTTGGGAGATACTATACAGTTTACAAATTTATCACCTTATCGCTTTATTATTACAGGACGTACAAAACAATGCATTAATGTTTTTGGTGAAGAGGTAATGATTCATAATGCTGAACTAGCATTAAAAACGGCTTGCGAAAAAACAAAAGTTCATATTATTGATTACACAGTTGCGCCCATTTTTATGAATGAAAATTCAGGGGCACATCAATGGTTAATTGAATTTGAAAGCAATCCTGAGCATTTAGATTATTTTACTAAGATATTGGATGACACTTTGAAAAACATCAATTCTGATTACGAAGCAAAACGTTTTAATAATTATATCTTACAACAACCAACAATAACAATACTTCCAAAAGGCACATTTTATAATTGGTTAAAAGCAAATAATAAATTGGGTGGCCAGTTTAAAGTGCCTCGTTTAAACAACACACGTGCAGTTGTAGATGATATATTGAATTACATTTCAACATAGATTAATAATAATGATTTGGGCATTTCATCCTGTTGAAGAGTCGGTTCACCAGTTGATGGTTACAATATTTTTGTTCATTCCTCAAAAAGGATTTCCAATTAAATCCTTAAAAAATTTATTTTCCAAAAATAAGAACATAAAAAAAGCCTCGCATATTTGCGAGGCTTTCCATTTTATTTAAAATCAGATTAAACTGCTTTTGCTTCTTGAGCTTTTTTAATAATAGCTTTAATGTTTTCTGTTGTTGTAGAGTTTGGTCTTTCAATTGCAGAACCAGTTGCTCTATCCCATACTAAACTTGCTAATACTCCTAATGCACGAGATACACCAAATAATACAGTGTAGAAATCATATTCATGCATTCCATAATGAACTAATAATGCACCAGAGTGAGCATCTACATTTGGCCAAGGATTTTTAATTTTTCCAGTTGACTCTAAAATTGGAGGCGCTACTTCGTATACCATTTGTACAATTTCACAAATGTTATCGTGCTTAATGTATGTTTTATAAAAATCTTGTTGAGCAGTAAAACGTGGATCTGTTTTTCTTAATACAGCATGACCGTATCCTGGAACAACTTTTCCTTCTGCCAACGTTTGTTTAATGTAGTCAGCAATTTGTTCTTTAGTTGGTAAACCTCCTCCTAAATTTTCTTTTAATTCCATAATCCAGCTTAATACTTCTTGATTAGCTAAACCATGTAATGGACCAGCTAATCCATTCATACCTGCTGCAAATGCTAAATACGGATCGCTTAATGCAGAACCAACTAAATGTGTAGTATGTGCTGAAACATTTCCACCTTCATGATCTACGTGTATAGTTAAATATAAACGCATTAATCGTTTCATGTCAAAATCTTCGTAACCTAACATGTGTGCAAAATTTGCAGCCCAATCTAATTTATGGTCTGGTTCAATATGAGCTCCACCTTTGTATTTACGACGGTAAATGTATGCTGCAATACGCGGTAAACGTGCAATTAAATTCATTGAATCTTCATACACGTAATCCCAATAATCTTTTTTATTAATACCTTTTGCATAAGCTTTTGCAAATAAACTTTCTGTTTGCATAGCCATAATACCAATTACAAATTGAGTCATTGGATGTGTATCAGTAGGTAATTTTTCAATTACATCAAATACATGTTTTGGAACGTTACTTCTTTTTTGCCATTCACCTGTAATGAAATTAACATCTTCTTGAGTTGGTAATTCACCCACTAACATTAAGTAGAAAATCCCTTCTGGTAATGGTTCTGTACCACCTGGAGCTTTTGGTAAACTTTTACGTAATTCTGGAATTGAATAACCTCTAAAGCGAATTCCTTCTTCAGCATCTAATTTAGATGTTTCAGTTACCATTCCAGTCATTCCTTTCATACCTTGGTAAACTTGAGCAATAGTAATTTCACCTATTTTTAAATCACCATGATTTTTAATTATATCTTTTATTTCTGCAGCCAAAGGCACTGCTTTTTCACGAAACTTATCTTTTAATCTGTCCATTATTATTATATTTTAAAATCATTGTAAATTTATGCAGTGGATTGATTTAAACAAACTTTATTTACATTATTTTTAAATTTATTTGAAAAAAAATGCCAAAGTTTAAAGACTTTGGCATTTTGAAATTAAAATAAAAATATATTATAAAAATAATAAACGCTTAACTGAATAATAACCTTGATTATCTGTTACTTTAACGAAATAAACTCCAGTTTGTAAGGTGTTTTTATTAATTGTAAACGTATTATGAGAAACTAGAGAACTATTTACTAATTTACCAGAAATGTCAAATATTTCAATTTTATGACTTTCATTTTGGCTTTCAAAAGATAATGTAACATCTGAATTAGAAGGATTTGGGTATAATTCAAATTTCACTTTGTTTTCTGATTGCTCAAATAAACCTACACTACAAGATTGTGTAACATTAACTGTACAACCTGTGTATGCATATAATGTAGCTGTTCCAAATGGTGTGTTAGGAGCTAAAATTGGAGGATTTGTACAACCTAAACGTGCAATTAAGAAATCTCTAATAAAGTTAATAGTAGAGTCCATATATAATACATTTGAAGAATATGGTACGTGATCAGCACCGTACCAAGTATAAAAAGGATTTGTGATTCCTAAAACGTTTGCTTGTTGTTTTAACATACGGCTACCATCCATATATAATAAGCCAATTCCACCAGGTGCAGCTTTACCTTGACTATATTTTACTGTTCCATCAATAGTTCCATGTAAAGAAACAAATGGTATATCTCCAGCTTCTAACCAGCCATATTTACCAAGTGCTCCACAAATATTAATTACTCCTTTTACATTTTGTGAATAGCATTGATTCCCACTGTATCCGTCCATTCCACCTAATGTTGCTAAAGTTGTTGCATTAACATAAGGGTTAATTTCACACGATTTATTTAAATAAGCTGTGTGTAATGCAGTTATTGCACCTGCAGAACTACCACCAATGTAAATGTTATTTGTATCAATTTTATAAGTATTACTAGTTAACTTATCTTTGTAAAAAAAGCGAATTGATGCTTTCATATCTTGTACAGCTCTTAAAACTGCTTTAACTGCATTTACTGAATCAAATGGAAAAAAGCCTAAACGGTAATTGATTGAAGCACACACATACCCTTTTTTTGCAAAGCTGTTAGATATAGCAACCATATCACCATCTGTACTAGATCCACCGATAAAACTACCACCATGTGCTAAAATAAGCAAAGGACGAGCAGTTTCAACATCTCCAGTTGGTTGATAAATATCCATAGTTAAGGATTGGGTAATACCACTTGAGTTTTTATTTGAACCATACACAATTCCTGAAGTTGTAGTTACCGCTGTAAATGTGTCGGTAGCATACCTTCCGGTAGCACAAGGAGATTGTGCTTTAACAGAAACTATAGAAGTTAAAGCGGTTAAAGCTAATAAGTAGATTTTTTTCATACGATTTGTTTTTTTGTTTTTAGATATATAAATATAGTTATTTTTTCGAATTTTATTATGGGAATACTACCCCTGGATATTTTGTAGCTACTAATTGTGGTAAAGTTGATTTGTAAGTACTATTTATAGCTTTAATGAACTCGTTTGCTAATAAAGCATTTCCTCTAGGAGTTAAATTTAGTCCATCTAAAGAATAGGCTCCTCCCGAAACAAATGAGGCATTTATAGTAACACCATTGTATACAATTCCACTCTTTATATTTGCAAAAAATGCATTCATATCAACAAAGGCAAGATTTTTTGAAGCTGCAATATTTTTTAAAATTACGTTATAGTCAGCTATTGCTTTCTCTATGGTAGCTATTTCTGATAATGTTAAAAAATATTTATCAGGTATAGTTATTAATGAGCCCATTTTTAAGCATTTAACTGAATCTAAAGGAATATTTAAAAGCACTAATTCTCCTTCAACTGCTTGTCTATAATCCATAATTTGGGATGTATCTTGAATTACAAATCCATTATTACCTTCATTAAAAACTATAGCAGGAGATAAACTTGAATAAAAATTAGTTAGCGATATAGCATTTGCGGCATCTAATTTTAACGCATTGTATGCAATGGTATTAAAATAAGCCATTGATTTTATACTAGGAATACTTGCAATAGCACCCTTAGCGCCATTTGCAGTTAGTTTATTTACAATATTATTAATACTTGCGTCAAATCCTACGCCAACTGCACCTGATATTGGTGTAACACTGCCACTTGTTGCCCCGCTTAATGCATAAGTCAAAACATCATTTAAACCTAATTGCAATGTAAAAAAGGTTGGCGCTTTTGCTACAGCATCAGATAAGATTGATGAAGAACCACTTGAAGCCATTCTTACATAAAATGGATTAGTGTAGCCATTAACATCCATATCTGTTACTTTTACATCAGGAACCCCCATATTATTAAATGGTCCTTGTGATGAGTATACATTAGAAGCAAATTGAGTTACATCACCAGATGAGGCAACTTTAACTGGTCCTAATGATGTTGTACCTTGACAATCTGTTCTATATCCTAATATTGAAGGTGCATTATTTGCAGTTCCAATTCCAATTGAACTAGCGGAAATGTATGGGGTTTTAAATTCGCCACCATCAATTAAAGAAAACTGTTCTGATAATAATTTAGCAAATGAACTATTTTGAGTGCCATATTGTAAAGCACCATCTGCGTAGCCTGCAGTTATTGCTCCACCAAGCGCAACATAATTTGTAACATCTAAATCTCCTTTGCTTACATCAGGTGTTTTTAAATTTGGTTTACAAGCATTTGCAATTAAAACTATTGCTGTAAGACTTATAATATTTTTCATGGGTCTAAATTTCATTGTATATATCATCTTAATAAAAAATGGAATTAAAATTTGTAGTTTACCGATAATCCAGGAATTACAACATTTGTTTTATAAGTTCCTTCTAAATTGGTTTCTAGGTTTTTCCCTTCACGTTTAAAGGTTGTAATTAAAAATGATGCTTTTATTGTAAAGTGTTTTTTT
>ERZ724520.1507-NODE-1507-length-11580-cov-8.516529_pt1 | contig 11580 bp, 10 predicted proteins | sample MGYA00376053_ERZ724520 | MGnify/ENA primary metagenome ERZ724520 (study PRJEB28724, sample SAMN07190886) | activated sludge metagenome | isolation source: activated sludge of sewage treatment plant in Hong Hong | place: USA: Christiansburg, Virginia | collected... | reverse complement strand
GTAATGGTTTTGCCATTTTGATTGGTAAACGAAAAATCTGAAATCACATGATACTTCTGGATGTATTGCACCGTACTATCTACTAGTTCCGGATTCACATCAGACGGATTATAAATCGGTAAGCTCTTTTTTTGCCTCAAAGCAAAATAAAACAACGTGATGCAAATGATAGAAAACACAGACATGATTCCGAAAAAGATTCGGAATTTTTTCAAAAAATCCAACATAGCTTAAATTTGTAACAAAAGTATGAAAACACGACTTACCAACATTCGAATTTTATCAATAGTTTTGCAACCTAAAACCAAACTTTAACTATGAGAATACTATTTCACAAACCGCTTCTTTTTATGATTCCGATGCTGATCGGATTTCAGACCATTCAAGCACAAGATTCTGCCAAGAAAAAACCCGGAATCAATGTGGCCGACATGGACAAAAAGGTAAAACCGAGTGATGATTTTACCGATTTGTAAACGGAACTTGGCTCGACAAAACCGTAATTCCAAACGACAAAACCGCTTGGGGAACTTCGGAAGAATTATACGAAAACACCAATAAAGATGTCGCTAAAATCTTAAAAGAAGCCATCAACAATCCGAAATACAAAGCCAATACCGACGAAGGTAAAGCCATCAATTTGTATAAATCGATTATGGATACTGTTTCGAGAAACCAACAAGGCATCAATCCTTTGAAACCTTATTTGGCAAAAATCGATGCCATCAAAAACACACAGGATTTACAGAACGTAATCATAACCATGGAACCAATTGGCGGTATTGGTTTCTTCTCGACTTATATCGGTGCTGATGACAAAGACAGCAACAAAAACTCGGTGAATATTGGTCCGGGAAGTGTCGGATTGCCAGACCGCGAATATTACATCGCTGACGATAAAGATTCTAAAGAAAAAAGAGAGCAATATGTAGCACATGTAGCGAGAATGCTTCAGTTTTTAAGTACCGACCCAAAAGCCAACTTTACAGCAGACGCTCAAAAAATATTGGAGATTGAAAGTGCAATGTCGCAACCAAGACTAGATCGTGTAGAAAGAAGAGACAGCAGAAAACAATACAATCCAATGACCGTGGCTGATCTTCAAAAATTAACGCCCGTTATCAATTGGAATCAATATTTTTCGGCGTTAGGCATTACCAAATTAGATTCAGTAATTGTCTCACAACCAAGATACATGACTGCTTTACAAACGATTTTGACAGACAAGAATATCGAGGCTTGCAAAGCATACATGCGCTGGACATTACTGAGTAGAACTGCCGGTCAATTATCAAACGCTGTTGGAGATGCTAATTTTGATTTCTACGGAAAAACATTACGCGGTATTCTCAAAAGAAGACCACCTGATGAAAGAGCCTTGCAAACCGTAAATTCTTCTATTGGTGAAGCTTTAGGAAAATTGTATGTAGAAAAAATGTTTCCTGCTGAAGCAAAAGCAAAAGCCGAAAGTATGATTCGCAATGTGATTCAAGCTTATAAAGTACGCATCAACAATTTGAGATGGATGTCAGCCGCTACCAAAGTAAAAGCGATTGAAAAATTAGACAAATTGATTATCAAAATTGGCTATCCTGATCAATGGAAAGATTACGGTACTTTGAGAATTACTGGAACTGCTGATGGCGGAAGTTATTTTGAAAACATGAAAAACATTGCACAGTGGACATTCAACAACGACGTTAAAAAACTAGGCAAACCTGTCGATAAAACAGAGTGGTTTATGTCGCCTCAAACGGTAAACGCTTATTACAATCCAGCTTACAACGAGATTGTTTTTCCGGCTGCAATCTTACAACCGCCCTATTACGACTATAGAGTTGACGAAGCTTTAAATTATGGTGCTGTTGGCGCCGTAATCGGACATGAAATCTCACATGGTTTTGATGATTCTGGGTCGCGATACAATGCCGAAGGAAACCTAGTAGATTGGTGGACAGAAGACGATTTGAAACAATTCACCGCACTAGGAACAGCACTTGCTGATCAGTATAGTGCGTTGGAGCCTTATCCTGGAGTTCATGTTGACGGTAAATTTACTTTAGGTGAAAACATCGGTGATTTGGGTGGCGTGAATGCCGCTTATGACGGATTGCAAATGTATTTGAAGACCAATAAAAACCCAGGTTTGATTGACGGATTTACACCAGAGCAAAGATTCTTTATTTCTTGGGCAACCGTTTGGCGTTCGAAAGCAAGAGAAGAAGCGGTGAAAACCCAGGTAAAAACAGATCCACATTCGCCAGACAATTACAGAGGTTATGTGCCTTTGCAAAATGTAGATGCTTTTTATAAGGCTTTCGATGTTAAAGAAGGTGATAAAATGTATCTCGCGCCAGAAAAACGGGTGAAAATTTGGTGATTTAAAGATATTCTTTAAAATAGTTTAGCCACGAATTCACGAATTTTTAAATTAATTCGTGAATTCGTGGCTTTTTTTTATGCTTTACTATAGAGTCGTTTTCTTTTTCCGCATCGCCAGATTGACCAAATACAAGCCAACCAAAACAATAATCCCGCCAGCAGCGATGAATAAAGTTAGTGGTTCTCCAAAAATAATCGCACCTAAAATCACTGCTACAATCGGATTGATATAGGCATAAATACTATTGACTTCCGCTGGTAATTTTTGCAAAGCGTATATGAAAGCGATAAAAGTCAATACCGAACCAATGATGACCAAATAACCAATCGACCACCAAGAATTGGCTGGAATTTCACTTAACGGAATGGTCGTACCCGTAGCTCCTATTACTATAAACAAGAACAAACTCGAGATTAGCATTTGCAATCCCAAACTAAAATACGGATTAAAACTAGCTGCTTTTTTCTTGGTATACAAAGTTCCAAATGCCCAAGTAAGTGTGGCGATTAAAGACAGTATAATTCCAAAAGTGAAATTCGGCTCGAGAAAATCTTTCAAGTGATCGTAGAAAATAATACAAACGCCACCGAAGCAAACCAGCATTCCGGTGACAGCTAATTTTGACAATCTTTCACCTCTGAAAAAAGTAATAATGACAATCCAAATTGGGAATATCGCACCTAAAATGGCGCCCAAACCACTGCTGATATATTTGACGCCCCAAGTGCTTAAACCGTTGCTAAGTACAAAGTTTAGCAGACTCAAAATCAGAATCGTTTTCCATTGTTTGGCTTTAGGCCAAGGTGTTTTTTGAAATAAAAAATAAGCTACATACAAAATGCCTCCTAAAAATTGTCGGATGGCTACGAGTTGCATCGCTGGCATGTGTTTAACGCCTTCTTTCGAGGCGATCCAAGTGGTTCCCCAGAAAAAACTCACCCAGCACAAAGCCAGTATGGGCAATCCGATTGCTTCTATTTTTGAGGCAACTGCTTTTTTGATTCTCGCTTTCAATTACAATTGGTTTTGGATAAAAGTATAGCCTAACACGGCACTCACTTTCTCGCTTAAAATGGTTTTACCAACAGATTTCTTATCGGTAATAAACTCGGGAACTGCTAAATTCAAAGCCATTGCTTTTTGTGTGTAATAAGTTTTTCTTGAAGGATGAAAAGGCGTAACGGCATTAAAGGTTTCGTTCCAAATATTTTTTTCTATAATCTTTTGAAGGATACCGATGCAATCATCCAGATGAATCAAATTGATGGGTGCGTCGGGGTTTTCTATATTTTTTCTTCCAGATAGAAAATGGATTGGATGCCGATTTTCTCCAATCAAGCCCCCAAAACGAACTACGGTTGTTTGAAAATGAATACTATTATTCAAGAGTTGTTCCGCTTGAAACAACTGCGAGCCGCTTTCAGAATCTGGGTTTGGCATCGTACTTTCAGTGATGGTTTCATTAGTATCAGGAAAGACGGAAGTAGAGCTCACAAACAACACTTTAGCAATCGTTGATGCTTCGACAGCGGTCATGACATTTCGCACTTTGTCAACAAAATTATCTTGAGCATCGCCGCGCAATTTGGGTGGAATATTGAGAATTAAAATTTCAGAATCTTTCAAAAACGAATGGATATTGCCTTCAATGCCGTCACTTGAAATTGACAATAAAAAAGGTTGAATGCCCGCATTTTGAAAAACTGAAAGTTTCGATTCGGAAGTTGTTGCGCCCTTGATTTGAAATCCTTGACGAATGAATTGCTGCGCTAAAGGCAGTCCCAACCAGCCGCAACCGAGTATGCTAATTTGTTTCATGGATGATAGAAAATCAAAACGATTTGATGGTATCTGTGCTTGTCGAAACACTATCTTTTTTCATGTCAAAGGTAGGAAATGCAGTGCTGGTTTTGGGTGTTAATATTTGCTCTGAAGGTTTAATTTTTTGTTGAATGACCACCGCATCATTCAAAACGAATGGTGTAGGCATCATTTTAGAACTGCGTTTGACCATAATGAATAAAGGGTTGTTCATCAAATCGAAAGAACTTTCCATAAGATCCATGTTGAAAACGGATTTGCTATTGATGCTAAATTCTAATTCCAAAGGTTCATTATCCACCACATAATAACTCAAAACCCTTTTACTGGTTCTTTTATATAGTGCTTCGTTTTGGGAAATCGACTTAACATGATTGGCCTTCAAATTATAAATTGCCATGCTTTCATCAGCAAAAATATCGTAGCGATTGACTTTTCGATTGGGTGAAATTCTAATTTTCATGAACCTTTGGTTTCCTACAATAGAATCTTTTAAAAAGACTATACTTGGTTTTGCTATATTTTTAAGTGGTGCTTTTGCCATAAAAGTAAAGGCTGAATTGTACTTACTAAACAAGCCGTTCCGATTGAGTGCATCAGCATTTTTAGGATTTTCACCCAAATATACTTTCGTCCATTCATCTAGATTTTTATCGTAAGTGGTCCAAACTGCTATGTTTTTATCTGCATTTAAAAAGTAAACCAAACTGTTAGGCTTCGCTTTATTATTCTCATAAGTCGAATGATAATGCGCAATTCCAAAAAATACAATGGAGAGCAACAACATGGCACTAGCCCACAACCCTTTTTTGTAAAATGAACCAATAATCGGAAGCAATAATCCGAAAACCAATATCGTAAGCACTGCACTTCCTGCCAACATTTTTAATCCCAAGCCAATCGGAAATTGAATGATAAATGGCACAAAAATAACCAAAGCTGGAATGGATAAAATAAGATTTAAACTCAGATTGGTTTGCTGCGTGATGATAAAATAAGCCAACATCAACAATCCAAAACAAACAGGAATGACAAAAAAAGAAGCGCCTGGAAGGTAAAAAGCAATACCAAAATTAATCAGAATCCAAACAAAAAGCGGCGCTATAGATTGGTTAAAATTGACTGTAACGGTTTTTTCATTTCCATAAAATAGAAAGGTTATGGCTAAATTTAGAAACGCAAAAGCCGCCAAATAATAATGTCCGTTATAGGTAAATCCGTGAAGTATGTCGCCGTATTGTGGATAGATTTTCTGAAGCAACTGCCAACCGAAATAATTACACAAACCTGCTGTAATCAAAGCACCAAATAAATACAAAAACCCTTTGGCAATCTCTTTCCCCACCAAGATTTTTTTTCCGATTCCGATTACAATTAAAAAAAAGAAAAACAACAATATGCCAACAACCATCGGTAACGCCCAAGAAAAAGGATAGCTTACAAAATAAAACGGCGTATTGAAATAAACATCGTCCTGAGTCGAGTCCAAATTGGTTAAATCTGCGTTCGAAAAATAACCCAACAACGGCATCAAATACGAACCTTGATGGGCTATGGTTTCTGGATTCACATTCTTGTACGAATCTTGCCAAGTATGGTAATTAAAATGATTGTCGATAAAGGCAAAATTGAAACCTTGAATTTTTCCTTGTTCTCTAAAAACGGTCAAATCGGTATCATTGGGAAGCATTTTATAGATGCTGTACATAAGAGAATTCGACACTGGATATTTCGGATTGGCTTTGGTAAAACCTTCCACCATAGCTGCATTCCCTTGGTTGACTTCCATGAGCATATAACTCGGCCCTGAAGTGCCTCTTGCTTCAAAATTAATTGCCAACCCTACTTCTTTTGCCCATTGGTGTTGCGTTACAAAAAGCGCTGCGCCATTCAAACCCAACTCTTCAGCATCAGAAAACAATATTATAATGTCGTTTTTATGTGGTGTTTTTGAATGTAAAAAAGCACGTAAACCTTCCAAAATTGTTGCTACGCCTGAAGCATCATCGCTGGCGCCTCGGGAAAAAGAATGTGGAGCACTATCATAATGTGACAGTAATAACAATGCTTTTGAAGTATCGGAACCCTTAATTCGAGCAATAATGTTTTTAGATTTTACCAGATTTCCCCATTCGGTTAGCGTTGTGCCCTGTTGCATTAATGGTTGTAATCCGAGTTTTTCCAATTCCAACATCAAATAATCAGCTACCTCATCATGGTTTTCTGTACCGACATAATGCGGCTTTTGAGCTATTTTTTGAATATGCTCCAAGGCTTTGGGAGTAGAAAACTCTTTTAAATTTGAAGAACCAGAAACCCATTGCGGCATCATCGAATAATAGATAAATCCTAGTACAGCAACCAGAAAAAGTGTCGCTAAAAGTGATCCATTGTTGTTTTTCATTCGGCTAAGTTTTTGGGGTTATTGGGGTTTTTTGACCAGTATAAAAAAGTCGTTTTCTAAATGTAAATAGCCTTGATTGTAAACAAAAAAATAGGTGTTGCCGGTTTTGGTTTGCAGTTGATTGGTGAAAAACTCAAAGTCGAAACCTTTACTAAGTAGTTTTGTTCTGGAGGTTTTGCTTTTTCCTTCCGTATTGAGTTCAGAAAGAATTCGATAATTTCTACGCAAGGTATTGTTGATGTTGCGCATAAAATTGTTGCTGTCTTTATTGATTTTGTTATTAAAACTATTGCGACAGCCGTCGGTGCAAAATTTTTTGTCTTCGCGGCCGATGATTTTATCTCCGCATTCTAAACAGGTTTTCATGGTGTTGATTTTTACATTTGTTATATGGATTCGATGGTATATTCTTGCAATGAAGTCTTAAAAATCAACATGCGAACAATAATAAAAGCTATGATGACATTCGCTGTAAGACTTTTAAAACCAATCAAATATAATAATTAATTTCCATTTGCAAACGGTTACAAATAGTTACAACCGAAAATAAACGTTTAAATACCGATTGTTTTTTGACGTTTATATCAACTTTGTGATGTCGAAATTTTCTAACTACGACAAGTTAATTTATACGAACCATTAAATTTTTAAACGCCATGAGTACATTAAGAAACAAAGTGCAACTAATCGGACACGTCGGACAAGATCCAGAAATCAAAACTTTTGAAGGAGAAAAAAAACTAGCCAATTTATCTATTGCTACCAAAGAAGTTTATAAAAATGAAAAAGGTGAAAAAGTAGAAGAAACCCAATGGCATCGAATCACCGCTTGGGGAAAAACGGCAGACATCATAGAAAAACATGTTGTCAAAGGAAAAGAAATTGCTGTCGATGGAAAATTAAGACACCGCAGCTACGATGATAAAAACGGTGATAAAAAATACGTCACAGAAATCATTATTTCGGAATTAATGCTGTTGTAAGAAACCATACCATGAGCATTAAAGTCTTTAATATTCGATTGGACAAGAAGCATTTGCAATCCGATCAAAATAACATGAATGCTTTTCTTGATAGTGTGCAAGTTACATTGACATCTTCTAATTTTGTAACGACAGGAACGATAGATTATTGGTCAGTATTGATATTTTATGAACTGAAACGCGATACTCGATTGCCTACTCCAGAAGACGACTTAATAGGAACCGATAAAGAAATGTATGAAGCGCTAAAAATCTGGAGAAACACCAAAGCTTCGGAGTTGAACTTAAAGCATTTTATGGTCAGTCACAATTCCGAACTCATGAACATTGCGATTCGAAAACCAAAAACCATCTCAGAATTGAAAAAGATAAAAGGATTTGGCGAAATCAAAACCGCAAAATTCGGAAAAGAAATTCTGAAGGTTACAAATGCTTAGAAAAGCCAAAAGAATCTTTATAAAAAAAGCGACAAGGTTTTTCTTGTCGCTTAGATTCTTAGAGTAATTTCAAAACATCCGTTATTTTTTCTAAGGTTTTAAAATTGGGATGCTCTACTTTATGACTGATTTTTTCGTGTTCCCAAGTCGTGTGAAAAGGAATATGAACCGCGTGACCACCAATTGCCAAAACAGGTAAAACGTCAGATTTTAAAGAGTTACCGATCATGAAAAATTCGTGAGGTTCAATTTCCAAACGCTTCAATAATTTTTGATAGTTAATTTCTTGCTTGTCGGCCATCACTTCAATATGATGAAAATAAGGCCCCAAACCCGAACGGTGCAATTTGCTTTGTTGGTCTTTCAAATCGCCTTTGGTTGCCACAACAAGTTTGTATTTTCCTTGAAGTGCTTTTAAAGTATCTTCAACGCCATCAAGCAGCTCAATTGGTTTTTGTAGTAACTCTTTTCCAAGTTCAATAATTTTTTCTACAATTTCTATCGAAATCGTATTGTTGGATATCCGCATCGCCGCCTCAATCATCGAAAGAATATAGCCTTTAATACCATAGCCATATAAATCTAAATTTTCGATTTCCGTCTTAAAAAGTTCTTGCGACAAACCTTGATGCGATAAATAATCACTCATTAAAGCACAGAACTTTTGTTCGGTTTCTTGAAAATACGGCTCGTTGACAAATAAGGTGTCGTCAGCGTCGAAGGCGATTACTTTTAATTTCATATTTTTCATTGAGGACAATTCATCACAAAGCGGTTGCTTTTTTATATTTTTTCAACAAGTCAAACATAGGACAACGTTTGCAACGTTTCTTTTCACTTTTCTTGTATTTTTCACAGCATTCTGACTTGCAGTTTTCAGCAATTTTGTGAATTTTAAGAAGGCGCTTCTCCTTTTTTTCTTTGGATTTATGCTTTTCTTTATTGCTCAAAACAACATTGTTTTAATTACTTTATTGTTCCAATAGAACTCGTAACGGTAATTTGTTGAATGTCTCTATCAAACAAATACAAACCTCCTTTGTCATCACCAATCAAATTGATTTTATCCAATATGTTTTTTGCTTGCGCTTCTTCTTCTATTTGTTCGGCAACATACCATTGCAAAAAGTTGTGCGTTGCATAGTCTTTTTCATCGAAAGTCACATGAACCAACTGGTTGATCGAATCCGAAACAAACAATTCATGTTGATACAACTCAGTAAACATTTCTTTAAAATTGCCAAAAGCGGTTTTCGGAGCTTTCAAATCTGTAATGGCTGCATGACCGCCACGTTCGTTGACATATTTAATCAGTTTAAGCATGTGCAATCGTTCTTCATCAGATTGTCTGTACATAAATTGAGCAACACCTTCAAGTCCTTGTATTTCTGCCCAACATGCCATAGACAAATATACTTGTGACGATTCTGCTTCAATTCTAATTTGCTTGTTTAATGCGGTTTCAATTTTTTTTAATAACATGATTTCTCAAATTTTTATAAAGTTACTAAAGTATATGTACTACTTAAATAAATATTTTTAATTGATGGTTTCTCCATTGGAAACCTCAGCATCCGGATTTACAAAAACCAATTTCCCTGCTGCGTTGTTGGTCATCAGAATCATGCCTTGACTTTCTACACCACGTAAGTTTCTTGGTGCCAAATTCACAAGCACTGTTACTTTTTTCCCAACAATTTCCTCAGGAGCGAAACTTTCTGCAATACCAGAAACAATGGTGCGGATATCAATTCCTGTATCAACTTTCAACACCAAAAGTTTATTCGCTTTGGGTATTTTTTCAGCTTCTAGAATCGTTCCTACTCGCAAATCCATTTTCGCAAAGTCTTCAAACTGCACCAACTCTTTTTGCGGTGTTATCGTTTTATTCTCAGCTTCATTGGCTGTTTTTGTTGCTTCCAATTTATCAATTTGTTTTTGTATTTGCTCGTCTTCTATTTGAGAAAATAAAATTTCTCCTTGCCCGATTTGGTGTCCAACTGAAATCAGATCTGAACTTTCCGAAATGGAATTCCAACTTCTTTCATGTTGTTTTTGATTCAAAATCGCATCCAATTTTGCTGCCGTAAACGGTAAGAAAGGCTCACACAAGACACGCAATGCTGAAGCAATCTGAAGCGCAATATACATTTGTGTTTTGACACGTTCCGGATCGGTTTTTATCATTTTCCATGGCTCTTCGTCGGCCAAGTATTTATTCCCCAAACGCGCTAAATTCATCAATTCTCCAAGCGCTTCTCGAAAACGATAACGCTCAATCGAACTTGAAATCACCGCCGGATAAGCATTCAATTCATTCAAAGTTTGTAAATCAACTTCTAAAAATTCATTAGGTTGTGGCACAATACCCTCATAATATTTATGCGTCAAAACCACGACGCGATTAATGAAATTCCCAAAAATCGCTGCCAATTCATTATTATTTCTAGCCTGAAAATCCTTCCAAGTAAAATCATTATCCTTAGTCTCAGGCGCATTCGCAGTCAAAGCATAACGCAATACATCTTGTTGTCCAGGGAAATCTTCCAAATATTCGTGCAACCAAACCGCCCAATTTTTTGAGGTCGATAATTTATTACCTTCTAAATTTAAAAATTCATTCGCTGGTACATTTTCTGGCAAAATATAACTGCCTTCCGCCTTCAACATGGCAGGGAAAATCACACAGTGAAAAACGATATTGTCCTTTCCAATAAAATGCACCAATTTCGTGTCTTCACTTTTCCAATATGGTTCCCAATCTTTTCCTTCACGTGCTGCCCATTCTTTAGTTGCAGAGATATACCCAATCGGAGCATCAAACCACACGTACAACTTTTTGCCTTCAGCCCCAGCAACTGGAACATCAATACCCCAATCCAAATCACGGGTTACAGCTCGTGGCTCTAAACCACCGTCAATCCATGATTTTACTTGTCCGTATACGTTGGGTTTCCAGTCGTTTTTGTGGCCTACCAAAATCCATTCTTTCAAGAAATCTGAATACTGATCTAAAGGCAAAAACCAATGTTTGGTCGATTTTAAAATAGGTGTTTCACCCGTTATCGTCGACTTCGGGTTGATCAAATCGGTAGCATTCAAGGTCGATCCGCAACGTTCACACTGGTCTCCATACGCTTCTTCGTTACCGCATTTCGGACAAGTGCCTGTCACAAAACGATCGGCCAAAAACTGTTCGGCTTTCGCGTCATACAATTGCTCGGTTACTTCTTCGATAAACTTGCCTTCTTCATACAATTTCTTAAAAAATGCAGAAGCGGTTTCGTGGTGAATTTTAGCAGAAGTACGCGAATAATTATCAAACGAAATCCCGAAATCTACAAACGATTTTCTAATAATTCCGTCGTATTTGTCAATCACTTCTTGAGGCGTAATGCCTTCCTTTTTGGCTTTCATCGAAATAGCAACACCGTGTTCGTCGCTTCCGCAAACAAACGCCACATCTTTTCCTTGCAAACGCAAATAGCGCGCATATATATCCGAAGGCACGTAAACGCCCGCCAAATGGCCAATGTGAATCGGTCCGTTCGT
>ERZ724520.1505-NODE-1505-length-11603-cov-6.714063_pt1 | contig 11603 bp, 9 predicted proteins | sample MGYA00376053_ERZ724520 | MGnify/ENA primary metagenome ERZ724520 (study PRJEB28724, sample SAMN07190886) | activated sludge metagenome | isolation source: activated sludge of sewage treatment plant in Hong Hong | place: USA: Christiansburg, Virginia | collected... | reverse complement strand
CGCTGGCACCGACCAGCGCGGTGATGCAGATGCCGCAGGAGCTGTTCCAGATGGCTTGAAGCCAAACTAGCCCCTAGCCCCCGTTCGCATTGGCTACTATGCTATTGATTCGATAGTATTTTGTTAGGCGCGGTGGGGACAGCGGCGCAGTCTGTTAGTAAGTGGTGTTATTCGACACACTCAAACTCATAGACCGCGTCGCCGCTGGTCCAACGTGCCACTTTGCCGCGCTTGGCGCACACTTCTTCGGCCACCATTTGCGCTTCACCTAAACTGTCGGCGCCCCTCACCGAGACGCCTTTGTCGGTAACTTTGACTTTTTCCTCGGGCATGGTGGAACAAGCGGCGATCAGACTGACCATCGCCCCCAAAAATATGGAAGACCAGCGTTTCATGTTTTTCCTTCAGTATTGCGTTGCAGTACGTGACACACAGGGAGTCTGTGCGGCCGCTAAGCAAACTATAGATGTGAGACCCAAACACCTGCAAGGGGAGCTAGGGTATTCCTAGGTCCGTACGGCGCTCGGCGTCAGAAATACGTCAGTCTCACAGATGTATCCATACAAGCTTTTGGGGGCCTGCGCAAAACCCTGGGCGCTGACCTGTAGCGCAGGCTGACTGCACAAGAAGCCGCCAAGCCGAGCCACAAGCGGATGGCACAGTCGGTGCACGCAACGGTGTCAACACTGGTTCTCTAGAACACAAGATGGGCATCGCCGCCAATGCGACGGCCGTGTTGAACTTTGACGGCGCCATCGGTACCTTGATTGGCGAACCCAACAAGGGCCTGGAAGCCATGTTCACCTTCATGAACACGGCCCGCATCGGCACCGCCATCCAGGGTGTGGCCCATGCCGAGCTGTCGTTCCAGGGGGCATTGCCCTATGCCCACGAGCGCCGCTCCATGCGTGCGCTGTCCGGAAAGAAAGAGCCCGAGCAAGTGGCAGACGCGCTGATTTGGCACCCGGACGTGCGCCGCATGCTGTTGACGCAGAAAGCCATCGCCGAAGGCGGCCGGGCCATGGTCTATGGCGCTGCCAAGATTGCCGACCAGATGTTCAATGCCGTGACGGAAGGCGACCAGGCCAAGTACAAGAAGTACGACGACGAACTGGGCTTCTACACCCCCATCCTGAAGGGCTTTTTGACCGAGATGGGCCTGGAAGCGGCGAATCTGGGCATCCAGGTGTTTGGTGGCCACGGCTATATCGGCGAACACGGCATGGAGCAGATTGCGCGCGACGCCCGCATCTCCACGCTGTATGAAGGTACGACCGGCATCCAGGCGCTGGACCTGCTGGGCCGCAAGGTGCTGCTCAATACCAAGGGCAAGTGTGTACGCGATTTCAGCGCCACCATGCTGCGCCTGATCAAGCCGTATTCACTGCAGCGCACCCCCATGGGCCAGATGATGCGCACGCTGGCGCGCCGCACCGCACAGTGGAATGTGTTGACCACACTCATCATGCTGCGTGCATCCAAAGACCGCGAGCAGGTGGGCTCATCCAGCGTGGACTATCTGATGTACTCCGGCTTTGTGATGATGGCCTACTTCTGGGCGCTGCAGGCGTCCAAGGCTGCTGAACTGTTTGCCAGCGGCAAGGGCAAGGAATCGAATGATTTCTACACTGCCAAGATCCAGACGGCCGAGTTTTACTTTGCACGCCTGCTGCCGCGGGCCGACGGCCACTACAGCGCGGCGCTGGCACCGACCAGTGCGGTGATGCAGATGCCGCAGGAACTGTTCCAGATGGCGTGAGGCTGCGAGCGTAGCGGCTCTAGGTGTATTTGGCCTGTAGCCCTCGTGCGATATGCGCAGTCAGCTATCAATTCAGGAGTAATTTGAGTGTTTCAGGTGGATCAGGGCGCTTCCACGGTGCGAGACTTGGTCCCATGCGGTTGAAATGCTTGTCCGTTCCGAGGAACTGACCGGTGTGCGGTTTCTGGACTGAAGCCGCAGATTGCCCCAGAGGAACGCTCCCATGTCCCACTCAGTCGACGCGGCATGGGGTTCAGGGCCCGACAGCGGCGCGAACGCAAGCCTGTAACAGTCCCTTCGACTTGACACAGCGCAAATCCGCAACGCCGCCGAGGACTACGATGAATCCTTGAAAGGGGACCAAGACATGGACTTGCTAGATTTCGCCCGCGGCCCGGCGCTGACTTTCGCCCTGGCCGTCTTTGTGTTGGGCATCGCATGGCGGCTGGTCCACCTGTGGCGACGGCCCCGCCTGAGCGATCTCTCAACGCCCCGCGAGGGCGCTCCGACCCCGCTGGCAGGCGCAGGGCGCGCCATCTTGCGCGGCATGTGGCCACGCAAAGCGTTCTCTGGGCGCACGCGCCACGTCACGGCCAATGGCTACGTCCTGCACATCGGGCTGGCGCTGGTGTTTCTGGGCTACGCGCCGCACATCGCGTTTGTTCGCCGAGTCACCGGCCTGGGGTGGCCGGCCCTGCCCGACAGCCTGATGTACCTGGCGGCCGCCGCCACCTTCGTCGCGCTGCTGCTGGCGCTGGCGATGCGGCTGACCGATCCGGTGCGACGAAAGATATCTGGCGCCGACGATTACCTCACCTGGGTCATCGTGTTGCTGCCCATGTTCACGGGCATGGCCGTCCTGAACGAACCTTCCGCAGCGGTGCTGGCGCGCGACCATGTGATCTACCGCGGCCCGCTGGCCGTGCACCTGCTGACGCTGGAACTGCTGCTGGTTTGGTTTCCGTTTGGCAAGCTGATGCATGCCGTCCTGTTCGTCTTCTCGCGCGGTGCCACTGGCGTGCGCTTCAGCCATCGCGGGGTGGATGCGTGAGCCGCCGGGCCGTTCCCAAGGCGAGCAGCACCGCAGTGCGCAGCACGGAGGTTACCCAGTGACCACTACCCCCACCGCGCCGGCCTTCGACCGGCAGGGCTCGCAAGGCGACGAGGAACGGGTCGACGCGGCGATGCGCAGCTTCGTGCGCGAGTTTGGCCGCACCACGGCCGTGCACCTCGAATCCTGCGTTCATTGCGGCCTGTGCGCCGAAGCCTGCCATTTCCACGTGACCACCGGAGACGCCAAGTACACGCCCATCCGCAAGCTGGAACTGCTGCGCCGCGCCTATTGGCGCGAGGCCGGCCCGTTTGCGCCCATCGTGCGCGCACTGGGACTGGTCAAAAAGCCCGGCATTGCCGATCTGCAGAACTGGCAGGAGCTGCTGTACGACTCGTGCACGATGTGCGGTCGCTGCACCACGGTCTGCCCGATGGGCATCGACATCGCGGAGCTGGTGAAAGAGGCACGCCACGGCATGTTCAAGGCCGGTCTGATCCCCGAGCGGCTGGCACTGATGGACCGCGCCGCCCAGCAATGGGGCAGTCCCGCCACGCCGGGCGAAGACCTGCCGGACATCCTGGCCGAAGTTTCAGCGGAATATGGCGTCGAGATCCCGTGCGACCTGAGCGCCGCCGACATCCTGGTCACCGCCGCGCCGGCTGAGCTGGGCGACCACACCAAGGCGCTGGCCGACGCGGCCAAAATTCTCAACCGCACCGGCGTCAAATGGACGATGCACCAGGGCGGCTTCGATGCGTCCAACATCGGCTTCAACAATGGCGACCTGGAACTGCAGGAGCGACTTACGCGCGCGCTGGTCGACACGGCGGTGAAGATCGGCGCCCACACCATCCTGTTGCCGGAATGCGGTCATGCCTACGGCGCGGCGCGCTGGGAAGCGGCGAAGTGGTACGGCCGGGCACGCCCGGTGCGCATCATCCACATGACCGAGTATCTGGATGAACTGATTTCCTCCGGGCGCATCCATCTGAAGAAAGTGGGCCAGACCGCGACCTTCCATGACCCTTGCCAGATCGTGCGCCGCGGCGGGCTGGAAGCTGCCGCGCGCCGCGTGCTGGCCGCCCTCGGCTTTGAGCTGATCGAACTCCAGGACCACGGGATGACCGGTTACTGCTGCGGGGGTGGCGGTGGCGTGGTCTCGAACCAGCGCGCGGCACCCTTGCGTTACAAGGTTTTCGAGCTGAAGAAACAGCAGGTCGAGGCGACCGGCGCCCGGCGCTTTGTCACCAGTTGCGGCCAGTGCCGCATCACGCTGGAGCTGGGCGCCAAAAATGCGAAATGGGACAAGACCCCCGAGAGCCTGCTGGAGCTGGTGGCCGACAACCTGGCCGACTAAGGCGCGTGATGCCCGTATCTCCACACCGCGCTGCGTTTCGCCAAGCCTTACGCACTGCAACGCACGCCAAGATCCCGACCGCCGAGTTCTACTGTGCGGGCTGCAGACTGGTCACCACAAAAGTGCCGCCACTTCTTTCGGCGGTGAAGCGAATCTTGTCGCCAACTTTTAGCTTGCCGAGCAGGGCCTCGTCTTTCACGCCAAACACCATGGTCATTCCTGGCATGTCGAGGCTTTTGATCTCGCCGTGTTTGATGGTGATCTTTTTGTTGTCCACATCCACTTTGCGGATTTCGCCCTGGGACATATCGGTAGACACAGCCACGGGGGTGTCTTTTTTGGTTTCGCCAGACGTCGCCGCATTCGTACCTGCCACGGTGACAGAGCCCTTCATGCCGGCTTCATAGTGGCCCGGTTGCAGGCAGGCAAAGTCGACGGTGCCGGCCTTGGTGAATTGCCAGATGATCTCGCCGGTTTTGCCTGGGGCAAGCGACACCATGTTGGGGTCGTCGTGCTCCATCTCCGGGAATTTCTTCATCTGTTCGTAGTGCTCCTTCAGTTCTTTTTCGGTACCCAGCACCAGTTCGTGTTTCAGTTTTCCGGAGTTTTTGACGACCAGGCGAATCGTCTCGCCCTGTTTGACGGCAATGCTGGAAGGGGTGAAACGCATGGCGTCGTTCATGTCGACCGCAACCGTGCGGTTTACCTTTGCCGCGTTGCCTGCTTTGCCAATGGCGCTATCAGGATTTGCGTGGCTGCCTGCGTGGTTTCCAGCAGAAAAAGTGGCTGTAGCCCCCGTAAATATTGCGCAGACAGCTATCAATTTGAGAGTGTTTTTGGTTTGCATGGTTTTCCTTGGGTGAGTAGTTGATCTGTAGTGGTTTAGCGGTGCGTCAGTGGTGCATGTGGTCCATGCCGCCTTTTTTGCCCATGGCGGGCTTGCGCACCTGCACTTCAATATCCTTGGCTGGCATGTTTTGCGCCTTCATGGTTTGTCCGCCCTCGGCAGCGAAACGTGCGGGGTTGGGCAGGGCGCCGGTCCATTCATAGGCTACCTCGCCTGCCGGGTGTTGGTACCAGCCGGGGTCTTTGTAATCACCGGTTTTCTGGTTCTTACGCACCTTCAGCACCGAGAACATGCCGCCCATCTCTACCGAGCCAAACGGTCCTTCGCCGGTCATCATCTTGGCGGTGTTGTCGGGTATGGGCATGTCCATCTCGGCCATGTCGGCCATGCCGCGTTCACCCATGACCATGTAGTCGGGGATGACGTTGGTGATGTCGCGCACCACCTGGCGGTGGTCCACACCAATCAGGTTGGGCACGTCATGGCCCATGGCGTTCATGGTGTGGTGGCTTTTGTGGCAGTGGAAGGCCCAGTCGCCTTCTTCGTCGGCCACAAACTCGATCTGGCGCATCTGGCCCACGGCCACATCGGTGGTTACTTCGGGCCAGCGTGCGGTGTGGGGCACCGGGCCGCCGTCGGTGCCGGTCACCGTGAACTCATGGCCGTGGATGTGGATGGGGTGGTTGGTCATGGTCAGGTTGCCCATGCGGATGCGCACCTTGTCGTTCTTGCGGACCACCAGCGGGTCTATGCCGGGGAAGACACGGCTGTTCCAGCTCCAGATGTTGAAGTCCAGCATGGTCATGGTCTTGGGGGTGTAGGCACCCGGGTCAATGTCGTAGGCATTGAGCAGGAACACAAAGTCGCGGTCTACTTCCTCTATCAGCGGATGTTTGGCCTTGGGGTGGGTGATCCAGAAACCCATCATGCCCATGGCCATTTGTGTCATCTCATCCGCATGGGGGTGGTACATGAAGGTGCCGGGGCGCCGCGCCACGAACTCATACACAAAGGTCTTGCCAGGCAAGATGGCCTTTTGCGTCAAGCCGCTGACGCCGTCCATGCCATTGGGCAGGCGTTGACCGTGCCAGTGCACGCTGGTGTGTTCGGGCAGCTTGTTGGTCACGAAGATGCGCACGCGGTCGCCTTCCACCACCTCGATGGTGGGGCCGGGCGACTGGCCGTTATAGCCCCACAGGTGGGCCTTGAAGCCGGGTGCCATTTCGCGCACCACCGGTTCGGCCAGCAGGTGGAATTCCTTGACGCCCTGGTTCATGCGCCAAGGCAAGGTCCAGCCGTTCAGCGTGACCACCGGGTTGTAGGGGCGGCCGTTGACCGGGATCAGCGGCGGCATGGTGTCGGGCTTGGTTTGCAGCACCGGCTCGGGCAGTGCGGCCATGGCCACTTTGCTGACAGAGGCGGCCAGCACTGCACCGGTGATGGCACCGGCGCCGCTCAAGAAATTACGTCTGTTGTTGTTCATGTTGATTCCGATTGGCAGGTAGGGGTATGGGCGGCTCAGTGGCCACCACCCGAGGTGCTGGGCGTGGCATTACGCGCATGAGATGGCGTACCGCCCGTTATGGGCTTGCCCAACAAAGCGGCGGACAGGCCGGCATCGGCCAACCAGAACTGTTGCTGTGCCTGGATGGCACCCATCACGCTGGTGATGTTGTCCCGTGTGTCGGCCAAGAGCTCAAACACACCAATCAACATGGCGTTGTAGCGCAACACGTTTTCATCGGCCATGGTCTTGCGCAGCGGCACAATTTCGTCGCGGTAGTGCCGGGCCAGGTCGTAGCTGGTGCGGTAGGCGGAGTAGGCCTCGCGCAGGTGGGGTGCGGCGGCGCGCAGCACCCCCTCGTAGTGGTTGGCCGCTGCCAGGGTTTGGGCGTTCATCGCATCGCGCTGCGCACCGCCCCAGTCAAACAGCGGCAGGCGAATGGCAACTTCGTAGCCCTTGCGGTCCGACGTTTGCCCGTTGTGGGTGTCGGTGATGGTGTCCCGGCGAATGCCCACCTCCACATCGGCCAGGGTGTTGAGCAGGTTCAGGCCCTGAGCTTTGCCAGCGCCATCGAGCTGCAGACGGGCTTGTTGTACGTCCAGACGCTGCTGCATGGCCGTGGTACTCAGTTCGGTGGCGGTGCGGGCCTGCTCGGGCAGGTCGGGCAGGCGCTCGGGCAGTTTCAAAAGAGCGGTCTGCTTTTCGTCCAGACCCAACTGGCGCACCAGCTCTTCCCGCGCAGCGGTGGCGCCATGGCGGGCCAGCGCCAATTGGGCCACGGCATCGGCGTACACGGCGTGCTGGCGGGCGCGTTGCAGCTTGTTGAAGTTGCCCGTCTGCAGCATGCGTTTGGCCAACTCGGCACTGGCCTTGGCGGCGGTGTTCACCTGCTCGGCATACTGCGCGGTCTGCTCGGCAGCTACGGCACGCACCCACGCTTGGCGCACCTGGGCCACCTTGTCGACCACGTTGGCACTGCGCTGGATGTTGGCTTGCGCTGACTGGTTGCGGGCCACGTTCTGGCGCTGGGGCAGGGTCAGCAGGTCCAGCAAGCCGAAGGACAGCAGCCGCCCCAGTTCCACTTCGTCCAGCGACTGGTTGCGCTCGAAGCTGAGAACCGGGTTGGCGATGCGTCCCGTCTGGTTGATGCTGGCCATATCGGCCCAGCTTTGGGCCAGCAGGGCTTGTACGTCGGGACTATTGGCCAGTGCGAGTTCAACGGCGTCGGCCATGCTCAGTGGCTTGTCCAGTAGCTGGGCGCTGCGTTGCGCGGCGGCTCGGTGTTGCGCGCTGGTTTGGCGCAGCTCCAGGGTGTTGGGTACAAAAGTCTGGGTTGCCTGGCGGGTGTCGTCCAGGGCCTGGTCAAAGTTCACCGAGGCGCAACCGATGAGCAGCAGCGCGGCGGCGCTGACGGCCAAAAGTCGAAAAGCTTGGGTCATAGCGGTAGCCTTATTGTTTGCCGTGGCCCGCGTGGGGATCGGCAGGGGCTGCGGGTGTTTTGGGGGGCGTAGCGGCGGGGACGTGGTCGTGTTTGGGCTGCGGCTCAGCGGCTTCTTTGGCGTAGGCGCGCCAACCACCGATTTTTTCGACGGTGGTGTTGCTCTCTTTCCAGGGCCTCAGCTTTTCGTCGGTGAAGGGCAGATAACCCTCAAACGCCGACGTGTAGGGCAAGGCTGCCGGGGCGGCTTGGGCGATTGCAGCGCTCGCGTCGATTGAAGGAGCTAGCGCAGCATGCGGTGGTTTGACCTGGGCCATGGCCGGTAGCGCAAACAGCGCACACACTGCGAATGACCAGGAGACTGGCGAAATTTGGGGCATGGAAAATCCTCGCACGGTAAACAGGATGGACGCCACAAAGCCGCGGTTGGCCTAATGGCGGACTTACCAAGGCATCCGCAGCCCACGGTCGATAAAAACGGCGGGCCGGGAGGGGCTTATGCGCGAGGCGGTTTGTCGGGGACAGGGGTGGGCAGCGTGTGAATCAACACGAAGGGCTCGGCTAATTCCGCCTGAGGAGCGGGCGCAATGGCAGCCATGCGGCTCACTCCCACAAGGGCCACACCGTTGCAGCATGCCGCGCAGATGCTGCACGTGTGGCCACCATCCGGTGTCGCGTCAGGGGCAGGGTCTGCTGCATGGGCATGGCCTTGGGCTACATCACCGCTTTGGCCGTGCATGGGGGCGTGGTCATGGGGCTCGCTAACTTCTGCGGCGTGTTGATGCTGTGCACCCATGCCGCAAAACAGCATGGACGCCGCGGCAAACCCCTGCATGGGCACTGCAGCTATAAAGATCCAAGCGAAGAGGACGCGGAAATGGGGCATTGCGATACGATTCTATGACTGGGCCAATGGTTCCATCTTTTGGCTCGCAAGGCCAAACGCGCTTGCAGCGGGGCGGGTAAAATCAGCGGGCTCCAGACCTGTGCCCATTCAGCGCACCGGGATGAGTTGAATTTTCTACCTTCAGCCCACCTTTCCAGGCCGCCCCAGTGACTCTGCACATCACCCAATTCGAGGGCAGCAACGCCCTGAGCAGCTTCCGTATCCAACAACTCCTGCCTACGTTGCAGGGCATACACGAGAAGATTTCAGGCATTTCGGCGCGCTTTGTGCACCTGGCGGCCAGCGACAGCGCGCCTGATGCGGCGCTCAGCGCTCAACTGGCTGCGCTGCTGACCTATGGCGACCCCTACACCGGCCCCACAGAAGGTCCGCTAATCGTGGTCTCGCCGCGTTTGGGCACGGTGTCACCCTGGGCGTCCAAGGCCACCGACATCGCCCACAACTGCGGCCTGGCCGTACACCGCATCGAGCGCCTGGTGGAGTACCGCCTGACGTTGAAAAACGGCTTGCTCAGCAAGACCGCGCTGACCGCCGAACAGCTGGAGCAGGTCGCCGCCCTGTTGCACGACCGCATGACCGAGAGCGCCTTGCTGGAGCGCACCCAGGCCCTGGGCCTGTTCAGCGTCTTGCAAGCTGTACCCATGGGCCATGTGGATGTGCTGGTCGGGGGCAAGGCGGCCCTGGAAAGCGCCAACAGCGATTGGGGCCTGGCCCTGGCGGCTGACGAGATTGACTACCTGGTCAATGCCTTCACGACACTGGGCCGCAACCCCACCGACGTGGAGCTGATGATGTTTGCCCAGGCCAATAGCGAACACTGCCGCCACAAGATCTTCAACGCCCAGTTCACGATTGACGGCGTGGCGCAGGACAAGAGCATGTTCGGCATGATCCGCCACACGCACCAGACCCACCCACAGCACATGCTGGTGGCGTATTCGGACAACGCCTCGGTCATGGAAGGCGTGGTGGTCGAAAGGTTTGTAGCCAAATCGGCATCTAGCCCTCGTGGAATCAGCGCATCCAGCTATGAAAAGCATAGCAAGACGAATCACATCCTGATGAAGGTGGAGACCCACAACCACCCCACAGCCATCAGTCCCTTCCCTGGCGCCTCCACCGGCGCGGGTGGCGAGATTCGCGACGAAGGTGCCACCGGCCGCGGATCCAAGCCCAAGGCCGGTTTGACTGGCTTTACCGTGTCCAAACTCTGGGGCGGGGACTTCGGCAAGCCCGAGCACATTGCCAGCCCGCTGCAGATCATGACCGAGGGCCCGTTGGGCGGAGCCGCCTTCAACAACGAGTTTGGCCGACCCAACCTGTTGGGCTACTTCCGCGAATACGAGCAGAGCGTGGCCAGCAACGTGGACACCGTGCAGCGCGGCTACCACAAGCCCATCATGATCGCCGGAGGCCTGGGCGTTATCGACGCCACCCAGACCCACAAAATCGAATTCCCCGCCGGCAGCCTGCTGATCCAGCTGGGTGGACCCGGTATGCGTATCGGCATGGGCGGCAGTGCGGCCAGCTCCATGGCCACAGGCGCCAATGCGGCGCACCTCGACTTTGACTCGGTGCAGCGCGGCAACCCCGAGATTGAGCGCCGGGCGCAAGAGGTCATCAACCAGTGCTGGATTCAGGGAAGCACAAACCCCATTCTGGCGATCCACGACGTGGGCGCTGGTGGCCTGTCCAACGCCTTCCCCGAACTGACCAACGACGCCGGCCGTGGTGCCCGCTTTGACCTGCGCGCCGTGAAGCTCGAAGAGTCCGGCATGGCGCCCAAGGAAATCTGGTGCAACGAGAGCCAGGAACGCTACGTCTTGGCCATCGCCCCCGAGTCGCTGGAGCAGTTTCAAGCCCTTTGCGAACGCGAGCGCTGCCCGTTTGCCGTGATTGGCGTGGCCACTGAAGAACGCCAGTTGCAACTGGTGGACGAGGGCGCCGAATCTCCGGTCGACATGCCCATGAACGTCTTGCTGGGCAAACCTCCAAAAATGCACCGCGATGTGAAGACGGTTTCCCGCACCTTCAAACCGCTGGACCTGACCGGTGTGGATTTGCAAAAGGCCGTCATCGATGTGCTGGCCCACCCAACCGTCGCCTCCAAACGTTTCCTGATCACCATTGGCGACCGCACCGTCGGCGGCCTGACCCACCGCGACCAGATGGTCGGCCCCTGGCAGGTGCCGGTGGCGGACTGTGCCGTCACACTGGCCGACTTCAAGTGCTTTGCTGGCGAAGCCATGTCTATGGGCGAGCGGACACCGTTGGCGGCCCTGGACGCCCCCGCATCGGGTCGCATGGCGGTGGCCGAGGCGATTACGAATCTGTTGGCCGCGCCGATTGAACTGCCCCGCGTCAAGTTGTCCGCCAACTGGATGGCCGCTTGCGGCGAGCCCGGTGAAGATGCCGCGCTCTATGCCACCGTCAAGGCCGTAGGCCTGGAGCTGTGCCCGGCGCTGGGCGTGTCCATCCCCGTCGGCAAGGATTCGTTGTCCATGCGCACGCAGTGGACCGAGCCATCGGCTAGCCCCTCTGGCGGCGCGTCGGGTTCGGCTGGTGTGGCGAAGAAGGTCACATCCCCCGTCTCCCTCATCGTCAGCGCCTTCGCCACGCTGGCCGATGTACGCGGCACGCTGACGCCCCAATTGGATGCATCCGAAGACACCACTTTGGTGCTGGTCGATTTGGGCCACGGCAAGAACCGCATGGCCACCAGCATCCTGGCGCAAAC
>ERZ724520.1504-NODE-1504-length-11620-cov-3.326848_pt1 | contig 11620 bp, 12 predicted proteins | sample MGYA00376053_ERZ724520 | MGnify/ENA primary metagenome ERZ724520 (study PRJEB28724, sample SAMN07190886) | activated sludge metagenome | isolation source: activated sludge of sewage treatment plant in Hong Hong | place: USA: Christiansburg, Virginia | collected... | reverse complement strand
AAAAATTTTGTTAACTACTGTTCATCGCCAACTTCTTGTAAAATTTTAACAAACTTACCTCTTGTTGCTCCATATGCATGACCTAAAAGTAGATTATCTACTCCTCGGTATGTTTCCTGAGAACCATTAAAGGAAATTCTGTTATACCACCAATAGTAGTGGAATCCTTCATACTGAACTAATTCTTTCCAATAAGTGGTGTCAAATTGAACAAGTCGACAATTCATGTTTCTGCTAGCCGAAGCTATACAGACTTTGCGCGGTCGGGTATCAATTTTTGAAGCTAAAACCCATGGCGCTGTAAAATGGAAACCTGAATGCTGATCTGGTTTCATTTCTCCTGTTATTACGTTTCGAGTAATGCACCATTCATAACTTTCGGTATGATGGTAAAACATTATATAGGAAACAAATAAACAGAAAAATACAATAAGGGATTTTTTTATCCACTTATTATCACTAATTGTTTTTCTCATACTCAATCTCTTTTGCTGGTGTATTTAAATTGTTACCTACGCCTGAAGTTTCTCCTAAAATCTTTAAAAAATGATACTTCGCTTGCAATGAATCAGCATTATAACTGCTCGTTGCACAATCTTCGTATGCATATATTTTTAATATTTCAGCAAGGTCGGATTGATTATAATCATCAAAGCCGTGGTATTCAAAAAGCTGTGCTGCACCTTTTGGGTCGAATTGAACTAATTTCGCATTTAGGATACGATTATTTACGCCTCCTTTAGTGGAATTCGCCTCTATTTTTATCTGCACAGGACGAGAATCAATTGTGCGGATTTTTGTAAAAAAGGGTGTAATACGACACCAACCTGTGTGTTTAACACGTGTAATTTTTCCGTCAGATTTATTCCAACGAAAAGCAATTTCGTAGTTCTCAACGGATGTCCACCAGAACACTCTGTAGGAGCATCCTCCGATACCACTTGTAATAATTAAAAATAGAAATACTACCCATATCAGGCTAATTTCTTGACCAAAAATTTGAACTTTCTTCATTTGAAAATATTTAATGTTTAAAAATAACAAATACTCGGTATTTAACGTCCACCTTTCTATCCTCGGACTTTTGCTATATTATAGCATATTTATATTATAAGTCAATAATACCTAACCAGTTTATTATCTAACCTTTAGGAAAATGTATTGAAAAATCCGCACTGTTGTTTGGATTTTCCAATCAACAATACGGATGATGTAATGACCTATAATTTTTGATAAAGCAAATAAGCTATTCCCATTTCAGCTGCACAAAGTGCCCAAAATATTATTTCTCGCGCTTTTCCTGCACCTGACGGAAAGCGATGCTTCCCATCGTCTTCAGTTTTCTGTTGAGGATCACCTACTGCAATCTCTAATTCTCTGATTACCTTTTCATTTGCTTGCAAATGTCCACGGTACTTGTTTATAGACATCAAGGAAACTAAATGCAACACACCACTTCCTAAAATGACAATAACAATTAACATTCCGCGCGAGATTTGAAGTGATGCCGCTTCTTTACTGAATATAGCGTAGATGAAAAGAAAATGAAAACCAGTATAAGTTGCAAATGACCATAAACTGCTATTCAAATTTCGTGATAATCGATCTTCGGCTCGTTTCAAATGTTCATACAACTGATCATAGGTTAGCTTTACTCCGTTAAATTCAAATTCTGTACGGCTCATATTATATTTTTTAATGGTGAAAAATAAAATTCTTGATTAGCTGTATAATCTCATATATTTATTTTATTGTCAATAATACTACCGTTCTTAGATTTGGAATTAATTAACGCATCGTTTATACTACATTCATGATTTGGCAAGACATCACCGTCATTTTGACGCTTTTATTATTAGAAACATTATTATCAATCGACAACGCAGTAGTGCTTGCGATTTTAGTTGCACCATTACCTGAAAAACAACAAGCGAAAGCACTTCGTTATGGAATCATCGGTGCATATGTATTCCGCGGATTATGTTTACTATTTGCAGCATGGTTGATCCATATCTGGTGGCTCAAAGTCATCGGTGGCGCATATCTGGTATGGCTAGCGTTTGATTATTTCAGATCTGATTCACCAAAGGATGGTGATGTTATTGCATCTGATCGAGGACTAATTGGAAAACTCATGCCGTATATCGGAGCATTATGGGCAACGATTGTTGCAGTAGAGTTATTGGATATTACATTCTCGATTGATAACATCTTTGCAGCAGTCGCACTGACTGACAAACTGTGGCTGATTATGCTAGGGGTAGGAATCGGGATCCTTGCTATGCGATTTGTTGCGCAGCGATTTGTAGGACTCATGAAGAAATATCCAAAACTTGAGTCTGCAGCATTTTTAGTGATTGGATTGCTTGGATTAAAGTTATTAATTACAACAGGTTGCGGATTTTTACATAATTCAGTTTGTACAGTACTTGAAACAGAAACAACAGATATTATATTTTCAGTATTATCTGTTGCGATCTTTATTCTCCCTATTTTGGAACAGCATATATCCCGAAAGAAAAACCCGAAGTAATAGCGGTTTTTTATGTTAAAATAATATCCTATGCAACACGAATTTACTGGACTCACTCATGACCAAGCAAAGCTTAATATCCAGAAATATGGATTGAATATCTTACCCGAGAAAAAGCAGGATACATTATTGATTTCCCTGTTCAAACAATTTAAAAGCCCAATGATTTACATATTACTTGTAGTTGCAGTTGTAACATTTTTTCTGCATGACTATTCTGATTCATTAGTAATTTTATTGGTTGTAGTAATGAATGCGATCATTGGAACATTTCAAACTCGCAAAGCAAACAATGTATTAGCATCCCTAAGATCTCTTTCCAAAGCAAAGACTACCGTTATACGCGATGGTAATTTGCATGAACTACCATTAGATATGGTAACGATGGATGATTATGTATTTCTATCACCCGGAAATATTGTTCCTGCCGATGGCGAACTGGTACAATGGAGCAATCTACAAATCAATGAAAGTAAAATAAATGGTGAATCCATGCCCGTTGCAAAAGGTGAAGAGTCTAAAAAAGTGTTCCGTTCGACAGTAGTCGTTTCAGGAACAGGAATATTTAAAGTCACATCCATTGGAAAAGACACCATGATCGGACAGTTAAGCACGGATATACTCGAAAATATTGAAAATAAAACAATCCTTGAAAAGAAATTAGACCAGTTAACAAAATATATTTTGTATTTTGTATTAGTTGCGGTCATAATAATCTTTATTGTTGGACTTGTTCGAGGTATGGATATTGTAACAATTTTCAAGGTTGCAATATCACTGGCAGTTTCTGCGATCCCTGAAGGACTTCCGATGGTAATCACTGTAGTACTTGCCATTGGTGCATGGCGTATTAGTAAAGTAAAAGGGCTTTTGAAAAACTTGCCATCTGGTGCAACGCTTGCGACTGTATCATATATTTGTACTGACAAAACTGGAACGCTGACTCATGGTGACATCACCGTGAAAGAAATTATCAACTTAAACAATCTTGATAATGAAACTTTGAATGATTTGATTGCCCATAGTTTAGATATCAAGAAAATTGGAAAAGATAAAGTTGGTGATGTACTTGATCTAAAGATTGATTCACATATTAAAACTGATCTAACGTGGAAAGAAACAAAAGAGTTACCATTTACAAGTGAAAATAAATATAATGCAAAGGAATATGTTATTGATGGACAGCATGTGCAAATATTCAAAGGTGCGCCTGAGTTATTTTTGAAAAATCATTCGTTATTTGAGAAATATGTAAACGAAGGATTTCGTGTTATTTGTATCGCAAAGAAAAATGTTTCTGCGAATACAGATTTTGATTTAAATCATGTTGAACCAATTGCACTTGTAATATTCGAAGACGCTATTAGAACAGATGTTGCTGCCGCTATAGCCGACTGTAAGGCAGCTGGAGTGACCGTAATGATGATTACAGGTGATAACATCAACACGGCAAAACATGTGGCAAAAACAGTAGGAATACTTGAAGGAAACGATTCAGAACTCTATGTCACGGGTACCGAATTAAAAACATACACGGATGAATATCTATCAAGTATTATTCACCGGATCAAAGTTATTGCCCGCGCTGATCCGCTGGATAAATTGCGTATTGTAAAAATCCTACAAGCCAAGGGTGAAATTGTTGCCATGACTGGTGACGGAGTAAATGATGGACCATCAATCGCTCTTGCCGATATTGGAATTGCCATGGGTAAAACTGGTACCGAGGTTGCAAAAGAAGCTGCTGATTTTATTCTGGTTACAGATAGTTTTTCGAACATTCGTGATGGTATTTTTGAAGCACGAACGATTGTTGAAAATATCAAGAAGACGTTGATTTTTCTACTACCAACATCTCTTGGTGAAATGGTTATTGTTGGTGGATCTGTGATTCTTGGTCTTCCCTTACCACTTCTTCCTGTGCAGATCTTGTGGCTCAACTTGATCATTGATGGATTCCTGAATATTGGAATCGCAAACGAAACATCTGAATCTGATTTCAAGAAATATAATCATAAACGATATCGTGGAAATATTTTGAATACGTATGATATTGTCCGCATGATTATTATGTCAGTGACCATGTCAGTCGTTTCACTTGTTGCCTTTGTTATCATGATCAAGACTATTGCGCTTGAAATAGCTCGAACATTTATGCTTGTCATCGTTTCGATTTTCCAATGGTTCAATGCGATTAACTCACGAAAACATAAACAATCAATGTTCACATTTAATATATTCAGTAATATTTCTATAACTGGAATCCTGGTACTTGAAATTATATTGGTTGCACTGAGTATCTTTACAGGAATTGGAAATCGATTATTGGAAACAGTACCGATTAGTTATAATCTAATCATTACTGCGCTGATTCTATCAATTTCTATTATCGTGACAGATGAGATATACAAGTTCGCACATAGGAAAAAATAAAAAAGCCGAATGGCTTTTTTATTTCATATTCATCATTTCTTCTAATTTTTCTAAACACTGAGGAAGTTTTTTCCACCCTTGTGAACCTGTTAGATGACCTCCATCTTTTATAATTAATGGTTCAACCCCCAGATGATCTCGCAGGATATACGCATTTTCAACAGACACCGTCTCATCATTATCTCCATGAATAATAGCAAACTGTTCTGCACTTGCTTTTATCTTTACAAAATCAAACGATTCATAAAATCCTTCTGTTAAAGGATTATTTGATTTTTGACATCTACCAGAAACTAATACCACACCTTTAATTATCTTTGAGGACTCGCTTTGCAAATAATTTAAAATCGCAGCAGAACCCAGACTATGTCCTACTAAATATATTTCATCTGACGGATATAACGAAATATGACGTGCAATTTCATTTACCCATTCCAAGCGGATTGGAGTTCCTGGATTAGGCATAGATAAAGAGCACGCATAAATATCCTTTGTTTTTAATTCACCCATTAACCAAGGCAGCCAACTACTATTAGGACAACTATTAAATCCATGAATCATAAATACTTTTTTCATATTATTAATTTACTTTATATTGATCATCTTTTCCATTTAATAAATTAATAATTGACTCTGTAGCGAGATCACTTGCAAGTTGGTTTGCAAAATCAGTATTATACGCAGTTGAAGCATTTGAATTATACCAAGTATTCAAAGGTAATGTCTTAAATTTCTCATCATGAATTTCAGTATCAAAAGCGGCTCGGATTCTTCCCTTTTTCAGTTCTTCATATAATGCATCAGCATCAACTGAACCTTCGAATGAGCAATTAACCAAGAGTGCGTTATCTTTCATCATTGCTAAATAATCTTTTGAGAAATATCCCTTTCCTGCTTGCTTTGAGGTATGCAATGTAACAACATCAGATTCTTTTAGCAGTGTTTCCATGGGAACAAATTTCAAACCTAATTCACTTTCAAGTTCTGGTTTTTGTGATGCACTAAAATATAAAATATTCTTAACTCCAAATGTTTTTAAGATTCGAGCCATTTTCTCACCAATATGACCCATGCCGACAATTCCAATTGTAGAATCTTGAAGTGTTTTAGTTGTTTTGAATGTTTTTGTTCCTGTGCGTCCTAAATCAAACAACTCACGAGTCATTGACAGCATCAGCGCCATTGTATATTCGGCAACCGCACTTGCATTTGCTCCAGGACAATTTGTAATTGAAATTCCTTTTTCAGTAGCTAATTCATATCCCGGAATAAAATGTTGCCAATCTGAACCAGTAAAACAAATTGCTTCCAATACATCAGCGGATTCAATAACTTTGTCCGTAACATGCTCAATACCTCCTAAAATATAACCATGTTTACCTTTTACTGCTTCTATTAACTCTTCTTCAGTTGCTTTTGGTTTATCTAAACGATTTAATTCAAATCCTGCATTTCTCAGTTTTTCTTCATGCTCTGGAAAAATGAACAATGAATCTGTTATAAGTATTGATTTCATAATGTCTTTAGTTTAACAGATTCTGAGAAATATAAAATACCTATATAAATAGGTATTTTATATTTAATTCTCCATCGATTTTTCTACCGCAAGTGATACTTTATTCATCACTTCAATCACCTCAATCGGATGCAACCCTTCTGTTGTTTCGCTCGAAACCATAATCGCACTTGCGCCACCATAAATGGATCCAGCAATATCGGAAACCTCGGCTCGTGTAGGAGTCGGAAACTTTTCCATTGAATCAAGCATTTGTGTTGCAATAATCACAGGTTTGTTATATTTCTTTCCATAATCAAGCATACGTTTCTGTTCAACCGGAACATTTTCATATCCAATCTCCATGGCAAGATCACCGCGTGCAACCATCACCATATCGGATTCCTTTACAATATCTTCCAATCGATTAATAGCTTCCAAGGTTTCGATTTTACTAACAAGTTTTGCGCTTGACCCTTTTGTTTTGAGGAGCATTTTCGCTTGCTTTATATCTTTTACAGAACGCACAAATGATAATGCAATATAATCCGCATTATGATCTACTCCAAATTGCATATCCAATTTGTCTTTTGCTGTAATTGCAGGTAAACCAAGTTCAGCGCCTGGAACGTTTACTCCGCGTCGTGATGTTGTAAGTCCACCTGTGATAACCTTGCAAACAATTTCATCTGATTTGTTTGTTGAAATAACTTGGAGTTTTCTTTTTCCATCAATCAATAAAATATACTGACCTTTCCGAACCTCTTGTGGTAATTTTTTGTATGAAATACTAAATCTTTTTGCATTTCCAAGACATGGTTTTGTTGTAATTGTCACAGTTGATCCTTCAGCTAATACTGTATTGTCTTCCATAAAACCTAATCTAATCTTTGGACCACTCAGATCAACCAAAATCTTTACCGGTATACCAAGTTTTTTTGAAAGTGCTCGTACATTCATAATTTTTTTGTGGTGTTCTTCGTGGTTACTGTGGCTCATATTAATCCGAGCAATAGTCATCCCGTGCAGTATCATCTGTTCCAGGATTCCATCGGGTTCAGTTGAATATCCAAGCGTTGCGATAATGTCAGTTTTCCGTTGCGGAATATGTTTTTTAATTAAAGTAGTTTTTGCGAGTTTCATAAGTGAATATAATATCATGTTCATATTTTTTTGTATAGAAAAAACACTTATTTCAAAGCGTCTTTCCCCCAAGATTCCATGTCTTCCATTAATTTTTTTGGTTAGTAACCGTAGTATATATCACACTTTATCACGACCGTATTCATTAGTGACACGATTGGTAAAAACTTGGCAATTGTTGGAGATCCGACAATCAAAGGAATCACAAAATCAGTACAACTTGTTGCTATTAGTAGTTAATTAAAAAACAGCCAACGAAGGCTGCTTTTAACGATCTGGCGGAATGTTATAATAATTAATTAAAAACTTCGTTAGATTCAAAAATGGATCAATAAGTGTCTGTGATGAGAATTCAGCACCATTTTTTGGATACTCGTTCAAGAGAAATACAATAAATTGTGGATTATATGCTGGAAAATATCCGACAAATGTGTGCATATTTCGATCAGAATAATATCCACCTGTTGCACGATCTGCAATCTGTGCCGTACCAGTTTTTCCTGCAATAGAATAGTGTTCCATTTTCTTTGCACCATCAAAATAATTATCAAAAACCGTAATCATCATTCTGGTTATTTCTGCAGATGTCTCTGGTTTAATAACCTGAGTAAGTTCTTTTGTTGGAATATCTTTTTTGGATCCATCCATATATTCAACATGATCTACAATATGCGGTTCGATCAATTTACCACCATTAGCAAGTGCTGCCATTGCGCGCACCATACCAATAGGGGTGACCGCAATTCCCTGTCCGAATGAAATGTTTGCATATTCAACCTCACGATTGCTTTTCAAGTTTCCAGTGATGCCACCAATTTCTGCAGGCAAATCTATCCCTGTTTTTTCACCAAATCCAAATTTTGTAAATTGATCACGGAACGCTCCGCGATCCATGCGACTCATCGTGAATACCATTCCAGTGTTCAATGACTGATTAAGAACTGTCTGCATCGTAACCCCGTTTCCTCGACCCTTGTGGTCAAAGTTTCGAATAGTACGATCTCCTACTTTTATTAACCCAGCATCATTATATTTTGTATTTGCTGTTATAGCACCCTGATCAAGGGCAATACCCATGATAATCGGCTTCATGATAGATCCCATTTCAAATGCGCTTTCAACTAATGGATCATTGAAAATTGAAACAGAAGACTCTGTACGGTAATTATTAATATCAAAACCTGGGCTCGATGCCATGGCAATTATTTTCCCTGTTTTTGGGTCCATAACAATTCCCATAGTTCGATCTGATTTCCATCGTTCGCGGATTAATTCCAATTCATTTTGAAGAGATGTCTGTACAGCTGGCTCAATATTGGTAATAACATCACCCTCTGTAGGAACCTCATCAGTTGATAATTGCGTAATATGTGAAAATACTTCTGCAAAGAAGTTCACGTAGAGACGACTTTGAGTACGTGCAAGAATATCGTTATATGATCGCTCAATTCCATAACGACCAATCAAATCATCTCCTTTGTACGAAACAAATCCAATAACATGAGGCGCGAGTGTTCCTGATGGTGAGAATCGTGAACTCATACGATACAATGAAACTCCAGGAATTTTCAAAGCTTTTATTTGTGCCGCCTGATCTTCGGTAATTTTCGTAGCAATTTCTTCGTAGGAATCATTTTTCTTTGTCGCCTGTGCAATGAAATTATCATAATCAAGCGGAATAATCGCACTTATTGCGGTAAAGGCCGCTTCTGAATCAATTATTAATTTTGGATTCATAGCAACAGTAAAACCACGAAGCAAGCTTGCAGCGGAAACTAACTCGCCGTTCTTTTTCTTGAAAAATATACTTCCTCGATCGAACTGCGCACCTTCTGGTGTTATATATTGTCGATCTGCCTGATCTGAATATTCATTGCCATGCACCACTTGCAACCAAAATAATTTTACACCAAACAATACCCCAAGACATAGGATAAAAAAAGAAACCACGCGAATACGAAAACCAAAATGGTCTGCCATAATGATTAGAGTATAACAAAAAACTCGCCGTTCCCAAAGGAAAGCGAGTTTTTTGTTATCGAATCAACGCAACCGTTGGATACGATGGTTTTGTATTTGTATAGGCAAACACAGGAATCACTGATTCAGTAAAACCTAAATCACTGATTACTTTCTGATCAATGGATTGAGCAAGTTCAAAATATCTTACTTCCAAATCTGAAATGGCTACCTGTGTATCTCTAATTTCTGTACGAATATCCTTTCTTTCATTAATGAGTGAAATTGTCTGTACCATAAGTACCATATAAGCAATTACGCAAGTTCCAGCAGCAACAGAAAGAGTGCGCGAGATGATGACTCGGGCTCTGGATGAAGCAGTTGGTGTATGAGATTGTTCAGATGAAAAGTACATACAAGTAATAATTAATTATAATTTTTCAATAATGCGAAGTTTTGAGCTTCGTGATCGCGGATTGTCGCGAATTTCTGACTCTGACGGAACTAAAGGTTTTTTTGTAATCAACTTAATTGTTCCCTGCTCTGCAAATGATTTAAATAAATGCTTTACGATGCGATCCTCACCACTATGAAAGGTAATGATTGCAAATCTACCTTTTGGTGCAAGTGATTCTATTCCTACATTAATTGCATCTGTAACAACTTGTAGTTCGTCGTTAACTGCAATACGCAGTGCCTGAAATACTTTTGTTGCTGGGTGAATTTTAAAGTACGGATTTTTCTTTGCATTAGGGAATAAACATTCAATGATAGTTTGCGCCAATTCATGAGTTGTTGCAATTGGTTTTTCTTTTCGAACTTTTATAATATGCCGAGCAATCACACGAGCTTTCGTTTCATCGCCATATCCATAAAAAATATCAGCAAGTGTTTCTTCAGCCCAGTTATTTATGATTTCATAGGCTGTTAACCGCTCTCCTGACATTCCTTTTGATAAATTCATATCAAGAGGTCCATCGTTCATAAATGATAATCCACGTGATGCGTCATTTATTTGGAAACTGCTCCAACCAAGGTCAAGTAATATTCCTGAAACTTTATCAATTTTTAACTTATCTAAAATCTGATCAAGGTTTCTGAAATTATCATGAACAAAGTGTTTTTTGCATGAATATGATGACAATCGTTCGTTTGCTCGCATAATTGCATCATGATCCACATCATATCCAATGAATGTTCCCTTGGATGATAGCTGTTTTACGATTTCTTCTGCGTGTCCTGCTCCACCTAATGTTCCATCAACATATATTCCATTTGGATCAATAGCGAGAGCTTCTACAGATTCACTGAGAAGCACTGGTACATGTTCCTGGGTAATTTCTTCTGTTGATTTCATATTATTTCTTTGACTGATCCAACTGCTCTGCAAGTAAGGCGATATCACCTTCTACCTGCTGGATATAACTATTCCACATATCTTCATTCCAGAGTTCTAAACGGTTTCTTACTCCGGCAACAATTATTTTGTTGCCCAAATTTCCATATTGTTTCAAGAAATCTGGAATAAGGATTCTTCCAGCAGAGTCTACATCTGTTTCAATTGCACCTGATGCAATGAAACGATCATAGGCTCGACTATTTGATTGATTAAAGCGTGTTTGTTGAGTTAAATCCTCGGAAAAGTTTTTAAATTCAGCCATTGAATACACGGAAAGACAACGATCGAGACCTCGCGTAATAATTATTTTTTTACCGAGTTCCTTGCGAAATTTTGCTGGCAAGGAAACCCGGTTTTTGTCATCCAATGTATGGCGATATTCTCCGAGTAACATATATGTTTCAGGATTTCGTAAAATTTGTTTCATCCCACGCCATCCCACTACAATAATACTTCATCCCACTGTGAAACACAATAGCCCAATGTGAGCATGAAACTACAAAACTGTGGATAACTAAGGAAAATAAAAAAACACCTGTATCAATATCAGCAGCACATGCGCTCATAATGAAATATACTCCTAACGACAAAACAAATGTATATCTATACGATCAACCTGCACGAGCGATCAGTTCTACGACTAAACAAATGCCAAATG
>ERZ724520.1498-NODE-1498-length-11636-cov-3.379156_pt1 | contig 11636 bp, 16 predicted proteins | sample MGYA00376053_ERZ724520 | MGnify/ENA primary metagenome ERZ724520 (study PRJEB28724, sample SAMN07190886) | activated sludge metagenome | isolation source: activated sludge of sewage treatment plant in Hong Hong | place: USA: Christiansburg, Virginia | collected... | reverse complement strand
TGATGGAATTCGGGGTATTTTGGATAAATTTCGAATTAATGAAAAGGTAAAATAATGAACTTTTTCAGGGTCAAAACAGAAAAATAGAGGACGAATAATTTGCTTGTACATAATAAAAGTGTGTTGTGGTGCAAAAATAGAATTATCTAATCGAATTAATAAATATTTATATAAATAAATTTTGATTCAATGGACTTTTGGTGCGCAAAACTGTAAACTGCAAACTGACCACTGCCAACTTTTTTATTACCTTTGCAAAAAAACATCTTATGTCAAACATATATTTAGGCTATCATTTTACCGTTGAACCCAAAGAGTTAGGTTCCGAAATTCTGATTGCCGAACTGGGAGAATTACCTTTCGAAAGCTTTATTGATAGTGATTTGGGTATAGTTGCCTATATTCAAAAAGACCTTTGGAATGAGAATATCCTTGACGATTTATTCATTCTAAAATCACCTGAATTTACCATATCCTACAAAATCGAAGAAATAGACCAAGTCAATTGGAATGAGGAATGGGAAAAGAATTTTGAACCCATCGATGTGGATGGAAAATGCCACGTTCGCGCACCTTTTCACCCCAAAACCGATGCCGAATTTGACATAGTCATCGAGCCAAAAATGAGTTTCGGAACCGGTCATCACGAAACTACGCATATGATGATTCAGCATTTATTAGAAATGGATGTTCCAGGATTGAAAACTCTGGATATGGGTTGTGGAACGGCGATTTTAGCGATTCTTGCCGAAATGAAAGGCGCTCAACCTATTGATGCCATTGACATTGACAACTGGTGTTATTTGAATTCCATCGAAAATGCGGAGCGCAATAATTGCAAACACATCACAGTTTATGAAGGCGATGCGGCTTTATTGAAAGACAAAAAATACGATTTGATTATTGCCAATATCAACCGAAATATTTTGTTGAACGATATGCAATCTTATGTAGATTGCTTGAATCCAAAAGGAACCTTATTATTGAGTGGTTTTTATACCGAAGACATTCCGTTTATTGATGCTTCTTGCACCGAAAAAGGATTAACTTATGTAAATAAGTTCGAAAGGAACAATTGGGTTTCATTAAAATTTGTAAATTAGTATTTGAAAAAAGGAAATGGAAAGAAAAAATCATTGGGAAACAGTTTATGAAACCAAACAGCCCAACGAAGTGAGTTGGACACAGGAAAATCCGAAAACTTCGCTTGATTTTATTCGAGAAACCCATTTAGATAAAACGGCAAAAATCATTGACATTGGTGGTGGCGACAGTAAACTGGTTGATTATTTGTTAGAAGAAGGATATGAAAATATAAGTGTTTTGGATATTTCGGAAAACGCATTAGAAAGAGCTAAAAAAAGATTGGGGAAAAATGCTAAAAAAGTAACTTGGATTGTTTCGGATATAACCGAATTTAAACCCGAAACCAAGTATGACATTTGGCATGACAGAGCTACATTTCATTTTTTGACAACATCGGAACAAATAATAAAATATTCTGAAATTACTCAAAAATGGATTAATGGTTTTCTAATAATAGGTACTTTTTCTGAAAATGGGCCGAAAAAATGCAGCGGGTTGGACATCAAACAATACTCTGAAACGGCAATAGAAAATCAATTTTCAGACCATTTTAAAAAACTAAAATGCATCACCGAAGATCATATAACACCTTTTGAAACCAAACAAAATTTCACGTTTTGTGCATTTGAAAAAAGAAATTAAACCCAATAAAATTTTTATTTAAAACCTACAAATTATCTAAAAATGAGTACCAAAGAAAAAGTTAGAGAACGAGTTAGCCTCAAAGAAGTAACTTCAATAAACAACGAAATTATAGTCTATAATGACGATGTAAACACTTTTGATCACGTTATCGAAACCTTGATTCGGGTTTGCAATCACACTCCAGAACAGGCAGAACAATGTTCGTTGATTGTGCATTACAACGGAAAATGTACCGTGAAAACAGATGTTTTAGAAAAACTAAAACCACAATGCAGTCAATTACTAGAAGCTGGATTAAGTGCTGAGATTGTGTAAAATTTTAATTTATTGTATAAAAAAAGCAGGATTTTCTTAAAAGGAAATCCTGCTTTTTTTGTTTATAATTATATTATAATTTCAATCCGATTTCGGCACTCTCTCCTAACTTAAATGACCTTAAATTCCTTATATGGTTAAAATTAATGAGGCAATTTATCTTTTATCAAACCGTATAAAAACGTTCCGAAAAGTGCTCCAAAAAGCACCAAAATCATCGGTAAAAATCCAGCTCCGAGTAATATAAATATCGGCCCAGGACAAGAACCAACCAAAGCCCAACCCAATCCAAAAAATATTCCACCAATCCAAAACCTAGTAGAACCGGGTTCTTTGGCGATAATTTCTATTGGCAAACCCCTAAAATCTTTGATGTTTTTTCTCTTAATAATTTGAATTCCAATAACTCCTGTAACAATGGCAACCATAATTATTCCGTACATATGAAACGACTGAAACATGAACATTTCATAAATTCGATACCAAGAAACGGCTTCGGATTTGGTCAAAACAATCCCGAAAATAAATCCAACAACGATGTATTTTAATGCTTTCATATTTTAAAAAATTAAGGGTAAAATGAAATGCGCCATAATCAATCCTCCTATAAAAAACCCAATAACCGCTTTTAATGAAGGAATTTGCAAACTACTCAAGCCATAAATAGCATGTCCTGAAGTACATCCGCTAGCGTAACGTGTTCCAAAACCAATTAAAAAACCTCCGATTATCAAAATCAAAATCATCTTTGGAGATTGAAAAATATCATTGGCGAATAAATTGTCAGGTAATAATTTCCCGTTGGGAGCATCAATGCCAAGCTGTGTCAATTGTACAATTGTTTTGGAATTGATGTCCACATTAGAAGCATCGCTCATAAAATGAACGGCAACAAAACCTCCGAACATCGCTCCTAAAACTACTAGTAAATTCCAACGCTGGGATTTCCAATCAAAGTCGAAAAAACCAACTTTTTTCCCCAATCCGGTCATCGCACACAAGGAACGCAAATTAGAAGACATTCCGAAAGTCTTTCCGAAATAAATCAGGCTAAGCATTACCATTCCTATCAAAAACCCAGAAACATACCAAGGCCAAGTTTGAAATAAAATCTCCATAAATACTACTTTTATTTGGCTAAAATAATAATTCTAATTTTATAAGGGGAATTATTAAGGCATAATTGTTGTTTATGGCGGCAATACCATTTAAATTTGTTGTCTAAATTATATCAAAAAAATAATACATCTATATTCAAAAAATAATTATGAAAAAAATAGTAACTCTTTTCACCTTACTAATTATAATCACATCTTGTACGAGTACAAAATCGACTATAAAAAACATTGATAATGATGCGCCAGGTCTTCAGGTTAATGAAAATAATACCTTTACTATTTCGGAATTCAGTAAAGACAGAAAATACGGTTATGAAAAGGATTACCCAATCAATATTTTTTTCGAAAGTACTCGAAATGTAACGATTAATCAGCAACGTTTTTTGAATGCATTGGCTGGACCAAAAGGCGAAAAAATAACCTATACCAAACTAGAAAGTTGCTGTCCGTTTCCCACAAAAAGAAGCGAAATGGGAGCAGGATTATTGGATGTATATGAATTGAAATGGGAAGGACAAAAATCGCCTGTAATTTTATATTTAAACATTTACGAAAAAGGAGTTTTGATGGTTCCGTTTGGTTTGAGTTTGAAAAAAAAATAATTCAAAACCACAAATCCTAACTATCTTTGCGCATTCAAAAATCACACTATGAACATACACCATATTCCACAAATAAAACATACCGATAGCGGCAACTTCTTTCTATTGGCAGGACCTTGCGCCATCGAAGGCGAAGAAATGGCGATAAAAATTGCTGATAAATTAGTTAAAATCACCGATAAATTGGAGATTCCTTTCGTTTTCAAAGGTTCCTTTAAAAAAGCCAATCGCTCCAGAATTGACAGTTTTTCAGGAATTGGAGACGAAAAAGCACTGCGAATTCTTCAAAAAATTTCAACAACTTTTGGAGTTCCCACCGTCACGGATATTCACACCAATGAAGACGCCGTAATGGCTGCTGAATATGTCGATGTATTGCAAATTCCCGCTTTCCTAGTGCGTCAAACGGATTTAGTCGTGGCTGCTGCCAATACTGGAAAAGTAGTCAACCTGAAAAAAGGGCAATTTATGAGTCCCGAAAGCATGAAACATGCCGTTCAAAAAGTATTGGATTGCAACAATCAAAATGTGATGGTTACAGATCGTGGAACCATGTTTGGCTACCAAGATATGATTGTCGATTTCCGCGGAATTCCAACAATGCAACAATACGCAACTACTGTTCTTGATGTCACCCATTCCTTGCAACAACCCAATCAAACTGCTGGCGTAACAGGCGGAAGACCCGATATGATTGAAACCATTGCCAAAGCTGGAATCGCAGTTGGTGTCGATGGAATATTCATAGAAACCCATTTCGACCCAGCCAATGCCAAAAGTGATGGAGCCAATATGCTACATTTAGACTATTTCGAAGCCTTAATGACCAAGTTAGTCGCCATCCGAAAAACCATAAATCAATTTTAATTTAAACATTTTGAAAACTACAATTTCATTCTCCGCTTTACTATTTATTTGCATTTCTTTGAGTTCTTTAGCACAAAATGACAGCATCAAAAAAGAAAGATATACGGCTCACAACAAAGGAAAATTTACCATTGCTTGGGGTGGAAACAGAGAAAAATATACCGATTCAGACATTCATTTTATGGGTGATGATTACAATTTTATGGTTCAAAGTGCGGATGCACACGATAAACCAAAAGGATGGCACGTTGATTACATCACACCGGGTAGAATGACGATTCCGCAAACCAATTTCAAACTGGGTTATTTTTTTACTGACAAATACAGTGTATCTATTGGAGTGGATCATATGAAATATGTAATGACCCAAAACCAAACGGCTAACGTTACAGGAGTGATTAATTTACCCGCAGATCAATCTGGATCTTATTACAATGGTGGTTATGCTAATACACCCGTAGATATGTCTCAAAATGGCGCTCAGGAAGGTGGTTTTGAAGAAGGTACTACTCAAGAAGGTATTCCTGCTTTTCTAATGTTCGAACATACTGATGGTTTAAATTATGTGTACACAGAGATTGCCAGACAAGATGATATTTCGCATTGGTTTGGCATAAAAAACACCGATAAATTTCAAGTCAATATCAACGAAGGTTTTGGAATTGGAGTTTTATATCCGAAAACCAATACTACCCTTTTAGGTAAAGAAAGATACGATCAGTTTCACGTTTCAGGATATGGAACTTCAATTAAAGCAGGTCTCAACTTTACTATCTTCAAGTATTTTACTATCGAAGGAGTTTTAAAAGGAGGCTACATCAATATGCCCAATATTCGCACCTCCAAAAGTTCAGCAGATAGTGCTTCTCAAGAGTTTTTCTTCGCTGAAACCATTATTTCCTTTGGAGGAATTTTTAGAATCTAATTTCAATTCATCTCTATTATAAAAAATCTCCTTTTGGGAGATTTTTTTATTTATACAAACTTAAAGTCTCTTGAATTACATCGACTAAAATCTCGTTGTTGATAGTTTCTAAACTATAATAACGGAGCGATTTTACCGTATTTCGTTTTTCGTCAACTAAGTATTCTTGGTTTCGTTTCAATTGAAAACCTCTTGCAAAACCAGCATCAACAAACCCTTTTTTGTGATTAGGAGCCAGATAGCAAAACGGCTTTTTACGAAAATAAAAATAAGGAATTCCCCATTTGAACAACAACTCTAGTTCAGGGATTTCTCTTTCGTAAACGCTAATTAAATGTAGTAGTATCGATTGGTACTTTTCGGGCTGTCTAAAGATATATTCGTCTGTAAGTCTCATTTTGTAAAAATAATTAAAAAACTGATGATTTTTCTTTACTTTAGTGGAATAAATAAACGTTAAATTAATTGTGTAAATTAAGCTAAATCGACGCGATTAAATGGCGGAAATTTATGAATTAACAGTTTCACTGACATCAATTTTTAATCTAAAACAATAATGGATTGGTTAATTTCTGCAAATTCTTCAATGTTTGACCACGCAAGCGTCTTTGAGCATTTTGGATTTATCGATTGGAAGCAAGGAAAAGGAAAATATCAAATTAATGATATTATTTATATCTATTCTACAATTCCGACAAAAAAGATTCAATATAAATGCCGAGTTGAAAAAATTAATTTAACATCATCAGAAATTCAACATAACGAAGAATATTGGATTGATAAATCTGAATATAAAAAAGCTCTGGAAGGAAAATACATGAAGCTTTCTTTAGTAGAACAAATTTATAGTTCGAAAATGAGTTTGGAGAGTTTGATAGCAAACGGCTTGAGAGCTGCTCCTCAAGGTTCTAAAAAGCTTGATGGGAATTTATTGGCATATATAGAAAGTAACTTTAATGATTCAAATCAAAATGATATTTTTCCCGAAATGGTTAATGAAGATGCCAACGCTTATGAAGGAATTAAAAAATCTGTCATTGTAAATAAATATGAAAGAAGTTCAATAGCAAGAAATAAATGCATTCAACATCACGGAACATTATGCAAAATATGCAACTTAGATTTTTCAGAATTGTATGGTGATTTAGGGAAAGGTTTTATTCATGTTCATCACATACTACCTATTCACAAAATTGGCAAAGAATACAAAGTAAATTACATTGAAGATTTAATTCCTGTTTGTCCAAATTGTCACGCAATGTTACACCGAAAGATCGACGGAAAAGAAGTTGGCATTGAAGAATTGACAATAATATTAGAGCGTAACAGAAAGTAAAAAAAATTACACACCAACTCTTGGCGCAATAGCTTTAAAAAAAAGAACTCTTCCCTTCTGGATTTCGAGTTCTTTTTTTTATTCCAATTGCGATAAATTTTACTTAAATTAGTGCAATCAAAATTTTCAATTTATGAAAACGAAAATCGGAATTCTGTACTCTACTGTAGATGGGCAAACCCTAAAAATCTGCAATGTGATTCAAGAAGTTTTAGAGGAAAAAGGTAATGCGGTCGAGCTTTTCTCGATTGAAAATTTCAAAGGAAACGTCACCGATTTCGATAAGTTTGTCATTGGCGCAAGCATTCGCTACGGAAAACACAATCTGAAAATAATAGAATTCATAAACCAAAATAAGTCAGCACTCGAGAAAACAGAGAATGCCTTTTTTTCGGTCAATCTTGTGGCCAGAAAACCAGAAAAAGCCAGTCCGGAAACCAACCCTTATTTTATCAAATTCCTCAAAGAAATTAATTGGGTTCCCAATATATCAGCCGTTTTTGCAGGCAAACTCGATTATCAAAAATATCCTTTCACCGATAGATTGATGATTCAATTGATAATGTGGATGACAAAAGGACCAACCAACTCCAAAACAAAAATTGAATATACGGATTGGGATAAAGTCAAAGAATTTGGAGTTTTGATAAACAACAGCTAACCCTTTATCGATTATTTTGTCCATTCATGGCTTTTTTTAGATTTTATATAAAAAATAGTGTTACATTAGAAATCTCTTAACATCAGAAGATTATAAAAAAACTGTGTCGCTTTTTTCTAAACAAACATTGGTCTAAAATCATCGTCAAATATGAGCAAACCTCTAAATTGGTACCTAAGAAGACATCCCTTATTATACAAAATTCGATTCCGATTAGTGTCAAAAAAAGCTTCTCTGAAAACTATCGAAAGTTTTTGCTACAATGACATCAATGAGAAAAAGAATATTCCAAAACTATTTTTCGAAATTAACAACTTAATATTTAGCGACGAAAGCAAAGAATTAACCGATTTTGAAAAAGCCAAAAAAATATCCACTTGGTTGCGAAATAATATCAAAGGAGGTCCTGGCTTAGGCAAATCATCGACAACCGCTTTAATCAAAATGATGAATGGCGAAGGCGGAGTTTGTAGTGATTTTTCACAAATATTCTCCAATTTTTGTGTTATAAACGATATAAAAGTCAAAGAATGGGGATTGAGAAGTCTATCAACAAATTCCCGAATTTCTGGTGGACATTCGTTTAACGAAATCTACTGTTCTGAATTTAAAAAATGGATCCTGATTGATGCAGCAAAGTCAATAATTTTGTATCATTCGAACACAAACACTCCTTTGTCCACTCTAGAATACATCCAACTGAAAAAAGAAAAAAAAGAAATTATCACGGTAAGCCTAACAAAAAACGAGACTATTATTGATACTAACACGAACGAAATTTACTTTTGCTCCAATTCCTCCCCTTTTGTTATCACGAATTATGACAATAAAACCTATGATTACTTTCTTGACAAACTAGATTTTTTTCCGGTGTCCATCATTCACGGAATTCTAATTCTCATTGGCAAAAGCTATGTCTTTGCCTTTCCTGAGAATAATTAAAAAAACACACTTTTAAAGTAGTCATAATTAAATATTTCGCAATCAAAGAAGCATCTTTAATCCAATTTTCATTGCAAAATGATTCCTATTTGTATCTTTGTTGAAAATAAAATCTTATGCAACATATCATAGACCGCTTTATAAGCTACGTCACCATTGACACCGAATCAGATTCAAGTTCAGAAACTACGCCAAGCACCCCAAAACAATGGGATTTAGCCAACAAACTAGTCGAAGAACTGAAAACAATAGGAATGCAAGACGTTACTATTGACGATAAAGCATATATTATGGCTACTTTGCCTTCAAATGTAGATCACGAAGTGCCCACAATTGGTTTTATTGCCCATTTTGACACCACTCCCGATTTTACTGGTGCCAATGTAAAACCTCAAATTGTTCCTAATTATGATGGCGGTGACATTGTTTTAAATGCGGAGCAAAATATCATTTTATCTCCAAAATATTTCAAAGATTTGTTGCAATACAAAGGGCAAACGCTAATTACCACCGACGGAACTACACTGCTCGGTGCCGATGATAAAGCCGGAATTACAGAAATTGTCACAGCAATAGAATACCTTGTAAAAAATCCTGAAATCAAACACGGAAAAATCAGAGTGGGTTTTACTCCCGACGAAGAAATAGGTCGTGGAGCACATCATTTTGATGTAGAAAAATTTGGCTGCGATTGGGCTTACACTATGGATGGAAGCCAAATAGGCGAATTAGAATACGAAAATTTTAATGCGGCTGGAGCCAAAATTACGTTCAAAGGAAAAAGCGTTCATCCCGGTTATGCCAAAGGAAAAATGATCAATTCGATGCTTATCGCCACCGATTTTATAAAAGCATTACCTAAAGGTGAAACACCTCAAGAAACCAAAGGATATGAGGGATTTTTTCACGTGCATCATCTAACTGGAAGTATCGAAGAAACGGTTTTGGAACTTATCATTCGGGATCACAACAAGAAAAAGTTCGAAAAACGCAAAGAAATAATTGAAAAAATAACCAAAAAATTCAATAAGAAATTTGCTAAACAATTTGGAGAAGACATAGTGATTGCTGAAGTAAAAGACCAATATTACAATATGAAGGAAAAGGTTTTGCCTGTAAAACATATCGTAGATATTGCAGAAAAAGCGATGAAAGATTTAGGCATTAAACCCATAATAAAACCCATTCGTGGCGGAACAGACGGTTGCCAATTGTCGTACAAAGGGTTACCATGTCCTAATATTTTTGCTGGAGGTCATAACTTTCACGGAAAATACGAATATGTACCTGTAGAAAGTATGCAAAAAGCGGTAAATGTCATTGTAAAAATCGCTGAATTAACAGCTACTCCTATGACAAAATAAATTACAAAATATTTAAACTATTTATTAAAAAACCATCATTCGATGGTTTTTTTTTGATAATTAATTAACGAAAAACTTAACATTGGCGGATTGTTTTAATGATTACATTTGTTAAAGATTAATTTACAATTAATTTACATATCAAGAATATCAATAAAAAAAAGAATTTATGGAAGAAAAAAAAGAGGAGATTTCAGGCGAAATTACTCCAGAAACCACTACAGAAGCTACTGTTACACCAAAAGTTAGAAAACCAAGAGCTAGCAAATCGACTACAGTAGTTGAGCCCGCTATTGAAATTCCAACTACTGATGAAAATCAAGAAGTAGAAATTACTGAAGAAACAATTATTCTAATTGAGGAAAAACCAAAAAAAGACAAGAAAAAGAAAAAAAACAAGATGAAAGAAAAAGAGAAAGAAAAAGCAAAAAAAGCTAAGGCAAAAGAAAAAGCTAAAGCAAAAGCCAAAAAGGCGAAAAAAGCTAAAAAAGACAAAGCTAAAAAAGCAAAACTAAAAGCGAAAGCCAAAGCGAAAAAGGCTAAAGCCAAAGCTAAAAAAGCAAAGAAAAACAAGAAAAACAAAAGCAAGAAAAAATAATTTTTTCAAAAAAAATCCCAAATTCCAATTTTAAAATTGGGATTTGGGATTTTTTAATAGTGGTCCTTTAACTATTTTTTAGCCAAAGCAGCGCTCATTTCCATTGAAATAGCAGAACGTTCCATTTTCAATTTTCCAGCCATTGTTTCGATAACAACGGTAGTTTCTGCAACCTCAGCAATTTTTCCGTGAAGTCCGCTTTTGGTTATGATTTTATCACCTACTTTCAAGGCACTTTCAAATTCTTTTTCTTGTTTGGCTCTTTTTTGTTGCGGTCTAATCATAAAGAAATAGATCACCACAAACATTAATAAAAACGGTGCAAATTGAGTTAATTGTTCCATAATTTTGAATTCTTTTTTGTTATTTGATTATTATTTTTGTTTGGGATTTACATTAATCCACGTCCCACTTTTTGGATTCTGTTGTCGGTTTGAAGTTCTTTGACCAAGTTGTCTAAAATTCCGTTTATAAAAATACTACTTTTTGGCGTAGAATATTCTTTGGCCAATTCCAAATATTCGTTCAGTGTCACTTTTACAGGAATCGATGGAAATTTCAAGAATTCGCAAATCGCCATTTTCAGGATAATAGTGTCAATTTCGGCAATTCTTTCGCTGTCCCAATTGGGTGTTTTATCAACATATTCTTTTGCCAAAACGGATTCGTTTAAGACTGTTTTTCGAAATAAATCTTTAACAAAATCGCGGTCTTCGTTGTCTTTGAATAATTTTGGCACCCTAAAATTTCCTTCTTCAACTGGTTTTATAGCCTTCAATTGCTTGATAATTTCCGTATTTACCACAGGAATATCATCTATCCAAGTCAGTTTATTGTCTTCGAGATAGTCGTATAATTTTTCGTTTGGAACAATTACATCCTGAAACAAATCGACTATGAATTCCTTATCTTCTTCGAAAGTGTTGACCGCATTGCTCATATATTTTGCATACAATTTGCTTTGCTTGATGTCGTCGAGAAGGATTAAAATATAGTCATCATTCAATGTCCAATTGTCGATTTTACGAGTTTCAAGAGCAATACTCAACGAATTATTTTCGGCAAGTATTTGAAAAATAGCATTTTTAATAAACTTTTCGTTGGGTTTACGTTCTTGCGGAGTCGCGAGATGTTTTTGGCTAGATTTATGAAAAATGATAGTTTACTTTTTGAATGT
>ERZ724520.1496-NODE-1496-length-11644-cov-11.999051_pt1 | contig 11644 bp, 19 predicted proteins | sample MGYA00376053_ERZ724520 | MGnify/ENA primary metagenome ERZ724520 (study PRJEB28724, sample SAMN07190886) | activated sludge metagenome | isolation source: activated sludge of sewage treatment plant in Hong Hong | place: USA: Christiansburg, Virginia | collected... | reverse complement strand
ATTTGTAATAATAAGGCACTATAGAGGTGTCTTATTATTTTTGTATGTGAAGTTTGGAAGGGGCAAAAAATAGTGAACTGAGTAAATATGAATCCTTATTTGCTGATCGCTGATGGTCTGTGGTAAAGGATGGATCTTTTTACGTGATTTCTGATGCTCGCCCACGAATGATAAATTCTTTTGAAAATAGACGTGTTTCACAAATCTGGATTGATTGAGTTCAACAGTCCTTGCCACTTAAGTGTAAGATACGTTTAGATCGTTTGAGAGTAGATGGTCTTAACTTGGTCGAGATAGATGGCAAGAAAAAACAGTTCAAGATTGTTCAAAAATATATTCCGAACAATCTTGATACTTATAATAAACTTGCTTCCCAGTCTTTTCATGTTGGCGGGTGACAATTCATAAAGCCACAGATTCTAGTAGAGCGCATGGGCTATAGGCTTGATATTTGAAATTGATATGATCCTGTTTTTATATCCTGTGATCAACTTGAGCGATTAGTGGAAGGAAAGCTTTTGTTACAGATAGGATACTTAGAACTTTCAAACACTGATGGAAACTATAATCTTTTCGTGAATCCAATTAAGAAAATCCAACAAGAAAGATACAGCGTATTTTTCAATGGAAAACCGATTGATGATCTTCGCGATCAGATCTCGATACCTACCACGTCTGATTTTTTTCGATTTAATGAGAGAGGTGGTTATTTTCGCATCACCGATTCAAAATCAATTCACTTTGATCGAAATGGAAATATAGCTCCAAACCAAGAATTTGATATTGATTTTTTGGATGTATTGAGTTTGAGGGTATTTGCTTGATTTTATCCATTTTTCCGTCGCTTCACCGGCCTTACGACAGGTACTTATCGTCTTATCGTTGATTCGACACGTAAAATTATAGAGCTCAAGAAAATGTAGGTATAACTCCCTCTATTCCATTCCTTGCTTTGTGTCTATTTGATTCGCTGGGCTTCTAAAACGATCTCCTTATCAGAGGGATAGAATACATCCCCGACTTACAACGACTGTATCACTGTGTATAAAAAAATATCCCACGCCATTGGCGTGGGATATTTTTAATATTACTTCGTTTCGCTCATATCGCTATCTTCTATCTTTCGGTCTTCTCTCTTATCTTTTCTTACCTCTTTCCGAATTTCGACTCGTTTCATCGGTCAAACTTTTTCTCAGCTTGCTTTTACTTCTTCAACTCGGTTCTTCACTTCAGTGTGTCGCTCCTTCCGTTCTGTAAGCATCACTTTTGCTTCAGTTTTTTCAGCATCAGACAATGATTCCCCCGCGAGGAGCTTATCAATAATAGCATCACGCATTTCCCATTTTATTTTCATTTGTCCTTCTTTTTCTTGTTGGAGTTTCTTTCGTTCCTGGAGTCGTTCCATTTTATTTACTGATCCTGTACCGTTCTTCACTTCAGTACAACGAACTGCACCCGTATTGGAAGTTGTCTCATTACAGCGTGGTTTGAGTCTTCCAGATGATGTTTCTGTTCCACTTGTAGTATGGATTCTTTCCATACTCATAGCCTTATCTGTGCGCATTTCACGAGAAGATGGTGCATCCATCATTGCATAAGCTGCGAAGGTGCTTGAGAGTGTCATGCCCCCAGCAACAAGTAAAAGAACGCTATATTGTTTCATCATATTGGTATTTTTATTGGTAAAATGTTTTGAAACACAAAGAGATTAGCATATATATAATATTATTGCAAATATTTTTATTATTATGTCAATAAATTTAGAAATTACATAAAGAGAATGTCATATGCAAGCGAAAAGATTGCATTTTTTTTATAAATCTTACTATAGGTCGCAATAGTGATTGCAATGTCAACAAATTTTTCGTTTCATTTCTCGAGAAGGTCCCGAATAGTAGCTTTTTTTCTGCTTCTTTGTTTTTCTGCCATCATGGTTTTTGGATACTGGGTGTGATCTCAATTCAACCAACTTCCTGAGGAAACTCGATCGCAATATACACCTGTAAGCTATAGTTTGACTCTTGCTCAATGAGGTATCGATTCCACGTGGTCTTATGTTGTTTTATGAATCCATTTCTTAAAATGAGAAGTACTCCAACTTGATCGACCTGTATTGTTTGAAACAAGCGCACAAGAAAGTGCTCTTGGAGAACAAAGCTTAGTCCCATCGATACAAAATTCACCACAACAAGAAGGCACTAACTCTACCACTGATATGTCCTCTGATGGTGTTTCCGGATCTGTTATTCCATTCTATAAAGAAGTCCGCTCGATAGTATGAGCATCCGAATCAATCCAAAGGGAGATGCTTTTACAAAAAATTCGAGCACTTGAGCATGAAATTACTTTTTTGGCATCGTTTTATCGAGTGAATCATGATGGAGATATGGTGTTCGATGATGTTACTATTATGCAGTCGTATCATGATATTTTTTCTGAGGAGAATTTGGTAAATGTTTCCTATCAGAATCTCAAGGATTCCTATGATTCCTCCTTTCTCGCTTTACAAGAATATCGTGATGAATCGGAGAGATTGCGTAATATCGCACGTATCAAGAGACAAGATCTTATTCTCTCTGAGAAACAAAAGTGGGTGGACACTACACCACCATCTGCTCCATTTTTTGATATATATTCACAGATATTTATATCACTTCTGGATCAGAAAATGTATGTCTATGAAGATGGGGATCTCATACTCTCAACACCTATTACGAGTGGAAGAAAACGATTTGAAACAGTGACATGAGTTTTTCAGGTGTATAATAAGCAAAAAAATAAAATACTCAGATCTCCTTTTCCGGATGAGAAATATGAACTCTGGGTTGATTATTGGATTGCATTTTATGGTGCTTATGGTATCCATGATTCTTGTAACCGAAAAAATTGTTGGCGCAAAGAATTCTGAGTATCGAGCTACACTTCAGCAGGCAGTCATGGATGTGTGAATACTCCTTATGAAGCGGTAAAATGGATATATGATTGGGCAAAGATCGGGACGACCGTATATGTGGATTAAGAAAGCAACTTTGTGTATAGTTAGGTTCTACTGTAAGAATCTATTTCAGGTCTAAAATAAAAAATTGAAGAGATGAGTTTACTTTACTTGTCATTTTTTAGTGTATACTGGCAGTGTAATACTCCCTATTATTCTTAAAATAAATTTTTTCTGAGTATCTACATATATTTTTTCACTTTTTCTCTATGGGTAGCTTTTCACCTCAAGAACTCGCTGTACTTCATGCAAAAACTGCAGTACTAGAAAAAGAATACGGTGCTCGATTTGGTTTTCTTCCGGATGAGAAGACCAAAGAAGAATATATGAGAAAGTGAGAGCAACTCATGAAAGGACTCACGAGTGTAAAAATCACCGTATGGCCAGAAATAAGAAAAGGATTTATTGGATTGGTGGATAGATTATCTCCAAAAACAAGAAAGAATATTAATTTCTACGATCTACTTCAATTTACTAATGTCTTCGATGACAATAGTGATGAAATCGGAAGCATACATATGCATGTGTATGACAATCAACCATATACAAAAGATTTGCGAGCAGTACTTCTCGATTTTCGAAATTCTGACCCAGATGGTTTTGATGCACTTATCCGACACATGGCATGCACGAATGCATACATCGGTGCATGCCATGCACTCGCAGATATCGTCCATGAACAATCGAATTTTGAGGAATATTTGAAAACACTTAAAATGTCAGAACAAGAAATCGCTGCAAAAGAGTTGATTATTAATGGTATATAGATGACTTTCATGGTTCGTACAAAACTTCCCGAGTAAATTATTTTTTACTTCGGGATTTTTTATTATACTATTTTTGTATAATTTTCTTTTCCACTATGATAGTTCGAACAAAGCTTCCTGAGTGAATTTCACTAGAGTATAAGACGCTAGGTGCATGTGCTTTTGATATGCCAGTGAGTGAGGAAAAAACCATTGCTCCGGGTGAATATGCGCTTGTTGAGACGGGTGTTGTCATTGCAACTCCACCAGGGTATGTCCTTATGCTTGCACCAAGATCATCCACCTTCAAGAATTTCGGGCTTATGTTTGTGAATAGCTTTGGTATCATTGATCAAGATTATTGTGGTGATAACGATACTATCAAGTGCGCTGTTATAAATATGAGAAAAGAGAGTATTACACTCAATCCTGGAGATCGAATAGCACAAGCTATGTTTGTTCCAGTAGAGCGTGCAGAGTTTGAAGTGGTTACATCCATGAATACATCAGATCGTGGTGGGTTTGGTACTACTGGTAAAAGCTAATTTTTCTCTATGAAAATCACTGCTGTACTTGCGATGGATGAGATGTATGGAATTGGAAAGGATGGCTGACTGCCATGGCATATTCCTGAGGATATGAAGCACTTTCGGGAGCTTACGATGGGCAAAGTGGTAGTTATGGGATCTCGTACCTACGAGAGTCTTCCTGTACAATTTCGCCCTCTTCCTGGTCGCACGAATCTGGTATTGAGTAAATATTCTATCGATGGAGTTCAAACATTTGATTCGATCTCTAAGCTTCTTGAGTACTGTAAGCAGAAATGATTTGAAGAAGTATTTATTATTGGAGGAGCGATGATATATAACACCTTTTTTCAAGAGTGATTAATCGATCAGGTAGAACTTACGCTCGTCTCTGGTGATTATCACAGTGATACATTCATTACTGATTTTCGATCGAATTATTCCTTAGTATCTTCTCAAGAGCACAGCACCTTTTCATTTCTTACCTATGTCCGAAAATAATGTTACTAAAAATACGATCGTTAGTGCTGAGAGTTCTTATCTTTCGCTCCTTGCTCGTATTCTGGAATCTGGGAATGATCGTATGGATCGTACTGGCACTGGTACAAGAGCGTTATTCGGTGAGACAATGAGATTCGATCTTTCGGAGTGATTTCCTCTTCTAACCACGAAGAAGGTATTCCTGCGTGGTATTATTCATGAGCTTCTCTGGTTCATACGGGGTGAGACGAATATTGAGTCGCTCGTACAGAACAATGTTCATATCTGGGATGAATGGCCATATGCTGTATATCAGAGAGGTGGATGACAACTCTCACAACAAGAATTTATTGAAAAAGTGAGCAGTGATCATGAATTTGCTCGTGAGCATGGATCACTCGGTCCTGTCTATGGGCATCAATGGAGGAATTTTAACTCTGAGTGAATTGATCAGCTCCAAAGTGTGATTGATACTCTGAAGCGTGATCCGTATTCACGTCGTATTCTGGTTGTTGCATACAATCCTGCACAGGTGGGGCAAATGCTCCTACCACCGTGTCATATGATGTTTCAGTTCTTTGTGACGGATGGTAAACTCTCTTGTCTCATGTATCAAAGATCTGGCGATATGTTTCTCGGTATTCCATTCAATATTGCGTCGTATTCGCTGCTCACCATGATGATTGCCGAAGTTGTCGGACTCGAATACTGAGAATTTGTCCATGTGATCGGTGATACTCATATATACCATAATCACTTTGATGCCTGCCGTGAGCAACTCTCACGAGATATGAGAACTTTTCCAACGATGAAATTTGCAAGGAAAATCACGGATATCAATGATTTTCAATATGAAGATTTTATTCTCGAGGGTTATGATCCTCATCCAAGTATCAAGGCAGCAGTTGCTGTATAAAAAACATCTCGATATCATCGAGATGTTTTTTTTTGTTCCTCTTTTTTATCTTAGAATGAGTGATTAACTGATGACAAGATGAGAATATTGCATTTATCAAAAAAGCATCGTATCATAGATCCGATATTTCCAAATTTATCTTTATGACGGTATCGCCATCACAAAAACTGGATGAGTCTATTCGCTCAGCAGCTTCACCAGTTGTGCCTGCTCATAGTTCTTATTCTCGAACACTTTTTTTCTCCGGGCTTCTTTTTGTTGTTGTTCTCGCTGGTAGTGTGGGCCTCTATTTTATGAATTCTTTTTCACAAAAAGATATTGTAGCTCTAACGACGGATAATCAGAATCTCGATGCTGATATTGCAGCCATTCAGCAGGATCATATTGTACAAGGTGCTATGATTTATGAAAAGAATGCAAAGAAGATCGACACTCTTATTGCAGACAACAATCCTGTGCGAATTATGGATCTTGTATCCGCACTTGAGGCACAGTATAGTGTCACTACCAAATGATTTAATTATAATGATGGAAGGGTTTCCACCACTATTACTGCGACGAATCTCGGTGCTACAGAGGGTGATGCTCTCACTCGTGTTATTGCTTTTATCGCTGCTTTCCGAACACAAACTTCTCCTCTCGCTCCTAATTCTGGAACTGGCGCTGTACTGAACCCGGCTGGTGTTCTCAAACTTCAACCTATTTCAAGTGTTGCTGGTAACAATGAAACCCGATCATTCTCTGTTGAATTTCTTACTCGATAATTTCCAAGTATATGAATCAAACTACTAAATATCGTGCTTCCTCCCAAGATGTACTCGGGGTATTTCTCTTCCTCATAACTCTTCTCGTTGGATTCTTTGTAACGTATGATTATTTTGGACAATATATTGGATTGCAAAATGCCAAGACCGAACTTCAAACAGCTCAAACAGCAAAAAAAGCAACAAAAGCAAAATTAAGTGCTCTTCAGGAGCGTTTGAAGGATGATGAAGCTTTCAAAAAGCAGATAAACCGCTATGCTGGATCTTATCGCGAGGATGAACTACTCGCTAATATTCGATCGATTGTTGGGACTTCTGCAGAGCTCAAAGATATCAGTATGTCTCGTGGTGCACAAGACCCAAGTGGTCTCTCTCGTGCGAATATGAATGTTTCTTTTCATGTGAATACTGTAACAGATCTTCGTCAGCTTATCAATAATTTGCTCGCATCTGAAGGTGAAAATCGTCGAATTCTTCTCAAGAGCTTCACTATGCCTGAGTGAACTGGTCCATTTGACTTAAGCCTCGCACTCGAAGTGTATTATCTCGATGCAAAATAAATATACTCTATGGCAATCCTTGATTTGAGTGCAATTGCACTTCGTCTCACAACAATAAAAACCCAAGACAAGGCTTTGTTCTATGAACATATTTCTAATTTGGTAGAAGGGGGAGTGACTATTCTTGAGGCGCTTTCATCATTCTCTGACAAGACTGATAATCTTCGTCTCAAGCAAGAAGTACTCACGATTACCGAGTTTGTTCGTTCTGGTGACCCGCTCTCGACGGCCCTCAAGAAACTTCCTCGTATATTTGATCGTGGAGAAATTGCTGTTATTGAAGCGGGTGAACAGTCTGGAACTCTCCAAAGATCTCTCGTCTCTCTTGCTATCGAACTTCGTGAAATGCAGGACATCAAGAACAAAATTAAGGGTGCAATGACCTATCCGATTATGGTATTTGTCGTACTAATCGTCGCTGTTATGGGTGTTATGCTCTATATTGTACCACGACTCATGCCACTCTTTGAATCTACGGGTGCAACACTGCCACTGGTGACGAAGATGCTTATTGTCTGTAGTACTTTTGTTCAAAGTTGGTTCTTGGTACTCTTGGTTCTCTGAGTCACGGTAGTGGTATTCTTCAAGGTGTATTTTTCGAGTTATGAATGAGCTCGAGCAAGAGATCAATTTCTTCTTCGGTTTCCTGTTGTCGGAACACTTCTTCGGAACTATCTTATGGTTCGAATTACGGGAATGTTTTCACTCCTTCTTTCTTCCGGTATCCCCATTGTTCGCACACTCCGACTCACTGGTGAGGCATCTGAAAATGTGGTGAGTGAAGAGCTTCTCGAAGATGTTGCAAAGCGAGTCGAACAGGGGGATCGTATCGCTGAGAGTATCGAGGGTGCTGATCCAGATCATACCATCTTTCCTCGTGATTTTGTACAACTGGTCGCTGCTGGCGAGAGAACATCCACTATCAATAAAGTTGCTGAACGTTCCAGCGCTCAGTACAAACGAGAGGTGGATATGTCGGTGCAAATGCTTGTAAAATTTGTTGAGCCACTTGCTATCATCTTTGCATCGGTATTTGTACTTTGGTTTGCGATTGCCATATTTGCAGCTATTATTCAGATCACTCAAAGCGTTGGTGGGTAATTCTTCTTCTATGTTTTCTTCTGGTTCTCGTTCCCAATTCACACTCTCATCATCTCGAAGTGGGTTTACTCTTATCGAGATGATGATTGTTATTGCTATTATTGCGATTCTCGCCACACTTGCCGCTGCTCCTTACAGTTATTTCAGTGACAAGCAGAGAGTTCGTACGCAGGTTGCACGGTTCGAACAACTCGTATCTCAGGCGAAGAGTGAGGCAAGTAATGGTTTTATTATGAAGTGCACCTCGTGAGTTGTAGGTTGCAAGGAAGAAGCTGCAAATATTGCTCTTGAGATCAACCCAAACGGTGGAAGTTCAGCACCAACAGTCAATTATATTCGATACCGCCCGAGTGATACTACAGTGGATGCTTATAAATGTACTATTGTATGAACGAATGATTGTACAAAAACTGCCATTACGCTTGTAGATCAGAGGATAAAAATTGCCGATATTCACGTTGGAACTACATTAATTCCACTTACGACCGTTGGCTATATTCTCTTTGATGCACCAAATGGATTTGGATCCCAGAAATTTGATCCTACCCTCTGAAATGCAAAGAATGATGTAAAACTTCTCATTCAACTCGGTGAAGATTCAACATTGACAAAAATCGTTACTCTTTCTCCTCGATAATTATGTATTTTTCCAATACTCGTTCCTCTCTTATATCCACTCAATGATTTACTCTTATTGAGCTGATTATTGCGATGGCGGTTTTTAGTATTGGACTCGTTGGGGCTTATATGATGCTGGAACGGTCGTATTTTCTCTCGGTATCGAGTCAGGATGAGATCATCGCCTATAACTTGATGCGATCAGACATTGAGGAGATTAAGAATATGCGTGATACGAATTGGGTGGCGTTGAGAGAGTGGAATGTGAGTAAGATTGATTTGGTGCATCCTGAGTATTTAATCTCAGGAAAAAATTATCTTCTTAAAGAAGTTTTTCATTGAGCTTGAGCTACTACAGAATCTGAGTTACAGATTGTTGAGAAAACAACCACTGATGATAAACTTTGTAGAGAGTTGAATACTCCTCGATATGGGTACTGTGACGGTTCCATCTATACTACTCCTACAAAATTTCGAAAAGTTCTTAAGGTTGAAACTATTTGATCTGATGATGGGAGTTCGTCTATGCCCGATACACTCAAAATCACTTCGATTGTGTCGACAGAAATTCCGAAGAGAACCTACACTCTCTCAACGCTTATAACCGATTGGAAACGCTAATTATGTCTCTTTTCTCATCCCGTTCTCATACTTCAGTTGCTTCTTCACGAGGTTGATTTACTCTCATCGAGCTTATGATCTCGATATCTATCTTCAGTCTCATGATGTTGTCGGCTTTTGAGGTGTATGCTCAGGTTATGACTCTCTCTCGTAAACTTGAGGTGCAGCGTGAGGTACAAGAAAGTGCTCGTGCTATTACTGAGGCGATAGCAAAGGATGTCAGGGAGAAGGGATTTGTGATTTCTGATCATACAAAACTTTATCAAACTTGAGCACAGCTGATTATTCAATCTGGTGCGATCATATGATTCTGATCTTCTTTTGATGTTGGTTATTTTCTGAAAGAAAAAGATGTATCGGGTCCTTGATTCGCTAGTTGTTCAGATATAGATACAGGTAATTGTATTCTTACAAAAGTTAGTGCGGATAATACCAAAAGATCACTTGTTTCTGACCGTGTACGAGTTACATCACTCACATTTGAAGAAATGGGGGAGAATGTCGGTGGCGCTGGTGGGATTGGTGGTGGTATCAATGTAGGTATATCGACACTTCCGAAGGTGCGGCTCCTTATGACGCTCGAGGCTCGGCCTGGAAGTGGTCTATCTCAAGAACTGATTGAGAGTACCAAACTCCATATCGACACCGTATTTAGCACGAAGATGTATAAAGCCGACTAATATGACATCATCTCTTTTTTCATCACGATCGCGTTCTCTTCAGGAAGACAAAAAATGATTTGTTGCTATTATTGTCGTTCTTCTGATTGGGTTTTTGACGGTGGTTACTGCAAGTCTCCTCTGGCTCTTTGTCGAAGAAAATAAAATTACTCGCACACTCTCATCAGGTATCGCTACTCAATATGGATCGGAATGAGCACTCGAATATGCTCTTCTCAAGAAGAAACATCATGATCATGGATTCGAAGATAGTCTTCAACGAGATGAGGCATGTACTATTTCCAAGGCATTGCGCAGTGACTCTGGAAGTATTGATATCATGAGTAAATCACTCAAGATAGGTTATACCATGAAATCACAAGAGACGAGTTACACTGGCACCATTGTCGGTGGTGGTTATGAAATTATTCCACTCTATACGGATAGTTGAAGTTGATCAAGTTTTGCTTGACCTGCTTGCGGATTGGATTTTAAAACATGGTCTGGATCGCTTACTCAACCATTTACAAAGAATTTCAAACTTAATCTTACAGTTCCATCTGCATCAACTGCATCCACATGAGCACTATCATGGAATATTCTTGTAAGTAGTGGATCTGAAACTATTGGTCTTGCTGGTACTGGAGAAATAACTGGATCATCTTCCTCTGGTACTCTTCGAACTCTTGGAAGTGATGGTATTGGTTGAGAACAATATGTTAAGGATAGTCCAGATACTATATTCAACTTTCTTTCCGGAAGTATATATGTCAAGCCTTTTCTTGTCCTCTTTAACAATCAATCAACTAATACTGGTGCTGATATACAATATACACTAACATCCATTGACTCTATTGCTGGAACTTCCAATATGAAACCATTTTCTTCACCAAAACCCTGTATTTATGCTACAGCAGAGGTAGGGAAGGGTTCCAATGCACGAGGTCAGTTCTACAAATTCTGTCAGAATAATTCAGATCTCCTCGATGGGCTCAAATACAGTGTGTTTAGTAAATAAAACTTTATCCTGGATAAAGTTTTATTTTGAGAGGATTTTTTCGAAGAATATTTCTAGGTCGTCTTTCTGAATAATGGTATACCCGAGTATTTTATGTAATTTGATTGATGAAATGTTCTTATTAGTGCTTGATGACCAGATTTGATTATATCATTTTTCTTGGGCAAATTTTTCAGCATGTTGATGTAATGTTTGAGCTATTCATTGTCACTGAAAATCGTGCCGTACGAATACCCACCAGAAATTGAGTTGATCTCATGTGTTACTTGATTTTCTCATTTCTATATACCCAATAATTTCATTCTCTACCATAGCTATTTCAAAAAAGTTTTCATTATCTTTGATTGCCTCCGAAAGACTGTCAATATTGTGGTGTTCATGAATATTCCAATTAATATCCTCTTTGCTGTAGCCAAGATATAACATATTCTGTATTTCGTATGCAAAAAAATCGGTCACTTTCGCAACATTATCCTGTGTTATTGAACTAAACTGCATATTTGTGTTTTCTTCTGGGATAATTTTATCGAATTCCTGTTAATCTGATAACTTCCTTCATAATTTCATCGAGTCGTTCATTCATGATCTTTGCTCCTTGTTGGAGTTTTTGTTCGACGAGTTCTGGATTTTTAAGGATTT
>ERZ724520.1495-NODE-1495-length-11646-cov-6.643603_pt1 | contig 11646 bp, 11 predicted proteins | sample MGYA00376053_ERZ724520 | MGnify/ENA primary metagenome ERZ724520 (study PRJEB28724, sample SAMN07190886) | activated sludge metagenome | isolation source: activated sludge of sewage treatment plant in Hong Hong | place: USA: Christiansburg, Virginia | collected... | reverse complement strand
AAGCCACAGCAGCCAAAATGGAAGATTGCATCAAAGAAATTCGCAAACAAGGCGATACCGTGGGTGGCACAATCACTTGTGTGATTCAAAATGTACCGTTAGGTTTGGGAGAACCGGTTTTCGACAAACTCCACGCCGAATTAGGCAAAGCGATGTTATCCATAAACGCTGTAAAAGGCTTCGAATATGGTAGCGGATTTTGCGGTGCGAAAATGAAAGGCAGCGAACACAACGATTTATACTTGCCAGACGGAACGACAAAAACCAATTTATCAGGCGGAATTCAAGGCGGAATTTCAAATGGCATGGATATCTATTTCCGCGTCGCTTTCAAACCCGTTGCTACCTTAATGCAAAAACAAGAAACGCTCGACAATCAAGGTAATATCGCCGAAATGCAAGGCAAAGGCCGACATGATCCGTGTGTAGTACCGCGTGCAGTGCCTATTGTAGAAGCGATGGCTGCGATTGTGCTGGCTGATTTCTATTTACTTAATAAAATGTATAATGTTTAGAAGCTATTTCCCGCTATCATTCCAATCTTTTTTCCAAACCTGGAAGGTTTTTAAAACCTTACAGGTTTACAAAAAAGGATTTTCCCTTCTATCGGGGCTAGGCACTTGATTAACCAATAAAACTTAGTGAACTTTAAGCAACCTTTGCATTCTTTACGATTCAAAAAATGAATAATTAACAATGAATAATTAATAATGACAACAATTCCAACTAAGAAACCTTCCATTTTAGCGAACCTCACTACTCAAATTCTAATCGCGATGTTCTTCGGAGTAATCCTTGGCATCATCGTACACAATAGCAGTTCAGTAGAAAGTGCTAAAGAATTTAGTGGCTACATCAAAATGCTTGCAACCGTGTTTATCAGATTGGTGCAAATGATTATTTCACCTTTGGTGTTTACAACTTTGGTAGTCGGAATAGCAAAACTGGGCGACATCAATGCAGTTGGTAGAATCGGAGGAAAAGCTTTGGGTTGGTTTTTCACCGCCTCGTTTATCTCATTATTAATTGGTATGTTTTGGGTGAACATTTTGCAACCCGGATTGGGCTTAAACTTATCCGATGTCGATTTAACATCTGCTGCTGAAGTCACCGAAAAAACACAAAACTTCTCCGCACAAAACTTCATAGAACACATCATTCCAAAAAGTATTGTCGAAGCCATGGCTACCAACGAGATTCTGCAAATCGTAATCTTCTCAATCTTCTTCGGATTGGCAGCGGCAGCGATTGGCGATTACGTAAAACCCGTCGTAAATGCGCTCGATAAAACTTCACACATTATTCTAAAAATGGTAAACTATGTGATGAAATTCGCACCACTAGGCGTTTTTGGAGCCATTGCTGGCGTATTTGCGGTTCGTGATTTTAGCGAATTGGCGATAACTTATGCCAAGTTCTTCGGGTCGTTTTTGGTTGGAATCACATCGCTTTGGGTGGTGCTGTTACTCGTGGGTTATATTTTCCTAAAAACACAAATGACCAAGTTGTTGCGGCATATTGTGAGTCCGTTGATTATTGCCTTCGGAACCACCAGCAGCGAAGCCGTGTTTCCGAAACTCACTGAAGAACTAGAGCGTTTTGGTATCAAAGATAAAATAGTTTCATTTATGTTACCACTTGGTTATTCCTTCAATTTGGATGGCAGCATGATGTATATGACCTTCGCCAGTATCTTCATCGCACAAGCTTACGGAATCGATTTGAGTATGGGCACACAAATGACCATGCTTTTGGTTTTAATGCTAACCAGCAAAGGAATCGCAGGTGTTCCGAGAGCCAGCTTGGTTGTAGTTGCGGCTACTTGCGGGATGTTTAAAATTCCGATTGAAGGCATTGCTTTAATTCTTCCTATTGATCATTTCTGCGATATGTTTAGAAGTGCAACCAATGTTTTAGGAAACGCATTAGCGACTTCTGTAGTTGGAAAATGGGAAAAAGAGGATTAATACTAATATCATGCTTTGAATTAGCCTCCTAACTATTTATAAAATTGATTTGTTTTAATTGCTTTTGAGAATATTAAACTTAATTTTATAAAAACTTTAAAATAAAAATGATGAAAAAACTAATACTATTATCTGTTCTTCTATTGAGTATTAGTACTCAAGCACAAGTATTATTGAGTGAAGATGGTACTACATTAGTGCCGGGAAATATAGGCGCAGATTTAACAGGAACCACACCCGGTCAAGGTGATTGGTTGACTCGAATTTCAGCCGCTGGCACAGGAACGAACGCAGATTTCCAAATTGTTGATTATGATTTAGGTGCTGTTTTCGGAAATGTGATTCAAATTACAGGATATGGTGGTGCTAGTGCAACGGTAGGAAGTCCGAGTAATTCTAGATTTATGTCGAAAGGAATTGCTACTGCTTGGCTCAATCGCGACTTCGGTAAAGATATTGCAGAGGTAGAATATAATTTTTATACAGGAACAGCTACTACCAGTTCTAATACTATGCGAGTGGTGCTTTATGACAGTTCTCCAACAGTAGCAACGCCTACGCCTAAAATGCTAGCAGGTTTTATGATTACGATGAATCCATTATCTATTAGAGCCTTGGCTTGGTATGATCCAACTTCAGAAGGCGGAACGGGTGCTATCGGAAATTATTCTATTCCACTAGGTAGCAATGGTGCGGTTCCTCCAACTTTTAGTCAAATTACTTTACAACCTCAAACTTGGTATACCTTAGGATTTAGTTATAATAGTGCAACTGGAGAACTTAAATTTAAAGATGCTGGTGGTTTAATCACGCGAACTTCAATACAAGGAGCTGCTTCGGGCACTAATGTAGATAATGTTCAAATTATTGGTTCAACAGGAGGAACTGATGCACTTCCTAATACCGCTTCATCAATTGGTTTGTTTGACAATTTAGTTATTAGAGCTTCCGATACAGATACCTTATTGGGCGTGTCAACAATTGTTCCTAATGATTCTTCCTTTTTAGTTTATCCAAATCCAGCCAATAGTACTGTTACAATTTCAAGCAAAGAAAATACTGCAATTACGGCTATTGGAATTACTGATATTCATGGTAGAATCGTGAAAACGAAAAACTTTAAAAATCTTAGTGATGTTGAAATTAATGTTTCAGATTTAGAAAAAGGCATTTATATGATGACTATTATTTCGAAAGAAGGAAATTCGACACAGAAGTTCATTAAAAACTAATAAACTTTATTTAAGTAACTAAAATGTCGTCTATCTTATACCTATTTTCTTGTAAGAATAATGGCAATTATATCTTCAAAAAGAGAATTTAAAATACGAATCTTTGTGTAATTATCATAAATAAAATATATTTGCGAGATAATAAATCTCGATGATTATGAAAAAAAACACATTTCTTATCATTGCAATATTATTTTTATCTGCTACAAATGCACAAATTTTATTGCAAGAAAACTTTAATTCAATTCCAAATGGTAATGTTGGAATAGATATTACAGGGCAGATACCAACTAATGATTTATACACTTATTCTGAAAACGGAACCTCACCCACAGCAACGAATGCAGGAAATAGTAATTTTCAAATTGTTTATTGGGATCAAGTGCAAGGAAAAATCTTGAAACTTACTGGTACTAATGGTAGCACAGGTCAAAGAAATTTTTGGAAAGGTGATTTTTACAATGCTTGGATTTATAGAGATGAAGGAAATGATGTTCTTCAAGTCGAATTTGATTTATATACTGGAATTCAAAATGGCAGTTTGAACAAAATGTGTTTCTACATTACTTCTGAAAATGGAAATAAAATCCTTGCAGGATATAGTTATGATACAAATACTAAGGTGCTTTCTGCCGTATGCTATTCAACTCCTGCTGGTTATCCAAGCAATAACTATAATTATTCATTAGGAAGTACTGCTAATGATAATATCACTTTAAATTGGGGCACTTGGTACAGACTAGGTCTGAGTTTTGATCTTGATTATATTCGAGCAAGATTTAAAGGCCCTGGTTTTTATACAGAAGTGCAGTCATCTGCAACCGTTGAGCCAGAATTTATTAATTTTTTATCTTATAGCGGCACGACTTCTTTCAATTCTAACACAACATCAAACTATGTGTATTTCGATAATTTTATTACAAAAGCAACTCTTGAGGAAAATTTACTTGCTAATGAATATATACAAGTACCAACAAATTTTACAATTGCACCGAATCCATCATCTCGTTTAATTACTATAGGTAATTCCGAAAATGATATAATTAAATCAGTAACGATTTCGGATATTAATGGAAGAATTATCAAACAATTAGCCCAAAATGAAGTATTAGCAAACGAGTTAAATATTTCTGATTTAAAAATTGGTGTTTATCTTATAAAAATTGAAAGTGAAAAAGGTAGCACAATCGAAAAATTTGTCAAGAACTAAAATTTTATAAAAAAACGCCTCAATCACTGAGGCGTTTTTTTTTACTTTTTGTTTCCCGAATTCATCATCATAATTACAGCACCAACAAGGGCTACAATCACCAATCCAAAAACGACAATCATAATAAAAGAACCATTTTCCCAAGAATAAAGCGGCAGATTTTTCATACTTACTATTTTAAAGAATAGTTAAAAGTAATACTCGCTTTTAAAATAAATTATGATAATTATCATAGCAATGAAGCTACTGCAAAAACTTGGCTTTAAGTTCATTTGTCGGCATCAAACAAGCTTCTTTTTTGCCATACCAAGCATATCGGTTTTTTGCGAAATAATCATATAAAACATTGCGCAAACTTGTTGGAATAATTCTGAAAACAGTTCCAAAATGAAAAAAACCACCCAAATGTTTGGCAATCTGTAACGCTGCATTTGATTTGTAATAATAAGCGATGCCAGGTTCATATAAAATCACCGAATCTATATGTTTGCTGTTAATACCAATATGAGCCAAAATCTTCTGACCCAATTCTGATTGCAACGATACAAACCGAAATTGGTCTTTAACATCATGTTTAATCACAAACTGAACCGATGATTCACATAAATTGCACACACCGTCAAAGAGAATTATTTTTTTATTTTGCGGTAGGTCTAACATCATTCAAAATTTAAAATTCAAAATTCAAAATTATTTTTTCGCTTCAACGAATTCTAAAACTTCCAAACTCACAGTCGATGTAAAAACACCGTAATTGACAACTGCTTTGTTTTTTTCAATTTTATCGATGCTTCCAATGGCTTTTCCGTCAAACATACGCACGCGATCACCGACTTTTAAAACGGGTTTTGGTTTGATGATTACCGCATTGGCTTTGAGTTTCTTTTCTTTCTTTTCAGTTCTTATTTTTTCTACCTGAACAGTAACTTCTTTAATAATTTCTTTCTTCTGAACTTCTTTATTTTTGGTTTCTTTAGCCGTAGCTTTTTTCCGTTTCGAGTTTTCAATTTCGACAATTTTGAGCAATTCGCCCATCAATTCTTTTTTGTTTTTGTTGTTGAAATACTTCTCAGCAATGTCATCTACTTTTTGTCCCATATAAATCAAACGTTGGTTGCTGTCGTACAATTCCTGATAACTTTCAAGCTTCTGTTTGATCTTGACATTAATTGACTCCATTTTTTTGCTTTCTTCTCGCGCTTTCGATTCTTCTTCCTTCAGCGTTTGCGAAGTTTTCTCCATTTTAGAACGCTCTTTCTGCAAGTTCGCGATGGTTTTATCAAAACGCACTTTTCCGACTTCAATTTTCTTCTTAGCGCGATTAATCAATCCGTATGGAATACCATTTTTTTGAGCGACTTCAAACGTAAACGAACTTCCAGCTTGCCCCAAAACCAATTTATAAATCGGCTCGAGTGATTTTTCATCAAAAAGCATGTTTGCATTGATGGCAAATGGCAATTCATTCGCCAGTATTTTCAAGTTAGAATAGTGCGTTGTAATAATTCCGAAAGCTTCACGATGGTAAAATTCTTCGAGGAAAATTTCTGCCAAAGCGCCACCCAATTCAGGATCAGAACCTGTTCCGAATTCATCAATAAGAAACATCGTTTTCTTGTTGCATTTCTTCAAGAAATAATTCATGTTCTTTAAACGATAACTGTAGGTACTTAGATGATTTTCAATGGATTGATTATCTCCAATGTCTGTCAAAATTCTATCAAATAAAAACGTTTCGCTGCGTTCATGCACCGGAATCAACATGCCCGATTGCAACATCAATTGCAGCAATCCGACGGTTTTTAATGATATGGTTTTTCCGCCTGCATTGGGTCCGGAGATCACAATGATGCGGCGTTCCTGATGTAACTCGAAAGTTTGCGGATACGTAATTTCTTTTTTCTGATTGTTGTTTAAAAGCAGAATAGGATGGAAGGCTTCTCTAAAATATAGCTTTCTTTCGTCGTTGATTTTGGGTAGAATGCCATTAATCCGTTGTGCATATTTCGCTTTTGCGGCAATGACATCAATATCACTTAGAAAATCCTGATACTGAATCAACAACGGCAAATACGGACGAATATCATTGGTTAATTGCTTTAGAATTCGGGTAATTTCTTCCTTTTCTTCGTATTCAAGATTGCTGAGTTCTCGAGAATATTGCAAGGTTGTTTCAGGTTCAATGTAAGCAATGCTACCGGTTTTTGAACTGCCCAAAATAGAGCCTTTGACTTTTCGGCGATACATCGCTAAAACTGCTAAAACACGGCGATTTTGTACAAAACTTTCTTTAATTTCATCTAGATAACCGATACTGTTGTAATGCGTCAAGGCAACACCGAAACTTTGGTTGACTTTCCCACGAACGGCATTCATACTACGGCGAATGTTTAACAAATCGGGAGAAGCATTGTCTTTGATTTCACCATATTTATCAACTACATTGTCGATGCAATTAATGATGACTTTCGTGTATTCGAGTGCTGATGATTTCGCATATAGCTTGGGATAATATTCTTCAAATTTTTTGAGGAATTGCAAAAGCACATTCGATGTTTCAGAAATGGTTGCGATTTTTCTAAAACTACCGACTTCTAAAAAGCTGTCTTCAATTCCCAAAAATTTAATTTCGTTTGTAATGGCATCAAAACCATGATTTGGAATGGAGTTGTTGTTTTGATAAGAAGACAAATACTCTGAAGTTTGCAACAGCGCATCCATCAGCATTTCCTTTTCTTTAAACGGTGTAATTTGTAAAGCTTTTTGTTTTCCGATATCGGTATTACAAATCGCAGATAGCGTTTCTAACACGGTTGGAAATTGTAAGTCTTGTAAAGTCTTCTCGGTAATACTAATCATGTTCTCTTTCGGTTGCAAGGATTCAAAGTTACAAAGTTAGAAAGTTAAAAACCATTATTTCGTAGTGTAGTTTGCGAAAAACTTTGCGAAATTTGTGCTCAAATAAAGACGATGCAACTTCCTATAGATTGGCAAACTGTTTTAGCGGATGAAATTAAAAAACCTTATTTCGAGGCATTGCTTGGTAAGGTTGAAAACGAATATCAAAATACGGTTTGCTATCCGCCCAAAGATTTGATTTTTGCTGCTTTTGAACACTGCAGTTTCGAAAATTTGAAAGTCGTAATTATTGGGCAAGATCCGTATCATGGCGCAGGCGAAGCCAATGGTTTGTGCTTTTCCGTGAATTATGGTATTGCCATTCCACCTTCATTGCGAAATATTTTTAGGGAAATCAATACGGATCTGGATTCGATTTTTATTCCAAATTCAGGCAATCTTGCGCATTGGGCGAAGCAAGGGGTTTTGCTTTTGAATGCCACACTAACGGTTAGAAAAGACCAGCCTAACAGTCACAAACATCTCGATTGGCAAATTTTTACCGATGCCGTAATTCAAAAAATATCGGATCAAAAAGAACAAGTTGTGTTTTTGTTATGGGGCAGTTTTGCGCAAAAGAAAGGATTAAAAATCGATAGGAACAAACATTTGGTGTTGACTTCAGGACATCCTTCACCAATGAGCGCCAATCAAGGTAAATGGTTTGGCAATAAGCACTTCAGTCAAACCAATGCCTATCTAAAATCAATTCAAAAAACACCAATCGAATGGTTTTAATTGACTGTAAAGTTGAAATAACCTTCGTTGTTTAAATCTGTAGTGTTCGGAGAATTCAAGTTTAAAAACAAATTGTTATTGATGCTTTCCGAACGCAATTCTACGATATTGTTGGCATTGCTATTATATCCAAAACTCAATCTGTAAGTACCTGCGGGAAGGTTGAGTCCAACGCGATATTCGTAAGTTTGATTCACACTATTGTAAACAGCACTTCCTAAAACAAACGAACCAACCTGAGCAGTTCCTTTTGTAATTTGCAATTGTGCATTGGTGATTTCGATATATTCCCATTCACCATCAACTTGTTTTTCAACTTCATAAGAAAAATTAAGTTTGCTAGCGCCACCAGTAGTTTTATAAATATCTAATGGTTTTGTAAGGTTGGTAGCATTCAATAATTTTGGAATCGAAGCATTCACATAAACGGCTTGGTCTTCGGGAACATCTGAACTTTCCACAGTAACCAAATCAGGTGAAGTTACAAAGACATCATTATAAAATTCGCTGTCTTTGTTCGAGCAATCTGCTGCCATTAAGACCGTAGCCACAGCCACAAAAAAGAAATATTGTATAGTTTTCATACTGTTTGTTTAAAATCGATAACTAACGCCTAAACCGACGCGGGATAATATATCTGGACTTTTATCTTTATTGAATAGGTTTGAACCAAATCCTACCAAAAGTTCAATACCTATTTGATCTTTGATGTAATACTTATAACCTACAGCAGCACCCAAGCCCAAATCGGTATAATTGCTTTTTTTAATGGCATAATAATGATTATTGGAAGCATCTGTCAGCAAAACAATTTCTCTAAAATCACCACCATTGGCGTTGGCAAAAACTTCAGCAAAGTAAAAACTGCGCGCACCTTGAGATAGATTATACCTTACAAAAGGTATGATTTCATATTTTGAATAAGCATTGATGTTACCTTCGTCAAAATCGTCTTTTACTTTTTTGGTATTGGAGTAAATACCACTGACACCGGCAGAAAAGCTTTTACTGAAAAAACGTTCCAATGTGATGTTTGGTCGCGCAAGAGCCAAAGCCAAAACATCTACGCGGATTTCATTTCTTTTGTTCAACAAAGGTGATTTTGGAATGGAATCCTGAGCCTGAATACATTGTGTGGTGAGCAAGAAAAGGAATAGTAACTTCTTCATAAAAATGAATTTGTATTGAATGAGCTAAGATATAAAAAGGATTTGAATAGTTTCAATAAATCAATACAAGGTTAGAGCGCCTAATATTTCTTCTGACATAAACGGACCGCCAGGATAAGTAGCTGTATAATCGAGGTTGAGCCATATTTGACCGCGTTCGTCGATATGATAATGAATCTTATTGCCTTTACTTTCTTTGACAAACAGCACTTTCTTAATTAAATAATTTACCGTTTCCAAATCGTTTTTGTTGCCTATGAGTATTTCAGGATAAATGTGACCACCAGTGTGGATGAGTCTTGGCACGCCACCAATCGATTTGATAGCCGCAGCCATTAAAATTGAATGATCATCGCAATCGCCAGAAAAATAGCGTAAAGATTCGGTAGCTTTTGCAATGTAGTCTTTTCCTTTTGGGTCGCTTACGTAATTCCAACGTGAATTAATTTCCTTAAAAACAGCAAAACACTGTATGATGGTTCTGTAGTTCGAATAACCGCGGACATCCTTAAAATCTTTGGTGGTTGCCATCACCGCAAAATCGCGAACTCTTGGGTTTTCGAATTCGACCGCATTGATGATCTTGGTTTTATTTGGAAAAGGTAGCAACTTTGAAATGATCATATCCTGCGGATTCGGACTGTCATTCATAGCATAGACCATGTAGCGATAATCTTCAAAAACGCTTTTAAATCCATATTTTCCTGAAATACTGCCGAATACTAAAGCAATCATATACAAGCCTATGCAAACAATAATAATCGTCCGCATCAAACGCAACACCAATTGGATTACTGCCAATATGAATAGAAATAAGAGTATTCTATCGAGTTGAAAATACCAATTTGGGTCGATTAAATTTTGATGAATGATGATAAAAACAGGAATGGCAATTAGGATGTTCAGCGCAAAAATAATAACATTGTCCCAAGGTTTTTTAACCTGAAGTTTTTGTTTTAATTTTTGAACAGCATCGATTGACTTTCTTATCATGGTAACCTAAAACGTAAAACTAAACGGTTTTAACAATTTCAGCAAAAGTACCTTTTTTATCAATAAGAGCGAGTTCGAGTAGTTGATTTTGTACGTTGTTTAACACAGTTGCTTCCAAGGGTTTCTGTGACCATTCTGTAAGTGATAACCATTGCTGGATGTCGGAAATTTTTTGATGGTATTTAGAAGCTAGTGTTTTATCAATACTTGGAATGTCTTTGAATTCTGAAGTGGTTTGGTTGATGACCTCGAGAACCGTTTTGATTTGTTCTGGGTATTTTTCGAGAATTTCACTGCGAACAGCTATTACGAAACAAGGCCAAGGTGTTGGACAATCGCCAAGATTTCTAAAAATGCCTTGATCTACCAATGGTTTGGTCATGAAATGTTCCCACATAAAATAATCTGCGGTTCCTTTGGTTAATGCTTCGACAGCACCATCAATGGTGTGGACTATTTCAAATGTAAGCGCTTCTGTTTTCCAGCCTTGTTGGTGCGCGTTGACGTAAGCCATGAGTTGCGAACCTGAACCCAATCTTGAAATAGCAGCTTTGGTATTTTCTAAATCGGCTATGGTTTTATATTTTGATGCTGCTGCTACATGAATGCCCCACAACAAAGGCGAATCGACGTAGACTTGCACAATTTTAGACGGGTTTCCGGCTACAATATCTTTAACAATACCTTCGGTTAAAATCACGGCGATATCGGTTTCACCAGCACGCAACATTTGGCAGAGTTTTCCTGTTCCTTCTGGAATGTCGGTCCATTTTAGGTTGATATTTTGCGCTTCGAATTCACCATTGTCTATGCATAAGTGCCATGGTAAATTGAAATGTTCTGGAACGCCGGCTATATTTAGTGTTGTCATTTTTGTAGTTTTTGCTCGCAAAGTCGCAGAGGCGCAAAGTTATAAAGTAGAAGTATTGTTTTTGAGTTCGTACCAATTGCATAACATGTCGTAATGTAGGTATTGTCCGTTTTGTTGTAGTCCGATTTTTTGGAGGATCTTGTTGGAACCTTGATTTTCTGCATGTGCAGTGGCGCAAACTTCAGGAACTTTCATAACTTCGAATGCGTGATCTAACCATGCTTTTGCGGCTTCATAACCGTAACCTTTTCCCCAATAAGCTTCTGCAAATCGGTATCCGATATCATAAAAATTAACATGATTGTTTTCGGGTTCGGTGATGAATTTTAATCCGGCCCAACCGATGATTTCGTTTGTTTCTTTTAGAATTACCACGTAACGCCCAATGCCGTTATCGACATATTGCTTTTGAATGCTTTTGATGTATTCGTCGCATTGTTCTATGTTGGTTAATGGTTGGTTTCCTAGGTATTTATGTACGTTTGGATTAGAATCCATAGCAAACATGGCTTCGTTATCGGAAGCTTTGAAGGGTCGCATTAGGAGTCGATTGGTTTCTAGTATGTAA
>ERZ724520.1491-NODE-1491-length-11669-cov-5.272258_pt1 | contig 11669 bp, 9 predicted proteins | sample MGYA00376053_ERZ724520 | MGnify/ENA primary metagenome ERZ724520 (study PRJEB28724, sample SAMN07190886) | activated sludge metagenome | isolation source: activated sludge of sewage treatment plant in Hong Hong | place: USA: Christiansburg, Virginia | collected... | reverse complement strand
GAAGCAAAAGAAATAATTGATAATTACTTTATACAATTTGGGTCTATAAAATCATACATGGACAAAGAAATTTCATTTGCTCGTGAACATGGTTATGTAGAAACATTAATGGGACGTAAACGTTGGTTAAAAAATATTACTTCTAATAGCCAAATGGAAAGGGCTTTTGCAGAGCGTAATGCTATTAATGCACCCATACAAGGCTCGGCTGCAGATATGATAAAGGTGGCAATGGTTAATATTCATAATGAATTAAAAGGTATGAATATTAAATCGAAAATGATTTTACAAGTGCATGATGAATTAGTATTTGATGTTTATAAACCTGAATTAGACATTATAAAACCAATCGTTGAAAAACACATGCAAAATGCATTGCCTTTAAAAGTGCCAGTTGAGGTTGGAATGGGAGTAGGTGCTAATTGGTTAGAAGCGCATTAATTATTTTATTTCCAAAACAACATTTTACAACCAAGTAAAATGATGATTACACCAAAAACTTGTTTAATAGTTTTTTGGTCAAGGGATATCGCAAACTTACTACCAAAGTAACTACCAAAAATAAATGTACTACAAATTATGAGGGCTGTTTTATAATCTACATAACCTTGTTTGTGGTAATTTAATACGCCTAATACGCCTATTGGAAGTAAAAACATAAATAAGGTTGTGCCTTGCGCTTGATGCTGTGAAAAACCTAAAAAATAAACAAGTACAGGAACTATTATTATTCCTCCACCAATTCCTACTAAACCACTTAAGAAACCTGCTGCTAAACCAACGGTTAGTAATATTAAAATTATAGTTGTATCCATTGGTTTTTTAGTTTGCATGGTAACACAAATTAGATATTCAGCTTTTAAAAATCTGTAGACAATGATAAATACGTCATTCCTTTTTGAACTTTTTTATCATCTACTCCCCAAGCAAAATCAACACGAATAAAGTAACCCAATAAGCGTGAGCGTAAACCTAAACCATAACCTCCAATGATAGGTTCTTTTTGATTGTAAATAGTTAAAGTTATTGGATTTCCAGTGAAAACATTTTTGTTTAGCACATTTTCATCACTGTAAGGATTTTTGCCATACCAAGCCATACCCATATCTCCAAATGCTATTACTTGGAAATTGGTAATGAAATCAGATTTTAATGGGCGGTTTAAAAGGTATTTAAAAATTGGCCATCTTACTTCGCTATTCCAAACTACAAAATTATTTCCGTTTCTAGTATTTTGTTTAAAGCCACGTACATTGGTTGCCAAAGTTTGAAATTGATATTGCTCAGGTTTTACAATATTAATTGTTCTATCAAATTGAGGATTTAACCAATTATCAACGCCCCCCATGTAATAGATTAATCTATCAGTACCAAGAGAACCTGCTCCAGCAATACGATTACACCAAATTAAATCTCGGTGAATTTTTTTGTAATTACGAACATCAAAACCAAAAGTAATTAAATCATGTTGTTCAGATTTAATTAATCGCCAGTATTCCGACCAAAGTTTAAAGCGTGTTCCGTTATATAAGTTTAAGCCACGTTTGCGGGTATTGTCATAAATGTATTCTAATTTAGCTCCTCCATAGTTATCATAAGTATGTGCTTTTGCTAAACTAACATCTCCTACTGAGGCGTATACAGTTCTATCATTACGATACATAATAGAAAGTTTTAGTGCTGAAATTTCACTGAAAGGCAATTTCCAAGTATAGCGTGCATCGTGTGTTTGTATTTTTGTAACACCAGTAACGCCATTAACTTTTAAAAACGATTGACGATGTAATACTAATTGCCTGTCAATTTTATGAATTCTATTTTCCCAACTTAATAAATATTCATTGTCAAGTGAGCCCGAAATCCTAAAACCACCTACAATGCGTTTATCTTCAAATAAATCACTTAATCCTATTTTAAATAAAGCATTCAAACCTGGGTTTAAATAAATTGGACTTCCACCACCTGTAAAGCGCTGATAGTTGGTTCCTAAAAATGAATTGTCTAATTGAGAAACTACTTGATCGGTTCTGAAATTTGTATAATAATTTTGCTGTATTGGAAAATGTAGTTCTTCATCTAGGCCAGTATTAGTGGATTGAGGATTGTTATTGCCTAAAGAAATATTTTCTCTGATTTTTGGTTTCTCAGGTTCTTCTTTTTTTCTTGTACCATTAATACTATAATTTTCAAAATCAACCCCTTGATTGGTATTTGTTGTAGTATCGCTCTTTTGAGGTTTTACGCCTTCTTCTGGCTCTTCTTTCCTAACAGGATTAATAATTTTTATACGATCGGGTTCTGCAAGAGAAGATAAAGGCGTTCCTCTAAACCAAGTGTTTTTTGTGTTAGCAGGCGTAAGCTCTTTAGGTGTAATGAGTGATGTTACTAAAAGTTTTTCTTTGTTGTTTTCAATAATAATTTCTGCACACTTAGTAAATCGGTTATTAATATTATGCTCTAAGATGTTGCTTTTATAATTACTTATTGCTTTTGTTTTATAAAAATACCTAAAATGTTCAATGGTATCTACAAATGAAATAGAACTATCTAACACACCAATATAACGATTGTATATACCATTAGAATCACTTAAAAACGAAATGGTACCTTTATTATATTCTTGCGGCTTAGTTTCATTAATATTTGGTGTATTTGTAACTTGGTAAAGTAAGGTTGATTTAGTTTGAGCATTATAAAAGAAAATATCATTGTTTCTGCTAAAACGTAAATTCAAAAGTGCATCTTCATTTGCTTTAATGGTATCATGTATTCTATTAGATTCAAATAAAATACCTTTTGAATTATTTACAAAAACTGGGTTATTATCATCCCAAGCATCATTAGTAATTTGTTCAACACCACCAGTATTTAATGAAAAAATAAAAATATCTGATTGTCCTTTTCCTGCTTTTACAGCGCTCATCACAATCTTTTTTCCGTCATGTGAAAATGAGTAATTATTTATTTTTTCAAAACCTGTAATAGGCCTTTTGTAATGTTCTTTAGTTTCCGAATCGTAAGTTTCTATTTTTAAAATATTTTTTTTCTCGTAAACCATTGCAATCACATCATTATTTGGATGCCAACCTAATAATGGATAACTATTGTCTTCTAATCGTTCTAATTTTGGATAAAGTTTTAATAATCGTTTTGTTTTTTTCTCACCAATTGTATTTAAAAACACTTTGTGTTGTCCTAATTCATTTGTTGCATAAATGATTTTTTGTCCATCAGGACTAACTTTTAATTGGTAATAGTGTCTTGATTTTTTTTGTTTTTTTAAAGCAGTTGGAGTTACTGGATTTTTACGAGCAGAGTCTCTAAATTCAAAATAGCGTTTTGCAAATACATTTGTAAAATCGCCCGTCATGTTTTCTAGAGAGTTGCCTAAAACGTAGATAAATGCTGTGTTTGGGTTACGACTCACTTTTGTCATGTAAAGCAAGCTAGGAATAACGGCCTCACCATAAGTATCGGCAACGTAATACCAAAGCGCATGACCAGCCATGGTTGCATCATTACCTGTTAATTGATTAAACTTATAAAATTTATCATTTTGTATGGCGTCCATTGTTTTGTTATCAATGGTTGTATTCCAACCTTCAGAGATATAAGCAATTAGTCCGTTTTTAAACCAATCGGGTAAAACAAGTAAGGTTGAGTTTTTTACAACATCTCGTGTTCTACCACCATACATCATTTTATCAATAATTAATTCGGCAATAGCTGCACGTATTTGCCTATCTAAGTCGGCATGAGAGCCTGTAAAATATATAAAAATTTTATCACCAATAATTCGGGTAACTCCACCAATATTACCACCTTCTTCGCCCATTAAGCCAATATTTGATTGCTTAAAATCGTTTTGATTGTTATAAACTATAACTTCAATTTTATCATCTAATTGGTAATCTAATCGTTTTTCTAAAACAGGTAATTGTCTGTTTACCGATGTGGCTGCATATTTAGCAATTTCTTGTCCACCTTGGTATAAATACACTCTAAAACGCTCAAAATCATAGTAAGTCCAGTCAAAAGTTTGATATTGCATTCTATTTTTACCAAATTCTAATTGAGAGCCATAGTAAAATTGCGAAAATATACTTTTCGAAAATAAAAGAAATAATATAATTGCAAAAAAACGTTTCATTAAAATACGATAATAAGCCTTAAATTTAGCAAATATTATTTAATAAAACCATGATAACTGTTCATAATTTTGCCTTTGGTCCATTTCAAGAAAATACCTACATTTTATATGATGAAACTAAAGAATGTATAATTATAGACCCTGGAAATACTACTGCTACAGAGGATAAGAAATTGAGTGATTTTATCGTTGAAAAGCAATTAGTTGTTAAACGTTTAATTTTAACACATGGCCATATCGATCATATAAATGGTTGCAAATATATCTTTGACACTTATGGCTTCTTGCCAGAAATTCATGCAAATGATGTGTATTTTGTAGAAAAGCATCAAGCTACTGCAACTATGTATGGTTTAGCTTGTAATCCTAGCCCAATGCCAAAGAGCCTGATAAAAGAAGGAGATGTAGTTGAATTTGGAAATTCAAAATTAAACACCATACATACACCAGGTCATTCGCCAGGCAGTATTACTTTTTACAATAAGGAAGAAGGTTTTATGATTGCTGGTGATGTGTTATTTTATGGTAGCATTGGCCGAACAGATTTACCAATGGGTAACATGGATGATTTAATAGCTTCTATTAAAAATAAGTTATTTCCTTTAGGTGATACTATGAAAGTATACAATGGGCACGGAAATCCTACTACTATTGGTTTTGAAAGATTAAATAATCCTTTTTTGGTATAATAAATCTTTATTATTTTAATTTTTGGCTGTCTTCAATTTTTTGAAACAGCGTTTCTATATCTTCAGTGCTTGGTTCATTTTTTATTAGTAGTTTTCTTTCCTCTTTGTCTTTTACCCATCTATAAACCCATGAAATACCCCATTTATTAGTGTAATAATTTTGTTGTTTATACACATCATCTTTTAAAGCTGTTTTTAACCTAATTAATGAGTATTTTTTTTGTTTTAAGTGCTTAACTAAAATTGGTAAATAATTTGCATTTAGAATATTGTCATGGCACATATAAATTTGGGAGATTGATTTTCCATATTTAGATGTAGTGATATTTTCAATATAATTAAAGTATTCAAGCGTTTTAGTAACATAACTTTCACCAATTTCTTTTGCTTTTTCTATTTCATTTTTACTTAGATAATATTCATAAACGTAATTGTACATCCAATCAACGCTTTCTATTGTAAATGGTGTAATTTGGTAGTTGTTTGAAATTAAAAAGTTACTAATTAAGGCTTGTTGAGTGCTATCTTTTCCCAAGTCATTAAAAGGAAATCTAAAGTACTTTAACTTTTTATGATATTTTTTGGCTGTTTTTTTTGTAATAACTTCACCTTTAAGTATATCATTGGTAAAAGTTTCAAATGTTACATCAGAATATCTAAAATGGCTATAGGAATGATTACCTAATGTGATATATTTTTTGCTAATCCAATTATTCAGTAATTCATTTTTAGCAAGAGAGTCATTATTATGTGTTTTGCCTTCATTAATAAATATGCATATTGGTATATTTAATGAATCTAATGAATGTAAAATAGCAGATTTAGTACTGTTTATAAAAAATGTTTTGTTGGGTACATCGTCAATTGTAATTGCTACTTTTAATTGCCCTTTAATTGATTGGTAAAAAGTGAAAATAATAATGGTTAGAATAAATTTTACTTTTTTGATTTTATTTAAACGGGTAGAAATATAAAAGTGCTTACTTCTTTTCATAGTACTTTGGTTTAATGTTTAATGGTGAAAAAGTAATTGAAAATTTATTTTTAATTTAAGAAATTACAAACTTGTCCAGGTAGTGAGACCTTGTTGTGTAAACTTAAATGACTGAACGTTACCTCCAAGATTTTCAATTGCTTTTGCTACTTTAATTTTAGTTACAGCTGGGCAGTAAAAAAACATAAATCCACCACCACCAGCACCAGAAATTTTACCTCCTGTTGCTCCCGTTTTTAAGGCAGTTTCATAAACGGTGTCAATTAAAGTATTGCTTATAGAATGAGCAATTTGTTTTTTATTTGTCCAACCAAAATGAAGTATTTCGCCAATATTTTTTAATTCGCCACGCAATAAACTATCTTTCATTTGTTGAGCTTGCTCTTTTAAATGATGCATGGCTTCAACCGATTTTTCATTATTATCTTTTACATTTTTAACTTGCTCATTAATAATTGTAGCTGATAAGCGTTGAGTAGCAGTAAAATATAATAATAAGTTAAACTCTAATTCATAAAGAACTTCATCTTTTAGTTGGAGTGGATTTACAATTACTTTATCATTTGCTAAAAACTCCATAAAGTTAATGCCACCAAATGTGGCGGCATATTGGTCTTGTTTGCCACCACTCATGTTTAAATCTTTACGTTCTATTTCGTAGGCTAAATGAGCTATATCATATTTACCTAAAGGTAATTTTAACCACTCTACAAATGCACCAATTAATGAAACTACAATTGTTGATGATGTTCCAAGTCCAGATCCTTGCGGAGCTTCTATGTATGAAGTTAAGCGAAAAGAGAGAGCAGGTAAATCAAATTGTTTAATTATTCGGTTATAAACACCAATAAATAATTCAAAACCTTCAACTAATTGTAATTCTTTTTCAGAATCGATAACAATGCAGCTACTTGAACCATCAATACAAAATTCAATTTTATTATTTTCTAAAGGTTCTAAACTTGCGTAGGCGTATAAATCTATTGTAGCATTTAAAATGGCTCCACCATAAATATCGCTATAGGGCGAAACATCCGTTCCTCCGCCTGCTAAGCCTATTCGTAAAGGCGCTTTACTTCTTATTATCATTGTGTAGTGGTTGTAATAATATTATTTTCTAAAAGAGTTTAATCGCTTTACACTAATTAATTGATCGTAATAGGTGCCTCGTTGCCTGTGATAAACATAGATAGTATAATCATTTTCGGTTTCCCAGTGGTTACCTTCGGTAAGCGTTTCGTCTCCAGCTTTTTTATTGTCTGATAAAAACACATAGGTGTAATTATAATATCCTTGTTTTAAAAATAATTTACATTCGTAACCAAACTTTTTATAGTTATAGGTTAACATGTTTGTTTTGTTTGTTTTCCATTCGGTTAATTTTCCTAATACATAAAAATTACCTTCGCTTACTGCATTATCGTAAGGAAAGAAAAAATGTACCCATGCGTAATCAGCTTCTACATCTGGGTTTGTAGACATATCTTGATTTTTTATAAGATAACCACCGTTTATATCATTGTAAAATAGGTAGTTTTTGTATGTTCTTAAGTCATCACGTTTTAGTTCTAAATGATAAATCGAAGCACTATCTCTTGTAATATCATTTATTCTTTCAGTATATGTTCTTAGGGAACGAGAGTCAAAATATCTGAATTCATTTCCACCATTAAAAGTTGATTTGTCATCTAATGAATAGGTTAATTTTGTAGGTTCTACAAAGGTTGGTTTAATATCGTTTACAGCATTATCCCATCTATTATTTTGAGTAATAATAACTTTTAAATCAGTAAATGGGTTAGTTAAATCATAAGCTGAATTTAGAATAGAAAAATCTAAATGTTGTTTTTCAAATTGTTCATCATTACCCGATGCTTGTCTTGTTGTAGCTAAAACGGTTACTTTATTTTCATAAATCATAAAGCGTTTAGTAAGAACTAATTTTTCTTTATCGTTATCTTCATAAACAAACACAATGTAATTACCCGATTTAGTAAACTTGATATTGGCTTGAGGAAAGGTAATTGAATAGTGTGTGTATTTCTGAATGGTGTTTGACGAAAATGTATAATTTAAAATATTTGCCTCAAAAAAACCGTCAATAAATTCGGAATTCATAAGGTTAGATGGTTCCCAATTTGCATTACAATGTACAAAACTTATAGAATAGTTTTTTTTATCGAAATCTAAATCATCAAAGCTTAGTTCTAACAGAGCATTGCCGTTCAATTCTAAAACGGCAGGATTTGCATCAAAAGAAGATTCGTGAAGTTTTACAGTTTGAATGTTTGGTTTATAACTCCAATCAGAATAATGCATCACATTGTCGTTTACATAATCGACTTGCGAAATTATTTTTAAAGAAATTAATAAAAATAAAAAACTGAAATAAAATTTATTAAAAAACATATAGTAGTAACGTAAAAATACAAAATTTAGTTTGGTATTTAACGTTAAAAAAATGAAATTTATTTTGGCTTTTTTTCTTAATTACAAACATTTAACGAGACTTTACTGCTAATTCGTTAACATGCAAAGTATTGTTTATAGGCTTTTATAAAAGGATGATTACAATTATTCTTTAATCAGCTTACCTTTTCCTTTTGTTTGAGCATTTACTGTTGTAGGATTTCCTTTGTAATATATATTGCCATCTCTTTCAATAATAATGTCCATCAATCCACCTTCTGGTGCATTAATATAAGCATGTCCAATAGAGACATCATGTAAAAACACATAATTGCTTACAGTTAAATCGTTTGCGTACAAATAGTTGGTACCTGTAAAATCACTTGCTAAGTTTTGTGTTGTTCCACTTAAATAAGTATCTCCACCACCATGAGCACTAGCCATTATTGAATTTGTATTTAAATTTAATTTTAAATCACCAGTATTGCTTGTTCTAATGGTAATTACATCTTGTGTTATAGTGCCTACAGATTGTATTGTTCCTACTCCTTCGTTTTCAATATATTTAAAGTAAGGAGCCGAAATGTAAATTTTTATTCGGTGTTTATATCCTCTTACCCAATTGCATCTATTTGTGTTTACAACCTTTAATGTTTCACCATCTAATTCTGTTTTTATCAATGCTTGTATGTTTTTCCCAGCTTCTACTTCTACTTTAAAATCGGGTGCTTGTGTTAAATATACATCCATTTTATCTGTTAAGTGTATACAATTAAAACCTGTCACATCGCGTTTTTGAATAATTATTTTGCCATTAGGTTTAACGCAATCAAAGCAGTTTTCTTTTTTGCACGACAAAAAAACTGAAACAAAAATGAAGATATAAATTAACTGTTTTATCATATTTCTTTCTTTTTTAATTTAAATCGGTAACCTAATCCAAAATCAAAATGAGCCGCTACAGCCCAATGCGATTTCATGGTTGCATTTAACATTAATCCGTTTTTACAAAAGTAACGAATTCCAATCCTATGAAAAATTGGTCCATCTTCCTTTGGCTTTGAAATTGCATAATATCCCATTTCTATTGGTAAACTTACCCTTCCAATATTATAAGAATAACATAATTTTACACCTAATTGCAATAGGTCTGTCCAGCTATTTGCAGGACGCCTCGAAGTTTCTAAGTGGTATTTATTTTGTGTGTCATAACTCACATCTAAACCAGCGCCGTATTTATGAGTATTCTTTTTATTGTAATAATAATTCAATCCAAATGTATTTGAAAAGTATTTAGGTCCATTTGGTGGCTCATGTTCATTAAAACCAATAGCATCCCAAATTAATATTTCGTGTTTACTTCCCCATAAATTTGAACTATCTTCTAATGATACATTTACAGGATTATCTTTTAGTTTATAAGTAATACCTAAGTTTAAAGATACCACATTTAGTCCTAAATTAGGAACTTGAGCTCTACCATTAGATGCATGTGAAAAAGCAAAGCCTGGTTCTAATCTAATTTGCTTAGATACATTAATATGCCAATACCATTTCCAATTAACAAATGTGTTTAAACTGCTACCAATAGCAATATTTTTAGGATTTGTATTTATGTCAAAGTGTTTTGTTAAGTATGCCAATCCCCAGGTAAAACGCATATACAGCCTGGTTTTCTTTGGTTTTTTTATTAGTGGAAAATCAACAAAAGGAGATAATGAATAACTATAACCAAGTTGTTGAGGGTTCCCAAAATCTATAAAATTAAAGGTTAAGCCAATTTCTGGGAAATTACGCTCCTTATGCCATTGTTTATTGCCATAAGTTGGTTTCACAAAATCTAAACCAAAACTAGGAGTATAGCTTTTTACAAGGTTTCCAATGGTGCTTCTATGTTCAAAAATGTATCCATAACCTGGGGTAAATTTTAGGTAATAGTTTTTTGAGCCAGTAATCCCATTTTGAGCACTTATAGTACCAAATAGAAATATAAGTATGATTAATTGAATTTTTTTGAAAAACACCCTTCAAATTTATAATTTTAATTGGAAATGAGGTTAAATAAAAAATTATTTTGTAAGTAAAATAACTATAAATTAGCACCGTTAAATTTTAAAACAATGGAAGTAAAAAACATAGAAAATACCGATTTAGCTAAAAATCCTGTAATAGGACAAATGCTTGAATATAATCATGAACAAATATTATTTTGTAATGATAATGCAACTGGCTTAAAAGCTATTATTGCGGTTCATAATACTGTATTAGGCCCGTCATTAGGCGGTACGCGTATGTGGAATTATAACAACGAAATGGAAGCGTTAACTGATGTTCTTCGTTTATCACGTGGTATGACATATAAATCTTCTGTTGCGGGTTTAAATTTAGGTGGTGGAAAAGCCGTAATTATTGGCGATGCTACAAAAATTAAATCAGAAGCTTTATTACGTCGCTTTGGTAAATTTGTAAATAGCCTTGGAGGTAAATATATTACTGCTGAAGATGTTGCTATGAATAGCCGTGATATGGAAATTATTAAAATGGAAACTGACTATGTAAGCGGTTTGCCTGAAAATATGGGTGGTAGTGGAGATCCATCACCAGTAACTGCTTATGGTGTTTATGTGAGTATGAAAGCTAGTGCTAAAGAAGCTTACGGAAGTGATAGCCTAAGTGGAAAAAAAGTGTTAGTGCAAGGTATTGGTAATGTTGGGATGCATTTAGTAGAACATATTACTAAAGAAGGTGCAAAAGTATATGTTAATGATATTAGCGAAGCAAGAGTAAAAGCAGCGGTTGATAATTTTAAAGCAGAATATGTTACTGCTGATAAAATGTTTGATTTAGATATTGATATTTATGCTCCTTGTGCTTTAGGTGCAACTGTAAATGATGATACTTTAGGAAGATTAAAATGCAAAGTAATTTGTGGTGCAGCCAATAATCAATTAGCTATTGAGAAAAAGCATGGCGAATTAGTAATGCAAAAAGGATTAATTTATGCTCCTGATTTTGTTGTAAATGCGGGTGGTATTATAAATGTGTTTTATGAATTGGAAGGCTATAACAGAGAAAGAGCTTTAGCCCATGCCGAGAAAATTTATGACACAACTTGGAATATTTTTCAAACTGCAAAAGCTCAAAATATACCAACTTATGCAGCTGCTAATAAAATTGCTGAACAACGTATAGAAAGTATTGCACGAATTAATGCCGTATTGTAATGTCAGTTTGAACGAAGATGCGAACATTTATTGTATCTCGACTTCGCTCAGTGTGACATATTAAAAAAAATAACTTTAAAAGATTATCTAAAAAAAATGCTAAACAGACGTTACCTTCGAATAAAAACAATGCAAATCTTGTACTCTTATTTTCAACAAGATAAGCCTAACGTGTTGGTATATGAAAAAGAATTATTTGAAAG